>JACCDH010334679.1_pt1 | contig 60989 bp, 59 predicted proteins | sample 7442481 | NCBI WGS metagenome assembly JACCDH01 (sample SAMN15323433, study PRJNA562643) | freshwater metagenome | isolation source: river surface water | place: USA:Blue River Watershed | collected 2017-08-15
CCAAAGTAACCAATTCTTAAACGATCAGAAAACTTCTCGAAAGTTGTTTTCTGTTTTGCTAAATCTGTAGCCGATGGTTTAGTCGTAATTTGTGCAGAGGCAACATTGGCCATGATTGCAGTTAATACTAGGGGAAAGAGAAAAGATCTTTTCATAGTGATGTTGCCTTCCTTACAATAATTAAAAATTCAATAACGTTTATTCTAAGCAAATTTGTCTAGAACTCAAACTATATTCGATTGGTCTCATGTAGTTTACTAAATGACAACTTTAAATTTCGTGGTGCAACAGTGACACCAAAAGGCGATAAATGAGTGCAGAAAAACATCAAATTCTTACTTCGTTTTTTCAATCTCTAGAAAAAATGGAGTCGGACGATATGATGGGCTTAGTCGAAAAACATCTCAAAGATGATGATGTTGAAATTTTCGTTAATCACATTGAAACTTTTTACGGTATCACTGACGACGAAGAACTAGGAATGCTCGCTCAGCTCATGGTAACTGGTTACTTGGCCGCCAAACATGAAGAGTCACTTAAGTCTAATCAGCACTAAGCTTTAATTCTTGAGATCTAACTGAATCTGTATCCAAAATCTACGGACAGCAGCAATCTCTTGTAGGTAGAACCAAGTCGCCTGCAACAATGAGCTGTCTGGAGCTTTTTTAGCAAGAACCATAAAAATATCCATGAGAGTGTTTGAAACAACTCCATATTCGAACAATTTTTTTAGCTCAGTCAGAATAAATTCATCGGAATCAGAAAATTGCACTCGGTTTGTTTCATTCTGAATATTCATCTCAATACCGGCCGAACTCACAAGGTCCTGCAAGACTTGAAATCTCTTAATCGCAAGCTCACGGTCCCCGAGTGGCCCGAGCTTAATTGTTTTTTCATCTGGAGCAACCAGTAGAGTGAAAGAGAGCTGAAACCCTTCAGGTCTATTTGTCAGCCACCAACTAAAACCGGGGTCAGATATATTGCAAACAATTTCTTCATTGATTGGAAAACGTCGGTTATGGAGTTCACGATGAATGGCCTCTGCCTGTGTCGAACTCTCCAAAGGGAAAAATCTTAACTTCGATGCAAGATCCCCCTCTCCACCTTCGAGAAGGCGAAGACTCGGGTAATTTTCCGGTGCTTCGATAATTTTAAAATAATCATCACGGATGTTTTCTGAAACAACCGTACGAATCACAAAAATCGAAGCCGATTTTTGCACGTGATAAATCACACCTGCAGTGACAGGAAAAGAAACGACTCTATCAAAACTTTCGATAAACAACTCATGCTTCATCTCTTCAGATGAAGCATAGTGTTCGTTGAAGTGTCGTAGAGTCTCTTCCACTAAAAGTTCAATATCATCCATGATAAAACCCTTAAAGAATATACATGAGCATCTGAATCAAGATGATAACAATCATCGGAGTAGGATCCAGAGGCATATTTTGAGGCAACATCTCTCTTATTGGCTTCTGAGGCGCATCTGCAATCTTATGAAGCATCATGGCCCATTGTTGTGATCTCATTTGAGGGAAATAACTCAAAATGATATCGGCAATCATAAGGTAAATGAACAACTGTAGAATTGCATGGATCATTAAATTATTTTGACGGCAATGAAAGAAAATGAAAAGAAAAAAGAACGCCAGTTTCCTAGCGTTCTTCTATTTTAGAATTTATAATTTGCAGTGAGGGCCGCAAGAGCAAAAAGGACGATCGATCCAAAGTAGGCAGGTTTTCCAAACTTCGGAAAACGTCGAGCGACCACAGCACCACCGATCCCAATGATAAACCAAATGGCCATCTTAATCTGAATCCATAAAGGCCAGCCGCCAGTATGCCCGATACCCATTCTGGCCATCAGTCCCATCCCTCCCACAAGAGAGAAAAGAGTCGCAATTCCCGTGAGAATTTTTATGTGCTTTTGTCCGGCGCCATAAAAACTAATCGAAAGTCCTGTGAAAAGAACCATGATGGAAACCAAGTGAATAATTTTGTAGTTTTCATAAGAGATCATAAGCGTGCTCCTTTATAAGGCCTTAAGTACTTCTTTTAGTAATGTCCAAAATGTGTCAACGCTCGGGATATGGACTCTCTCTTGCGGAGAATGGGCCCCCATAATCGTTGGCCCAAATGATACAGCATCGATCGGTCCAATCTTGTCTCTCAAGATTCCACATTCAAGCCCGGCGTGAATGGCTGTAATTTTAGCGTCGGAATGAAATAAGTCCTTATATTTATCAGCGATCAGTTCTAGAAGTTTATTCTCACGAATCGGCTTCCAGCTAGGGTATTCTCCATTTTTCGAAAATTCGATATCAAAACCTGAGGCCAGAGCAGTCACTTGATTTTCAAGACCGACACACTCCCCCCGATCAAAGAAGCGGAGTGAAGATTGGAGGTAAAACTGACCTCGAACAAGAAGTGTGATCGCAAGATTATTACTCAAAGACACGAGCTCTCTTGAGCTCGCAAGATCATAAGCATGGGCCCCATGTGGAAAGGCCAGCAAGAAACTCATGACCTTGTTTAAATCTCTAGCACTAACGACCTCTGAAGAATGGCCATCCAGTTTTGAGAATTCGGCAGAAAAGCTCTGATCATTCTTCGGCATGAAGCCTCTCCAGCGTGCGAGAACAGACTCAACAGTTGCTTGGGCCGCTTTGATGTTGGCAATATTTAAAATCGCAAACGCATCACGAGGTATAATATTATGGGCCTTGCCACCACGCCACTCCGCAAGCTCAAAGCTGTCTTTTGGTAAAGAGTGGAGTAAATCCATAAGGCACTTCACTGCATTTCCTCGCTGCTCATGGATGTCGACGCCAGAGTGTCCGCCCAAGAAACCACCTACAGTGAGTTTATAAAATTCCCCTTTCATCTCTGAAGGAACCATTTCAACTTTCTTATTGAACTCGTAATCAATTCCACCAGCACAACCAATGTAAAGACTCCCCCACTCTTCGGTATCAAGATTGATCATCTTTTTACCTTTGAGAAAATTAGGGTCAACTCCCCACGCACCTACTAAACCTGTTTCTTCATCGGTGGTAAAAAGAAGCTCCAACGGTGGGTGTGAAATCGTTGAATCATTCATCAGTGCCAGTGCAGCAGCACAACCTATACCATTATCGGCCCCTAGAGTCGTGCGATCAGCTTTTAACCAGTCACCATCTCTATAAGTGATGATTGGATCAGACGTAAAATTGATATTTCTATCCGGAGTAGCGTCCGTCACCATGTCCATATGATTTTGAATAATCACTGGTTCATGGGTTTCATAGCCGGGTGATGCTGGAACGTAAATAATCACATTTCCAACTTGATCAACATGCGTTTTAAGTGAAAGCTTCACGGCCTCACTTAAAATATATTCGCGGATTTTTTCTTCTTTTTTTGATGGTCTTGGAACCTGAGTAATGGCATGGAAATAGCCCCAGAGATTGGCCGGCTCAGATGGAAAATGATCTGGAATAAACATAACTTCCTCTCAAGATAGTAATTTTTATAGTCTTTTATCTTTGTTCTAAGGGATTGTCAGTAGAACTACCTTGACAATGTGCTCCATAAATGTCTATAAGAAAGATAAATTGATTTTTTTAAATGCGGGGGATTCATGAAACTAAAGTCATTGATCGTGGCATCACTTCTTGCTCTTACAACTTCAGCTTTTGCTCAATGGTTTCCAGCTCGAGTGAACGTTGTCGTTCTTCCCGGTCAAGTCGCCGCAGAAGTCTTCAATCCTTACTATGAACCTATTATTTGTAACGGCCAGGTCTTTGGTCAAACAGCCCAAGGTCTAGTTTACAATGCTTTTTTTACTGAGCAATTTCTCCCGGCCGGTGGATATCGATTTGCTTATGTCCAAACAACTCCATTTGCACCATTCGTTGGTGGATGGGCAAATATACATTGTCGGTTTGCCAGAATTTGGTAAAAAAAAAGCCCTTTAAAAGGGCTTTTTTTAGTTTAAACCTTTATCGAGAACAATGTCTTCAGCTGATCCGTTATAGAAATAGACAAAATGATAGCCAAGTTGCTCTAAATCGTCCGCTGCTTTGGCCGGGTTCTCATCGCCTTTTTTTAGACTATAAAGAATGACGTTCTGAGTTTTACTTGGAAACTGAGTAGCAAATTCGCTCTTAAAATTAGCTCCGTAATTTAAATGAACAACATTCTCAAATTTGACCGGAGTCTTATCTTCTGCAAGAAGATCAACAAACACAAAGTTTAGTCTATCTTCAAGACGTTGTTTAAAAGCTTCGCGCGGAATTTCGTATTTCATTTTAAGCCTCGTTGACAGTTTTGGACCCTTAAAAGATACTGCGAACTCTCCAAAATGTTTAGGAATTTTCTTTCACAAGGTCGCGTTAAATGGATCAAAAAGTAAATTTTCTCCAAGTCCAATCCTATTTGAACTGGGACGAGTACTTTATGTTTCAGGCCGTGATGGCATCCTTTAAAAGTAAGGACCCTAATACGAAGGTTGGATGTGTCTTTGTTGATGACAATAATCATCAGCTATCCATGGGTTACAACGGACAAATTGCTGGGATTGATGAGTCCCAACTTCCATGGGGAAACAACAAGTCTGTTCCGTTGGATCAACAAAAATACGCCTACGTCGTTCACTCCGAGGCCAATGCCATTCTGCACGCCAAGGCCGATCTTGCTCATTCTCGCTGCTACGTAACCCTATTTCCGTGTCATGAATGTGCCAAAATGATTGCAACAGTGAAGGTCAAAGAAGTGATCTTTTTATCTGATAAGTATCTTGGGACAGTCGAAAATCAAATTGCAAAGAAAATTTTTGATCTTGCTGGAGTCAAATACCGCGAAATGAAAATCAGGAAAGAGATTGCAACGGATCTCTGTGAATATTTAAGTTCTGTTATCGAATAATAAAAAGATCATCGCCCACGCGTAACACTTCCTGTAACCCCAAAAGTGAACTTAGTTTTTCAAAGCTCATTTGGCAAAAGAACTGAATATGAGTGATGTCTCTCTTATAAAACCAATTCCCAAAATCTTCTCTACGCTCTGGATAAAACTTCGTCTTAATGAAAAATTGTCCTTGAGGATTGAGACACTTTTTCAAATCTTCCATGATGCGAAGTGGATCTCTCAAGTGTTCTATGACTTCAGATAAAATGATGAAGTCATATTTTCTTTTTAACAGAGAGTCATCGGGTAAAAAATAGACATCATAAGAGAACGTCACATGAGGCATGAGGAGCTCGGAGAGAATTTTCGTTTTTCCCGAGCCAAAATCTAAACCGACATCACCATTCTTAAGATGTGGTCTAATCGACTGGGCAATACTTGAGAGGTAGTCTCTGTAATCACTATTATTTTCCGAATTCTCGTGGGCTTCATACCTTTCTTTTTCCTGTTGCGGAGAAATCACTGACCCCCTATCAACAAAAACAAGAGCGCAGGTCTCACATTTAAAATAACTCCGCAGCCTGTCTTGATCGTAGAGAAAAGTCGCACCAGAAAAACAAAGAGGACAGGCCATTTTACAACTGCTTTTCCTGATCACTCGCCCTTATCCAGGCAGTGACTGAGAGTTTAAGGGCCTGGTCGACAGGGATGTCCACAACTTTAACTTTTTCTTTTTCAATCAGAACCGTCATTCCGCCTAGCATATAACTAAGTGGAATATAAACTGCGATAAGATTTGTTCCGGGGATTTCATCTAAATCTTCTCTTGTTACGAGACCGAGTGCTTGCAATCCCATAGGTTCCAGCGGAACGAGAACCACTTTCCTAGGTTTATTTTTTTCAGAACTCCGTCCTGGGATCAGGGCCATGAGGTCTTTAAGAGGATTATAAATGACTTTAATCAAGGGAACTTTTTCCAAAGTGTCCGTAAGCCACGAAAAAAAACGGCCAGTGATATAATTACTGACTAAAAGACCAACTAAAAAGATGAAGACCAGTGTGACAGCAATCCCGAGTCCTGGGATGTATAGCCATTGGCCAATCAGCATCTCTAGCGTAGAGCCAAAAAGAGATTCAATTTTATAGCTCGCCCACACCAAGAGGTAGAAAGTTAGTGTGATAGGAAGAACAACGATAAGGCCTTTAAAAAAAATCTGATTTATGTGTTTCATGTAGGTGTATTTTTCCGATATTCTGGTTTTTACCAACAAGATACCACAGGCCCTCTCGATGAGTAAAATTGCTGTCTCCCTAAAACAACATGTTCGTGCTTCATTTCGAGATGCCTCGTACACCAACCTGAACATCGGAATGGCCGAGAGCTATTTTTGCGCTTTCATGCTCGCTCTTGGGATCTCTGATGTTATTTCAGGACTGGGGACAGTTATTCCTCAATTTATCGGTGTCATTTTTCTTCTTTTCAGCATCCGTAGCTTCTTCACCAAGTACTCACTGAAAAAGAGACTTGTTATCTTTCTTTCGATTCAGTCACTGTCCTTGATTCCACTCATTTTGGCCGGCATTTTTAAATTCAACTCTCCTTACCTCATCCTTGCGATGCTAAGTTTATATTGGGCGAGCCTGCTTTCACTCAATCCCCCCTGGAATCGGCTGATCGGACATACAGTTCCGAAAAAATTTCGTCTGCGTTTTTTTTCCATTAGAAATCAGTTCGGGCAGTTTTTTGTCTTCTTAGGTCTTATTGGAAGTGGGATTGCGCTTTATTTTGCTAAAGACAAGGGGCTTGAGCTTCCGGTTTATGTCGGAATCTTTATCTTTGGACTAGTTTTGAAGTGTTTATCAATCTATGAGGTCCAAAAAAATCACATCGATTATGAACTGGCCCCAGGCTCAGAACAAAGACTCCCATTCCGTGACTTCATCAAAAGATTAAGAAATACCGAGCAAGGTAAACTCATAACTTTTTTATTTCTCTTTTACATTACCGTGCATTTTGCGGCCCCATACTTCAATCCTTATATGCTCAGTGAACTTAAATTCAACTACATTGAGTACATGATCATCAGCTCACTGTCCTATTTTGGTCGGGTCTTCATGTTTCGGATGCTCCAAAAACGGGCGAAATCAAGCCAAGTGAACACAATTCTTCTTTTATCAACGATTGGAATATCATCTTCGCCACTTTTATGGGCCATTTCGCAAAACTACGGATGGATCTGTTTGGTAGAATTCTTATCTGGATGCTACTGGGCCGGGTTTGAATTATCCACCATCCTTCTCTACTATCAAAAAATTGACGATCGTGAGCGAACGAGCATCATTACTTACATTACTTTCTTGAATACAACCGGCATGCTCATTGGATCTTTGCTTGGGGCCCTCTTCATGAAAATATTGCCGCCCAGCTTGAACCAGTACCTCACCCTATTTGTCGTTGCGACTTTTTGTAGAATTCTCTTAGTTATTTTTGCTCCACAAGTGAACTTTAGAGGACAGATTCCAAAACTGATTGGCTTCGATCGAGTGGCAAGTATTCGTCCCGCTTTTGGATTTATCAACAGACCATTTTTTGAGAAAAAAAAGAAAGAAAATAAAAATAAGAAATAAGTGATTTCTCGAATGAAAAAGGCAAAAAAAAAGCCCTCTTGCGAGGGCTTTTTTTAGCTTAAAGAATTACTTCTTTTTAGCTACTTTTTTTGTAGCTTTTTTAGCTACTTTTTTTGTTGCTTTCTTAGCTACTTTCTTAGTTGCTTTCTTAGCTACTTTTTTTGCTGCTTTCTTAGCCATAATTTCCTCCCAGGAAATAGTTGGTTAAACACTAGTATTTGACCTTTCTTATTTCAAGCTTAATCAGATTTTTCATCTAACGCAAATAAAAAATACAAATTTTATTCGTTCGCGTGATTTTTTTTTCAATCAACGATGTTTTTGAAGGATTTTTAAGGCCTCATGCACTTCGATTGTTGAAAATTAATCGTTATGCATGAGGATCGGAACATTTGAAATTAATATTTAGGAAAAAATGAAATCAAGCTCATCGTTTTTCACATCAACGATAACTTTCCCACCTTTTTCAAGCTGACCAAAAAGTATTTCATGGGCCAGAGGCTTTTTAATTTTATCATTTATCAGTCGAGCAATCGGTCTTGCTCCTAGTTTATCGTCATAACCATTCTTCGCAAGCCATGCTCGAGCACTATTTGAGATTTCCATCTCAACTTTCTTATCCACCAATTGATTTTCAAGCTCCATGAGAAACTTCGAAACCACCATTTCAACATTGCTAGCACCAAGTTTATTAAAACCAATGATGGCATCCAGCCTGTTTCTAAATTCTGGCGTAAAATATCCTTTGATCGCCTGGTCTCTTTTAGCGGAATTTATTTCCCCACCGCCAACTTTTGCTGCCAACCCAATTGAGCCCGCTTCCATTTCTTTCGCTCCAGCATTAGATGTCATGATCAAAACGACATTTCTAAAATCAGAACTGCGGCCGTTCGAGTCCGCTAATGCCCCGTGGTCCATGACCTGGAGAAGGATATTGAAAACATCCGGATGGGCCTTTTCTATTTCATCTAATAGAAGAACTGAGTATGGGCTCTTATGGATGGCATCCGTTAAAACACCACCTTGATCAAAGCCCACGTACCCCGGAGGTGCTCCAATCAACTTAGATACGGTATGCTTTTCCATGTACTCAGACATATCTATGCGTACGAAATTAATGCCCATTAAATGTGCCAGTTGCTTAGCAAGCTCAGTCTTCCCGACACCTGTTGGGCCGGTAAAAAGGAAACTTGCGATAGGTTTCTCCTGACTACCAAGACCGGATCTTGAAAGGATGAGGGCATTAGAAACTTTCTCAATCGCCTCGTCCTGGCCATAAATCATCATTTTAAGATCACGCTCAAGAAAGCGAAGTTTCTCTTTTTCATTCACGGTGATCGATTTTTGCGGGATTCGGGCGATCTTACTCACGATCATCTCGATATCTTCAAGCTGCACTTCAAGACCCGGTGATGAGTCTGGTTTTAAGCGCAGATACGCCCCAACCTCATCGATCACATCAATGGCCTTATCCGGTAACTTTCTTTCGGCCACATGCTTATTCGAAAGTTCTACAGCGGCCTTGATAACTTGATCGGAATATTTTACCTGGTGGTGCTCTTCAAATTTTGATTTGAGCCCTGAGAGAATTTTTATCGAGTCCTCTACTGTAGGCTCGAGAATGTCAATTTTTTGAAAACGGCGACTTAATGCCTGATCTTTTTCAAAGTATTTTCGATACTCATCGAAAGTCGTTGATCCCATACAGCGGATTGTTCCTCTTGAAAGTGCTGGTTTCAAAAGGTTCGAAGCATCTAAACTACCACCAGATGTGGCCCCCGCACCAATGATGGTGTGAATCTCGTCAATGAAGAGGATCGATCCTTCTTTCTCATTTTGTTTTTCTAGTGCTTGGAGAACAAGCTTAAGTCTTTCCTCAAAATCACCACGAAACTTTGTCCCTGCAAGAAGTGAGGCCATGTCTAACGAATACACAGTGGTTTTACTTAAAAGACTCGGAACTCTATTTTCAACGATGGCCTTCGCAAGACCTTCAGCAATGGCCGTCTTTCCTACGCCAGAGTCTCCTACTAAAATTGGATTATTCTTACGGCGACGACACAAGATTTGAATAATTCGCTGAATCTCCTCATCTCGTCCAATGATCGGGTCGATTTTTCCTTTCCGGGCCATTTCATTCAAATTCGTGGTGAATTCGCTCAGAGCTTTTTCATATTTCTCTTCTTTACGGAATGTCTCACCAGGAGCTTCAACTGTTGTTTCCTCCTGACGGTTTACTGGCATGTCACCCGCATGGGCAATCTTTTCCACAACATCAATTCGATGAACTCCCTGCTGTTCCAGGAAGTATGTGGCATGAGATTCTTTTTCAGAAAACATGGCCACGAGTAAGTTAATCGCTTGAATCGATTTTTTTCCAGAACTCTGGATGTGAATCGCAGCTCTCTGAATAACCCGTTGCAAACTCAAAGAGATTTCCGGCTGGTACATGATCCCATTTTCTCTGGCCACTTCTCGAAGCTGATCGTTTCCGAACTGTTTTTTGTTAAGGACTTGAATTTCATCTTCGCTCAACAAAGAAAAATTTGAGTCTTCATTAATAAATGCCGCCAGTTCATTTTTTAAATCTCCGAGATTGGCACCACAATCCAGAAGCACTTCAATCACGTTCTCGTCCTCGAGCATCGAAAGAAGAACGTTTTCGAGCGTTAGAAACTCGTGCCGTTTTTCGTTTGCACGTTTGATGGCCTTATTTAATATTTGTTCTAATTTTTGAGATATCATACGTATTCCCTCACTATCGTTTCATTATAATAGAAGATGGTAATGAAGGCGAAAAAGGCAAGGTTATTTCAGGAAAGATTCTCTAAGAGTCTGGTTCAGTGGTGCACTTTAACGGATGCCCATTATCTCTGGCATACTTCATCACTTTAGCCGTTTTTGATTCTGCTACTTCGTATGTATAAATACCGCAGACTCCGATACCGCGCGTATGGACAGCAAGCATAATTTCTTGGGCTTCTGAAGAACTTTTATTGAAAAATTTTTGCAACACAAGAATCACGAATTCCATAGTTGTATAGTCATCATTATGCATGAGGACTTTGTACTTCCTAGGGGCCTGCAACTTTTCTTTTCGAACTGTTGCAACGCCGGATTGTTCATCTTTTTCAGTTTCTGAAGACATATGTAGACATCATTTGTTATTGTTACGAGAATGCACTAATTAATCATGAAAGGCAAGACCGTGACTTCAGACTCCACTCCGCTAAAAAATCGCCTTAGCAAAAACCAAAAAAAACTCAAAACTTATCTGCAAAAAAATAAGATCGAAGCTTATCGGTTATACAATAAGGACATTCCTGAATACCCTTACCTCATAGATATCTACGGTGATTGTGCTGTGATTTATGAACAAGGAAAAAAACTTGGTGAAGAAGATCAGGCCAAAAGGGAGGCCCATCAACGAGATATTGAAGTCGCTTTAAAAGAAGTGATCGGCATAGAAACGAGTCATCAATACTTTAAAATTCGAGAAAAACAAAAGGGCAATGAGCAGTACCGAGCACTAGACCCAAGATCTCAAGAATTTTTCACTGTCGGAGAATTTCCTTTCAAATTTTTAGTCAATCTTGAGCGCTACCTAGATACTGGACTTTTTCTTGATCACAGACCGCTCAGGCAATATCTTTTGAATAATAGTAAAGACAAGAGAGTTTTAAATCTTTTCTGCTACACAGGTTCACTTAGTGTTGCGGCAGCTACCGGTGGTGGAACGGTGACGTCTATTGATATGTCTAATACCTACCTCGACTGGGCCTACGAGAATTTTCTGATCAATAATTTAGACCCTAAGAAACATAGCTTCTACCAAGCCGATGTTCTAAAAGAACTTCCACTGCGAAAAGAGCAAGGCGAGCTTTTTGATCTTATTATTTTAGACCCTCCAAGTTTTTCAAATTCTAAGAGAATGGAAGAAGATTTAGATATTGAAAGAGACCACCCTATCCTCATAAGAGATGCGATGCTTTTACTTGCTTCAGGTGGGACACTCTTTTTTTCAACCAACAAAAGGAAGTTTGAACTCCATAGGATCATCACAGATCACTATAAGGTGAAAGAGATCTCTCAATGGACGATTCCTTTAGACTTTCACCAAACTCATATTCACCGGGCCTTTACGATAGAAAGATACAAAGCATAAGAAAATCTAATGTGACACTTAAGTGTCACTAATTGTAAGAATCCTTATTTTTCTTTGGTGTATCGTATTAAGTACATGAAAAACAAGATCTTTTTCGCTGAAAACTCATGTAAAAATATTATGTCTTCATAGTTGACCAATGTAGTAATTACTTGGTAAAAGTCTCGCAGTTAATGATTACCCGGGATGGTAGTCGTTATGAATGGGATAAAAATCAAGGGGAAAATATGAAAAGATCTGTTTTGTTATCATCGCTTCTTTTATCAACATCGCTTCTTGCAGCACCAGTAATTCCTGAAGATCAAAAAATAGGTACTTTCACAGTCAAAGAAATTTCATCAGAAGAATTCGCACGAATTAACAACATCACTTCTTACGGAATGAAAGGTGTAGACGGCGGAACTACAACAGGCCAGACGACTCCTCAGAGACCGACGTTTGAGCAAAGAGTAGAAAATACTGGAAAAGTTATTCAAACTGCTAGAGATATCGTGGCCTTAGGCGAAGCGATATATGACCTTGTTATTAAAGGTAAGCCAACAAACGTGACTGAATACGCTCCAATCAGCGTAGTACCTAAAGATCCAACAACAAAAGAACCCGTTGATGTTTTTGACCTCGAAGGTTTCTCTATGCCTTCTGAGAAAAACTACTCGGCTTCAATTACAAATGGTGTTGGCAAAGAAGTTGTTAAATTCTCTTATAAAGTTCTCTTCTCTTATGGTGGATCTTATAACGGAGCTGGAAAATACCTTAGTGGTGTTATCATCGTTCCAGGAAGTGTTAAGACTTCATTTGGTTGGGATTTCAATGCTTCAATGAAACTTTCTGGCATCATGAACCACGGAACAAAAGCAGATCCAGTTGCTGGAGTCATGGTTACTATGAAATACCAAATGAATTCTTGGTCAAGCTCTCTTGAGCGTAACGATACGATCCACATCACAGGTCGTGGGGAAATCAAGAATATGAACAGATAATAAAAAATAAAAATTTCCTAAAAGGGTCGCATTTGCGGCCCTTTTTTTTGTGTAAATGGCTCTACTTGAATGAGTTTGCTGATCACCGAACTTTAGAATTAAATCCAGGAGTAAAAAAGGGCCGCATATCTCTGAGCTTCGGCGTTCATAAGATCATCTAAGAAAATAGATGATTAGGTCGCTTACGGCAGTGCTAGTTTCTCGAAAATTATACTATCGGAATTTAATAAAAAAGGCCCAGTTTCCTGGGCCTCATTCATTCGTAAATAACAGAATGCAATTTTGAAAGTTTATTAAACTTTGAAACCTTTAAGCTTGTCTGCAAGCGTAGATGGCTGGGCCACTTCAGCTTTGTAGTTCGACTTATATTCACCAGAAGCTACAGCTTTCATAGAAAGTGCAATCTTCTTAGCTGTTTTGTCGATAGAGATAACGATCGCCTTAACTTTGTCACCTTTAGCAACTTTATCAGACGGCTTCTCTACGCGCTCTTCAGAAATTTCAGAGATATGAACAAGTCCTTCGATACCAGTCTCAAGTTCAACAAATACACCGAACTCGGTGATACGAACAGCTTCACCTTCTACAGGTGCGCCAACTGGCATACGCTCTTCAATTCTCTTCCAAGGATCTTCCTCAAGCTGTTTAAGGCCAAGGCAGAATTTTTGGTTTTCTTTATCTACAGTTACAACTGCAGCTTTCACTTTCTGACCAACTTTGAACTCATCAGCTGGGTTAACAGTTTTCTTAGTCCAAGAAAGATCTGATACGTGGATCAAAGCATCTACTTCTTCACCAAGATCAAGGAATAGACCGAAGTCTACGATTGCTTTAACTGTACCTTCAACAACTTTACCAGTTGTGTATTTAGCAGCTAAATCATCCCATGGATTTGGCATAAGTTGTTTAAGACCAAGAGAGATTCTCTTATTCTCAACGTCAACTTCAAGAACTACAGCTTCAACTTTATCGCCTGTGTTGTAAGTCTTGTTAGCAGATTTTTTGTTCGTCCAGCTCATTTCTGAAACGTGGATTAGACCTTCGATACCGTCTGAAAGCTCAACGAAGATACCGTAGTCTTTAACAGATACGATTTCCCCAGATACTTTCGATCCTGGCATATACTTGTCTTTAGCAGATTCCCAAGGATTCGCTTGAACTTGTTTAAGACCAAGAGATACGCGCTCTTTAGAAGCGTCATACTTAAGAATCTTAACATCAACTTCGTCTCCAACGTTAAGAAGGTTAGAAGGATGCTTCACGCGGCCCCAAGACATGTCTGTAATGTGAAGAAGTCCGTCAACTCCACCAAGGTCAATGAACGCACCGTAATCAGTAATGTTTTTCACTATACCTTTCACGATCATGCCTTCTTGAATCTGAGTAAGAGTCTCATCTCTCATCTTCCCGCGCTCTTCAGCGAGGATTGCACGACGAGAAAGGACAATGTTCCCACGTTTCTTGTTGAATTTAATAACTTTGAATTCCATTGTTTTACCAATGTACTTATCAAGGTTCTTAACTGGACGGATGTCAATTTGCGATCCAGGAAGGAAAGCTTTAACACCGATATCAACAGAAAGACCGCCCTTAACTTTAGCGATAACAGTTCCTTCAACAGGTTCACCTTTTTCGCAAGCTTCAGAGATTTTGTCCCAAGCCTTAAGAATTTCTGCTTTGTCTTTAGAGAGAACAAGGTTCCCCATAGTAGACTCAAGCTTCTCAAGATAAACTTGGATAACATCGCCGACTTTCACTTTCATGGTTCCGTCGTAGTTACGGAATTCACGAGCGAGAACAAGACCTTCTTGTTTGTAGCCGATGTCGACAGTTACGAATTCGTCGTTCATAGCAACAACATTACCCATAAAGACTTCGCCTTCAGCGAAATTCTTTGCAGATGATGAGTTGATCAAATCTCCAAATTCAGTTTTAGCTTTTTGTTCTGGAACGTCTCCCATTTCGAAGTCGAACCCTTTGATCCAAGCTGGGATTTCAAAGTTAGTTTTAGAGGCAGATGCAGTTTTTGTGGTGGCCATAATATAGCCCCCCTTTTTTGACATTAATTCTCCTACTGGAGAACGGAAAATATAAATGATTTAGGGAGATTATGCGAGCTTTTTCTTCTTCTGGGTGTAGCGGAGGCGTTGGGTATAAAGTTTTTCATAGTGAGCATAGAGTTCCTCAGCGTACCGTTCAAAATGGTGCTGTTCCTGAAGTATGTACTCGACCCCATTAAGTTCCTCTAAGTACTTAGGATAATTAGAAAGAATCCGAACAAGTTTGTCTCGGAGCTCTCTTCCGTCTTCCGGATGGTAAGTTTCACCAAATTTTCCCTGTCTCACGAGATGCTGCCGAGTGGATGTTCTTGGAAGAAGCATGGGGGTCTGAGTCACTAAAGCGTAAAGGTCCTGGTCCGAGAAAAGCTCCATCATCGGCAGACCGACAAAAATATCGCAGTCTTGAAAACTTGAAGAGGCCAAAGGTCTCGTTTCAAAACTAATATGCATTTCAAGCTGGCGCTCGAGGATCATTCGCTTAAGGCCATCGTAGATGGGATGGGTGTACCAAGAAATATCTGTTAAAAAAGTAAAGATGATCTTCTTATTAAAATTTTGTGCCTTTAACTGATGAAGCAAGGGTGGAATCGCGTCCACAAATAGTCTGAGATTTTTTAAATCGTCCTCTGTGCGAGGAACAAAAACAGTAATCTTCCGTTTTTCTTCGGCGTGAATCGACCGGATGATCTTAGTTGGGAAATCGATCCCAGCTCCTGTGACATGAATCTTTCGAGGAGAAACAGGGAAGTTTTCTGCAGCAAGCTCTTTGATATTAGGTGAGAAAGTAAAAATCGAATCAGTACGGGAGACAAACCACTGATCAAAAAAAGTTTTCTTCTTTAACTGAATGTTTTCGTTAAATGTAAATACCAGTGGAATGTGAGGCATCCCTTTTAAAATCATTCCTAAGGGCAATAAGGAGTCATGGTTGTAAGAATGAATAATATCGACTTGCTGTTTTTGGAGAATGTGTTGAATTTGAAAGTAAAAATTTAACTTTGAACGCCAGGTATTCAGTTGAAGTGGAAAATACAAACGTGGGATGTCTTCTTTTTCAGCTTCCCGGTCAATCAGGGACTTTTCATGACAAAGAATGAACGAAGCCCCACCAATATTTCTAAAATAACTAGCATCGGCGATACACCGCCGTTCAATCGTTGACCATTCCTCAGATAAGCAGACGTATAAAACTGTCAGATCTGAAAGCCGAACCTTCTCTCTCATTAGTTTTCCACAATATCAGCTGTAACAGAGCCAATTTTTATTTTGGCCTGGGCCTTGAGGAGAATTTTCCTTTCGTCATCACTAAACCAAAAGTAGAGATCTCCTGATTTTAAAGTATCGCCCGTGTATTTCGTCGTCGCATGGACACGGATAGCGTTTTTCTTCCCTTTTTCAGTTTCTATTCTCTCCCGACCTTCAACAAGAGATTTCAGGATAAGAATCTTTCCTTTATTGATGATAGGTATCTCGTAATTATCACCATTTCTAAGCGGCAATCCCTGAAAAAGAAAGAGAACCGAGAAGGGATCGATACTGAAAAACGGAATACGTCCTTCGAGTTTTTTGTCTCGAATTGTTCCGTCTGATTTTTTCTGGTGATAAAACCAAAATGTCTTCAACTGATCCCGATCATGAAGTTGTAAATCGTCGATGTTCTGTTTTGATTCTCGTTGAACAAGACTAAACTTCGTGGACAGAAATTGGTCTGTTGTGGTGTACGAATCGACTGAGTCATCTAGTTCGTAAATACTCGAATAAAAAGGCGCTGATTTAAACCGAGCGTGAAGGTGCCAGACTTCTTTATTATTGATCATTTTCTTGCCCTTATTGAGCACCATGATCTTTCCTACAGTCATGCCAAGGTAATGAATGTCGAGGTAAGTCTTTTCATCAACCATATGATTTGGTTTATACATGTCCCAAACTTTTTTTGCTTGAGCATTGATTGCCACCATCTCTGGTGGGTAGTCGGCCGGCAATAACTTCACGGCCGGTGCTACAATTTCCGCTTTCGGCTCTGGAGGAGCTGTGACTGTTTTTTTAGTCCGTAACTTTAAAGCGACAGGCTTCTTTTCTTCTACCTTCGGAGCTTCAGCTTTTGTGGATCCAGAGGATTGAACTTTAAATTTATCTAAAAGCTCCACATCATTTGTTGTGGTTGCCACAGCATCAGGATTCACTTCTTCAACTGGAGCATCGAGGTCTTTTACAAAATCTTTTTGTTTCCAGGTTGAACAACCAGTCAGAAAACTAATCAATATGACGCTACAAAGAAACTTCACAGCAAATCCTTGGTGAATGCCTACAATGATTGTAAGTTATTCTCGAGGTAAATCAAGTTCGAGGACTTTACTCAGCCCAGCAAGAAGCTCTTTTTCTCCACTCATAAACTCAACCTTTACTTTTGTGAAAAGTATTCGACTATCAAGCGAGACACGCTTCATTTTCACCATATCTTTTTCAGAACACAAGATGATGGCCGATTGTTGTGAAGCCTTGATGAGGAGTTCGTTGACATCTTCTGGAGTAAAAAAATAGTGGTCTGGGAAACTCACCTTTTCAATAATTTGAACTTCAAAGGCTTCAAGATACCGATAAAAAGATTCTGGGGAAGCGATAGCTGTGACAGCGATCGCTTTAAGTCCTTTCAGCTCAGGAATATTAAAGATGTATTTATCATAGACATCAAAAACGCCTAGCGGGAGATACCGAGTATAAGAAATGGAAGGTCGGTGGTGAAAATGCTTCGAGAGAGTTTCAACGAGTATATCAAGATCCTTACTCTCCACCATATCCGCTCTTGAAACAATGATCGCGTCAGCATCTTTCAGGGCAGATAGACCTTCGCGCAAATATCCTAATGGGGCAACTTTATAAAGATCCAACGACATCGTGGCATCAAAGAGTACAATATTAAATGACCTGAAAATTCTTAGGTGTTGAAAACCGTCATCTAGGAGCACCACATCTGGCAAAACCTCTGGGAAATATTTCACAAGATTTTCGGCCCGATTCTTTCCAACAATCACAGCACCCTTTTTCATCTTATTAGAAATCATCAAGGGCTCATCACCGTAGTCGAACGGATTCAACCGAAACTTTTGGCCAGACTTAAGAAGCCCCGAAGAGTGCTCCAATTGTCCCTTATAACCCCGAGTGAGGACAACCGGTGTTAAGCCTTTCGAGATTAACCAGTCAGCTAACCAGACAATTGTTGGTGTTTTGCCTGTTCCACCAAAAGAAAGATTCCCAACCGAAATCACTGGGACTTTGAATATCTTTTTCTCAAAGACACCAAACTCATAAAAAGACCTGCGGATGCGATATACCCAATCCCATGCGAAGCTGAGTGGTGAAAAAACAATCATCTTCAAAACGTTAATTACACGTGATTCACTTACTTTAAATACTTCATTCATGGATAATCCGCGCCATATATTCAGGGACTGAGAAGTTATCACCGGAAAGAAGGTTCTTCGTTTCTCTTAAGGTGGACTTTAATCCATTATAAAGCTTTTCATTTGAAGTCCAAGTCCTAATTATCGAGGCCATATGGCCAGCGTCTACCTGAGTTTGAGTCAACTCAGGAAAAACCATCTGATTATGGATGATATTTGTTAACGAAATAGGACCTGTGTATTTAACGAAATTATAAAAAATAAATTCATTCAAAAGTGACGCTTTATAACAAACAAGTGTCGGCAGTTCGAGGAGCCCAGTACTTAAGGTCACAGTTCCACTCGCAGCGATTGAAAGGTGGCACTCTTTCATGGCATGAATGAGATCTTCAGACTCATGCCAGATATCAATATCTTTTTCAAAAAACTCGTAGATTCTCTGATCAATATGGTTCACCTTGACCAAGTGAACTTCCAGATCCATGGTTTCCCTGAGAATCCGAACCGTTTTAATAAATTCCGGCAAAAGACTAAAGACTTCAAATCGGCGGCTTCCGGGAAGAAGAAGAAGTTTTAACTTTTTACCCCAAGAACCAAACGGTCTTGGAGGAATGTCCTTTAAGAAATCTCTATAGGTGAGCATGAGTGGATGTGGAATGGATTTAATTTGCTTAACTCCACGGTCACCAAACCACTTTTTCTCGAAGGGAAGAATGGTAAAAAGTGTGTGCGTGTTTCTGCTTAAAGCCACAGATCTGTGAGGTTTCCATGCCCAGGCCTGAGGGGCCACATAATAAAGAACTTTAACGCCACGTTTTTTTAACTTTTCAGCTAGACGCATATTAAAATCTTGAAAATCAATTAGGATGGCCGTTTTAGTTCCACGTCTAACCACTTCATGCTCAAGAGACTTTAAGGCCTTAAAGTAGAATGGGATTTTATGAATCACTTCAGAAAATCCCATGCTTGAAAAATCTTTTAAATGATAAAAGAGCTCCATTCCATTTTTCTTGAGGTCTTCACCACCGACTCCATAAAACCGCACATCAGGACACAGTTTCACGAGTTCTGGAAAAAAGCTCATGGCGTGTTCTTCACCAGACTTCTCTCCCGCGATGATTAAACAACTATGCAAGTTTCACCTGAACGGAAGAATGAGATTCGAGCGCCTTCAAGGCACAATCAACTAAATGAACCGCACTCATTCCATCATTGAGATTAATAATGGCAGGTTTCGATTCAAGAATAGAATGATAAAAGTTTTTATGTTCTAGTAGAAGGTGATCACGTTTGCCGTAAGACTCTTCTCTCACGAAAGTGTCGTCTTCAAATTTAGTGTGAGTTGCTTCGAAAATTTTATTCGTGAACAGATCGACTGTGATCATTCCGTTGGCGGACACAACTTCGAGGTCACGCATCTCTTTAACTGAGTTTCGACCAATCACAATTGAAGCATCACAACCGTCTTCCATCGTAAGATGGATACTCGCATGATCCCACTTCGTTGTTCTGATTTTGTATCCTTTCCCAGTAACCGACAGTGGTTTTTGCTTAAAGAGATAAAGAATGAGGTCGAGGTCATGGATCGCCAGATCTTGAACCACATCAACATCAGTTGCTCTTCCTTTAAACGGGGCACTGCGATTTATTCGGATGCTGTAAGGTGGAGTGAGCTTTTGGAATTTTTCACGAAGCTTGTCCCATGCTTCATGAAAACGTTCTGAATGCCCAACCTGAATGACGAGATTCTTATCAGATGCAATGAGCTTAAGGTTTGCTGATTCAGCGTCATTTGAACACACAGGTTTTTCACAGAAAACATGCTTCTTGTTATCTAATAGGTATTTCACTAGTTCGAAATGAGTTGAGGTGGGAGTAACCACGAAAGCGGCGTCGATCTCATGAATCACCTCTTTGATATCTTCCACAACTTTCACACCGGGGTGGTTAGATCTCGCAGCTTCCTGCCCTGATGGAAACTTCTCAACGATGGCGACGAATTCAGCAACATCAGAATGAGCAGCGACTTTTTGACAATGCCACTTCCCTAAATGCCCATACCCCAAAACTGCAACACGGATCTTTTTCATTTTTAACCTGCCATGAATGGTGCGATACCAATTTCAGACTTCTTAATGAACTCAGCTATCTCTTGAACGACGATGTTATTTTTGTACTCATCCATTAGTTCTGGATGAGAAACAAAGGCCCTCGCAGCAAGAGCAGAGGCTTCCATCGTTCTGTAAAAATCCACCACTTCAGACACAGCTTCTTTACTATGGCCCTGGCGTTTAAGACCGATGATGTTGATTCCTTTAAGACGGATACGGTTACCGTACGCCGTACAAAAATTAGGAATGTCGCGGTCAATCCCTGATCCACCACCAATGTAGGCACCTTTACCAAGAGAAACAAACTGTGAAATACCAGTGTTCCCACCAACAATAACTCTATCTCCGATAACGACGTGTCCAGCAAGGTTGACCGAGTTTGCGAATGTAAGATTGTTTCCGAGAGTGCAATCATGAGCAATGTGACAGTAGGCCATGAAAAGTGAATTAGAACCAATCACGGTTTTTAAATCCTGCTTCGTCGTTCCCCTGTGAACGGATACATACTCACGGAAAGTGTTGTTATCACCAATGATTGTTTCCGTTGGCTCGCCTTTGTAAGAATTATCTTGAGGAGGTGCGCCGATTGAGTTGAATTGGAAAAATTTGTTTCCTTTCCCAATTTTAGTATGACCATCAATCACAACGTTTGAGTGAAGGATGCAATCATCGCCGATTTCAACATTGGCACCAATGACACAGAAAGGTCCAATTTTTACATTGTTTCCTATCTTCGCTTCTGGGTGGATAAAGGCCATTGGGTGTGCTTCATAATTTTTTGACATAATATTTTCTCGCTTTTAGGTATAAGTAATTTTTAGTGACGCCATCACGCTCGTCTGAGACATCAGCTCTCCGTTGCAATAGATCTCACAATCATACATCTGAATCGGACCACGGACTTTATTCAAAGTCGCATGAATCTCAAGATCCATCGGTGGAATAATTGGTTTTCTAAATCGAGCTGAATCAACACCTAGCAGTTGAACATCAAGTTTAGTTTGCTCGATCGGTTTTTCTAGGCAAAAAATTGTTAAAAACGAAGCCGCTTGCGCCATCATTTCTACCTGAACGACACCCGGTAAAATAGGATAGTCAGGAAAATGGCCTTCAAGGACTTTTACACTTTTATCAACTTTAAAAACACAAACACTTTTCCCACCGACAATTTGTGACTGCGAAAAAGGCCCTTGGAGTCCTTTGAGAGACTCAGGTGGAGTGACCTCTTTAACCCCATCAATAAACAGGAAAGGATCTCTATGAGGTAAAAATCTCATGACTTGTTCTTTATTCATCAACATGAATGCCCCTTATTTTTTTTCTTTTAAAGACATGGTTCTGATGTAGGCAACACCTTTCATCCATTCTTTAAGATCTTTGGCAGGATGCCCTCCAAGCTTAGAACCAGGAGGCCAAATTGCGGATTCATTAACCATGGCCCCACCTGCAACCTGAGTTCCCATACCGATGTGAGAATCAGGTCCAATTGCTGCTCGACCGCCAAGCACAACGTAGTCTTCAAGGACTGCACTTCCAGCAATCCCAGCTTGCCCACAAAGAATGCAACCACGACCAAGTTTTACATTATGAGCGACCTGCACAAGGTTATCTATTCTTGTTCCTGCGCCAATAATTGTGGGAGAGAAGGTTCCCATATCGATGGAGACATTTGATCCGATTTCAACATCATCATGAATCACAACTCCACCCATGTGCCAAATCTTATTGTGTTTCCCTTGGTGAAACGTGTACCCAAAACCATCTGAACCGATGACAGTTCCGGAATGAATTCTGCAATCCTTTCCAATTTGGGTGAATGGGTAGATGGTCACATTAGAATAAATTTTTGTGTGCGCACCGATTTCAGTGTGCGGGAGAATCACTGATCCTGGCATGATTTCCACACCAGCGCCGATCTTAACATGCTCACCAATAAAAACATTTTGAGCAATATGAGCAGACGGATCGATGTCCGTTGTTCCCATCTGTCTTCCATCGACTTGAGTGTTGATCCCTTTCATTTTCCTGTCATAAAAAGGTTTTGAAAGTAAAGTCAGTGTCATGGCGATATTCGTACTCACGGCGAGCCATGGCAGTTTATCGATCTCGGCCTTAAGCTCAGCGTTCACCATCGTGTAGAACTTTTCATCTACGATGGCACCAATTTTCAACTCCACAGCACTATCCATTGAAGGAAGAAACTTCTGCAGAAATTTAGCATTCTTAATAAAAATAAGTGAATGACTTGTAAGAGCGTCCGAAGCAGAAATGGCCAGAATCTCTTCTGGCCATTCACTATTTTTTACAAACTTTAAATTCGGATCAAATTGAGATAACTCATGGAGCTTCATGTGCGACTCCGTTTTACCCTATTTCGCAGGATTTTTTTTGTCGTAGGCCTTAATAACTTCTTCAGTAATATCTTTCTTCGCTTCAGCGTACACAATCGGAGCTGCCGATAGTTCAAAAGTCATGGCAACAGCATTGGCCTTTGAGACTTCGTCGATGATAGGACGTAGTTTTTCAAGAATCGGCTTCTTAAGATCTTGTTCCATCGTTTGGATTTCACGCTGAAATTCCATCGTTTTATTCTGAAGCTTCATCATGAGGTCTTGAATTTCACGCTCTTTGTTTACACGAGCAGGTTCAGCAAGAACCATCGATTGCTTTTTAAATTCCTCTTGGCTCTTAGCGATCTTCTCTTCATCTTTTTTCAAAATAACTTTCTTATCGTTGAATGCCTTTTCAAGTTTCTTTTGAACTGCTTTGCCTTCGCTGATCGTTGTGATGACTTTTTGGATGTCCACTAAACCGACAAGCACAGCTGAGAATGATGATGCACTAAAAGTTAAAAGCGTTAAGCCTAGAATAAGTTTCATAAGTATCTCCTTAGAGCCAAAACTCTATCATTGATTAGAATAATTGTCCTATGTCAAAGTTAAACTGGTTAGACGCCTCTTGGTGAATGTCATCATTTTTCGGTTTGATCGGGAAACCAAACTCGAAGCGAAGAACACCAATAGGAGAAAACCATCTAAACCCAAAACCATAGTTACTACGCAAAGTATAATCACCATTGTCACCGATGCGTTTTTCATAAACGTTACCAGCATCATAGAACACAACCCATTTGAGCCCAGCTTCCTTAATTAAAGGATGCTCTAGTTCCAAGGTCCCAAGTAAACTAAAGAGTCCACCGAAGTTGAATGTATCGAGCTGATTTGTTCGGGTGTTTCTTGCCTTACGGCGAGGCCCGATGTCTTCAAGGTTAAATCCACGCATGTTCCGCGCGCCACCCATGGAGAACTTCTCTACTCGAGGAATATCTCGAGGAGTTGTTTTAAATAATTGTGACAGAGTGAAACGAGATCTCAAGACGAGGTCACCAATTAGAGGTCTATAGTAGCGTCCCTCTAAATCTGCCTTCATCCAGCGCATCGTTCCGCCGAAACCTGTGTGCTCCAATGAACCTGAAGCATAGTACCCATTACTTGGTTCAAAGATATTGTTTCGCTTATCTCGAATGATTGAGGCCTGAACAGATGAAGATGAGCCGTTCTCTACGCTAGGGTCAATCCCCTCATTAATTACATCTCTCACTGAGTTGTCTTCGTAACGGTAAGTCAGGAAGAGTCTAGTGTATTCAAAAATCGGATGACCGACTCGAACATCTCCTCCGTGTTTTTTGTAAGCAAACGATCGAATAAAGTACGACACCGTTTGGTAGTAGTCCGCCCCGGCAGTCCATTTGGTATCAAAGAGATAGGGCTCAGTGAAACCGACGTTATAGATTTGCTGACGATCAGAATAAGACAAGTTCATGTTGATATTCTGACCAAGACCGCGAAAGTTATTCTGAGCAACCGAAGCCTGAACAAATCCTTGAGTGGCAGTCGAGTACCCAGCACCGAGAGAGATTTGCCCTGTTGGTCTTTCTTTAATTGAGACTTCAACATCAAGGATATTATCAGTTCCCTTACGAGTGATGGTGTTGAAAATCACACTCTCTTGCTGGAAGAATCCGAGCCTATTGACGTTATCCTTCGAGATCCGGAGTTTTGATCCTGAGTACATCTCACCTTCATGAATTCTTAACTCACGTCGGATTACTTTATCCCTGGTCTTCGTGTTCCCTTTCATGGTGATTTTACCAAAGTAGGCAATCACACCTTTCTCAAATGAGAAGTTAACATCAACCTTATTCTCACCCGGAACTATTTCAAGAGTCCTTAGAACGTTTGCGAACGCGTACCCTTTATCCTGGTACATTTCTGTGAGCGTCTGGATATCGAGTCGTAGATTTTCCTCGTTATATATATCCCCAGACTTAAGCTTCAGCTTCTCCATCATCTCTTCTTCAGTGAAAAGAAGTTCACCGTTGAACGAAATATTATTAACCGAGAACTGAGGACCTTCTTGTAGCCGGACAGTGATGAAAATCCACTTTTTATCTTCGGACGCTGTGACTTCTGGATTCTGCACATTGATCTGTAAGTAACCGCGCGTTTTATAGAAGTACTTAAGTCGTTCTACGTCAGTCTGAAAATTGATTTCTTTAAAATTTCCTGAACCAGAAAGGAAAGAGAAGTAAGACTCCTCTCGTGTTTGCATGAAGTTCTTAAGCTCTTCATCATTAATTTCTTTATTACCGAGAAAGGTAATTTTCTTAACACGAACTTTATCCCACTCTTTGATGCTGAAATTCACGTCCACTGAGCCATTCTGGTTATCGGTCAAAGTGTAAGTCGCCAGAGCAAGGAAATATCCTTTCTCTTCGTAGTGCTTCTGGAGAAGAAGAACATCATTTTTAAGGGTCGAGATATCAAGGATGTTAAATTCCTTACTCTTAACCTGTTCTTTTAAATCATCATCATTAATTTCATCATTCCCACTGAAAGTGATTTTATTAATGATGGGTTTTTCTTTGAGCTTAAAGAGAAGAATATTCTTTCCACCAGAAGTCTTGTGGTAAGCCTCGACTTCCTCGAAGTACTTCATATCATAGATGTGAGAGAGGTCTTTACGAAGTAAGTAGTTATCAAGTTTTATTCCCGGATTCGTCCCAATTTTTTCTAAAATAGCTTCAGATTCAACCTTACGGTTTCCGGTGAACTCAATTGAGTCCACTTGAAACATTTCTTTAATTGGACCAATAATTTCTTGAGCACTTGCCCAGTTGATCTGCATTAAAAATAATATGAAGAGAAGAATGGTCTGAGCTTTTTTCAACCGTGAAATCCTTAACGCAAAAAGCTATGTAACTAATTTTATTTGTAGCTGGCAATATTAGCCAATAATCTGACCATCTTCAATCACTATTTTGCGTGGAAAAAATGAAGCGACCTTATCATCGTGGGTCACAACCAATAGTGTGGCCCCAAAATCAGCTGCAAGATTTTTCAAAAGCGTTGTGACTTTTTCAGAATTTTTGGAATCCAAATTACCTGTAGGCTCATCACAAAGAAGAATTTTTGGACGTAAAGACAATGCACGAATGATATTAATTCGTTGCTGCTCTCCCCCAGAAATCTCGAATGGAAATTTCGTTAAACAGTGGTTAACACCCAGATATTTGGAAAGCTCATCCATTTCTTGCTCAATTTTATTTGTGAGCTTGCCACCAATCCTTGCTGGTAGAAGTATATTGTCTCTACATGTCATAGAAGGCAGAAGGAAGTGAAATTGAAATACAAAACCAACATGAGAGTTTCTAAAATTTGCTAGTTCATCATCTCCCATAGATGTAAGATTCTTATTATCAATAATCACCTTACCTGTCGAAGGCTGGTCAAGACCGCCTAACAAATAAAGTAGAGTCGATTTTCCGGAACCAGAGGCACCACGAATCGCCACAAGTTCTCGATCAGCAATCTGAAAATTGAGCCCTCTCAAGACTTTTGTTTTCCCGAAAGACTTTTCAACATTTTCTAAACGGATAAAACTCATGAACTAAACTCCTGCCGAAGGCCCTGTATGATAGGTCTTTTCTTCATCCGGATATAACCAAAAAAGGCAGCAATCAGAATCCACAGCAAGGATATGCCGTAAACAGTTATATAGGCGATGAGATCAAGTTTTATATTAAGAGATGAAAGTACATAAATTTCTCCAGGAATCTGAAGAAACGAAACGTGCTGGAGGCACCAGTTAAATAGAAGAGATAGCAGATGGGCGCCGACACACGAAAGGGCCCACATAATAAGGACTGAAACAAACCAAAAACGACCGATATTTGAAAGTGAAAGTCCAACGGCCCTTAAAAAGAAAAACTCCTGGGCCTTTTTTTCCATAATGTAGATGACGAAGGCAATGATATTGAAAACAGCAACGACCACAATGAGTTGAAGAATGAGTGAGATTGAAAACTTCTCTACTCTAACGGCCTCAATTAAAAAATCGTATTCATTCCAAAACGGACGGACGACAAATTCTGCTTCTAATTTAGACTTAAGTTTTTGCTGATCTTCGCGGATCCCGTCCAATGTAGCGAGGGCTTCATTAGTTGGTTCTGTCGCAAGAATCACAAGGTTGACTCTTTCTCCAACTCCTAGAAGCTCAGCAAGGTCTCTCCGGTTGAGATACACAAATCTCAGATCTTTTTGGTAAATGCCGTGCTTTACTATACCGCTGACTTGGAAAAGTTGAATCATCGGAAGCGCAGCACCTGCTTCATTCCCTCTCGCAAAAGTGAGGGCCATGGAATCCCCAACAGCCACCTGAAGCTGTTTTGCAAGTTCAACTCCGATTACCACACTTTCATGAGGGACAGTTATCTTAAGTCCAGTAGCATCTGAAAAATTCTCATCCTCCACACCTCGAACGAGAACCCCCTTACTGATGGACTCTCGTAGAGCAAAGGCTTCGGTTTGAATCACCGGGGCAACGGCAAGCGGAGCAACGCTGGATAAGGTCTGTTCAATATCTGGTGTAACCTCAAAGAAACCTTTTCGATTGGTGATAAGAATATCACCTGATGAATGCCGAAGACCCGATTTCAACAAATGGTCAAAGCCATCCATAAGTCCAAAGGTACAGAGAATAACTGCGATCGAAAAAGTGAAGCTCAAAATAGTCGCCAGCAGGATTTTTCCTGCCGAGCGACCATGAAGAACAATTTTAAAAATAGATGCGTAAGAATTCATTACTCTTCTTCAGAGAAGAATTGCTCTTTCTTAAGGAGAGGGAAAAGGAGCACGTCACGAATAGTCGCGCTATCAGTAAGAATCATCACCAGACGATCAATACCAATCCCTTGACCGGCCGTTGGCGGCATTCCGTACTCTAAAGCACGAACGAAATCATAATCGACGTCCGAAGCCTCATCATCACCAGCTTCTTTCATCATGGCCTGGTCAGCGAAACGGTCTAGCTGATCCGTCGGATTGTTTAACTCTGAGAAGGCATTTGCCACTTCCCAACCATTCATAAAAAATTCGAAACGATCAACAAACTCTGGGTTCTCATCATTGCGACGAGACAGAGGAGAAACTTCTGTAGGGTATTCAGTAATAAATGTGGGCTGAATTAGTTTTGATTCAACGAGCTCTTCAAAAGCAAGCACCAATAGTCGTCCCCATGAAAGAGCTTGAACTTTCTTCGGATCTTGATCGATACCTTTTAAGAGACCAAGGAGATGTGCACGATCATTGACTTGGTCAAGAGTTGAGTTTGTGTACTTCGCCACAGCTTCTCTCATCGTAAGACGCGCATAAGGACCCTGTAGGTTAATTGTATTGTCCCCAAACTTAACCACTTCAGATTTTACAACATGAGTAGCAATTCCTGAAATAAGCTCTTCCGTAAAATCCATCAGGTCATGATAAGTCGCATAGGCCCAGTAGAACTCAACAGTGGTGAACTCAGGGTTATGCTTAAGCGACAAACCTTCATTTCTAAAACAACGGTTCATCTCGAAAACTTTATTATAACCGCCTACAATTAACCTCTTCAAATGAAGCTCAGGTGCGATACGCATGAAGAGTTCCATATTAAGAGCATTATGATGAGTCATGAAAGGTTTCGCAGCCGCGCCGCCGGCCACCGAATGCATCATCGGAGTTTCGACTTCCAAGAAGTCATTCTTATAAAAATGCTCACGGATATAACGGATAATTTCAGAACGCATTTTGAGTTTTGCTCTGACTTCTGGATCCATAATCATATCCACATATCTCATGCGGTAACGAAGCTCCGCATCTGTTAAACCATGGAATTTTTCAGGTAGCGGACGAATTGATTTGGTGAGGATCGTCATATCTTTTACATTAAGAGCAAGCTCGCCCTTCATCGTCTTGAAGATATCTCCTTCGGCGTAGACAATATCTCCGTAGTCTAGAAGCTTGTACTCAGCAAAACCTTTCTCCGATGTGACTTCCTTCTTCACATAGATCTGGAAGCGGCTTGTACCATCATCACATTGAAGAAATGCGGCTTTTCCGAAATCCCTCACCATCATGACCCGGCCAGCGATTTTATAAATTGGCGTTTCACCGATTTCTTCTTTGGCCTTATCGCCGTACTTTTCCGTGAGGTATTTAAAAGATGTATTTGGCTTAAATCCATTTTTGTAAGGGTTTGATCCAGACTCTTCAAGTTTTTTACGTTTCTCGAGACGAACATCCATCTGTTCTGAAAAAAGTTCTGTCCAGCGACGTACGTGTTTGTCTTTCATCATTTTCCCCGATGCTGTTAAGTTATCATTGTTCATAAATCATCCATCCCTATATCTTGTACAATTCCTCCAAGAGATTTCCATTGTAGAAAAGATTTCATAAATTCATCCAAATCACCATCCAGAACTGTTTCTGCTTGCGAAGAAGTGAATCCAGTCCGATGATCTTTAACGAGCTTATATGGATGAAGTACATAGGATCTTATCTGGGATCCCCAGGCGATATCTTTTTTAGTGTTTTCAATTTTGTCCTGAGCTTCTTTGCGCTTTTGAAGCTCAAAATCGTAGAGCCTAGACTTCAAGATCTTCATCGCCATGGCACGGTTTTGAATCTGCGATCTTTCGTTTTGACAGGCCACCACAATACCAGTTGGTAAGTGAGTTAAACGGACAGCAGAATCGGCAGTGTTTACTGACTGTCCACCGGCCCCGCCAGAGCGATAAATATCAACTCTTAAATCTTTATCAAGGACTTCAATTTCAATAGTGTCATCCACTTCGGCGCTCACAAAAATTGAAGCAAAAGATGTGTGTCTTCTAGCATTTGAATCGAAAGGGGAAATTCTCACTAAGCGGTGAACCCCTATTTCAGACTTTAAAAGTCCATACGCATAATTCCCGCTCACTAAGACTGTGGCGGACTTAATGCCCGCTGAATCACCGTACTGAAAATCAGTAATGTTTGCTTTAAAACCTTTTGTCTCACACCATCTCGTGATCATCCGCAGGAGCATGCCGGCCCAATCGCAGGACTCTGTTCCACCAGCACCAGAATTGATGGTTACAATCGCATTATTAGGATCAGTCTCACCCGCAAGAAGAGCTTTCTTCTCTGCTTCGGACATGGCAAGCTGTAGTTTAGGAAAAATCTCTAAGGCCTCTCTTGCAGAAGAAGCATCTCCCGAATCACTCATTTCACAGAGAACTTCAAAGTCATCCGCGAGGGTTTGAACTTTTGAATAGAGCTTAATGATCTCTTCTATGAGAGAGCGCTCTTTTTGAATTTTCGTCGCATTCGCCGAATCATTCCAGAAACCATCCAAGGCTTCAAGTTCTGAGATCTCTTTTAGTCGATTGTTCTTCCGATCGACGTCAAAGCGACCTCCGAATAGTTTCAAGAGTTGTTTTAAGCTCAAGGAATTGAGGTTTAAGATCTGAGAGTTTTAGAAACAGTGAGTCATCCATAAACATACCTTTGGAAAATGACACTGTAACAAATAAACTATCTTACTTCAATGGTGTTAGGGGCTTAACTTATACTTGATTGTCTCGAAGAAAGCGCTAAAACAACTTAAGCTTCAGCGCTTTCATTAGAGTACCTATTGGTTAGCGAGATGAAGGTAAGGAACTAAAATCGAACTAAAATCTTCACTTGTTTCAAGCTCCTGACTCACAGGTTCAACTTCAGCTTCACGAGGGATCGTTGTTGGATCTCTCATCAAGTCACAATTAAACTTTGGTCCGGCCTGAAGCTTAGCATTCTCTTCACTGATCGCCATCAGAACTGAAAGAATAGTTCTTCTCGTTGCCGGGGATTTCTTATTGAAACTGATCAAAAATTTAATAAACTTCCAAACGCTTCCAAAATTTTTCTCATCCGGGACTTGCTCGTATTTAATGATGTACTGGAAGATTTGCTTTTTGAACTTCTTCAGAGTTGGGCTTTTCCCTTCGAGGAGACCGTCTAGCGCCGGCGAATAAATCTCATAGGCCCGAGACACTTCATCACTGTCCATGATGTTATTTTTGTTAAGGTCCCATCTCAAAACCGTTGTCTCCGCATGAACGAGCGCCAGAATAACGGTCATCGTATCACTTTCAGAGTAGTAAATTTCTTCTTTTGCTGGTGTGTTATAGTAGTTACATGTGCGTGCAGCGAGGATTGCTCGGTTAAGAAAATCAGAGTTTTCAGGAGTCAAATCAAAATCCTCGCATTTCATAGGCGCATTCAGTGACTGAAAGAGTAGTGGATAATATGAGCGGTAGTATTTACAAAATCCTTTAAAGAAATTTGCTCTGTAACAGCCAGGCTCAACACGGTCAAACTTATCAACAGCGCAATTTTGATCTTTAAGATAGGTGTGAATGTCCGACGAAATATTAATCGCAGTAAACAAGCTTAGCGCAAATTCTGTTGCTTCGTTTACGTCCATCACGCCATTTTTGTCTGACTGGTTTTGGAATAACGATCCAAGTAAAGAGATGTTATCCGCCGTTGTAATGGCCCTTTGAGGTGTAATAAGGTCAAGGTCAATGAGCTCGTTCTCAAACTTCTTAACAACTTTTCTCATCTGATCTTTATCAATCGAGTATCCACCAACAGCATCCGCGTTTGGACTCTTGCTGCCGTAGGCCTGAAAAATCAGTTTTAACCCGTACTCAAAGAGTGCGATTTCAAAAATCGCATCTGGATTTCTTCTGAAGTCACGTGTGTAGTATGCCGAGAGAAACTCTCCTTTCATGTAACGATAGTTCTTGGCATTCACAATTCTCTCGAATTGATTAAGATCTGTCAGGTGTTCAGGGTAAGTGTGACGGTACTCAGAAAAATCGATCGTAAGCTCGTTTGGGCTATTAAGTTGGGCCTTAAATTTTTCGTAAATGCGGTGAAAGACAGTTCCGCTTTGAAGAAGTGCTTTTGCTTGATCAAAAAGTGACTTAACTTCACTTCCCTTCATTTCAGTTGCATTGCCTTTAACGACGATCTTTTTGACTTCTCCAAGCAGGGCGCGGAACTTCTCGATATCAAAGTCACTCTCATCTAAAAAGACTTTCACCCCATCAACGAGCTGATTCATTGTGAAGAACGTCTCATCCCCTCTCTCTTCAAGACCACTCATGGCCATAATGTCGTAGAGATCATCAACGTCGCGTTTCAGTAATTGGATGATGAGGTCTTGTTTCAAAAGAATGTATTTGTAGCGCGCGATATCCAATCCAATAAGAACAAGGTGATCGAAATTCAAGATGAGTTTCTCAAGCTCCTTGTGAGTGATGATGTCGCTCTCGCCTCCTAAGATCACTTTCTTCACAAAAAGGATTTTCTTGGCCTTCTCAATACTTTCTCTGTTTGCTTCAGACGTAAAACTTTCCATCAGTTCGATGATGTCGAGTTGATGAATTTGTCCATTGCGATTTTCATTAAAGATTTTTCTCAGAGAAGAAACGATTTTTTTATTGGCGTTTGAGACTCTTTCACGATGATTCTGGTGAAGTGCATAGCTTACAGTCGACTCATTTTGGAAAATCGGCCCAAAGTTAAGGGCAGCCTCTTCATTAAAAACAAGAGCGAAGTTCACGACTTTAGCGATGGTGTCTTTCGAAATATATTCTGGATCTTCGCCAGTAATAAGGTGACCAATTTTAAAAACAGATTTTAGTGCCTTTATAATATCTTGCTTCACGTCAGGTCGGAAATCGATCAAATACTGCTCAAGCTGCACGCGCGAGAGATACCCTGGCTTATCAGACTTAACAATATCAACAAAGAAGTTCAGGTTTTCACCTAAGCACCGAATTTGTGAACTGATGTTTTCTTCCAAGATCATATGAAACTTATCTGGGTCAAGCTTACACTCAACAGTCTGAGTTTCGAGTTCTCGTTTAACGACTTCGGAGTCTTTCATATCGCCACAAGCGCTAATGAAAACCAAGATCGCAGAAGCTACAAGGATATTAATCATTTTAGAAAACATATCGTAACCCACCATAGATAGAGTCATTATTTGTATACGGAGACCAATAAGATTTTCCATTGCCAGGGGTCCCAATCATATTGAACCCTGCAGTCACTTGGAATTCTTTTGAAACATTGTACATACCGCGGACCATCACCAAACGATCGATGGTCAACATATCAAACTTCACATCTGCAGAAACGCTGTATCGCGTACCGAAATTTCGAAGACCAAATAAGTTAATGGCCTGATTCCAACGAGGATCGGCAGAGAGATCATCATTTTTACGATCATAGGGAGATAAACGGGCCACGTAATTGAGTGCGAGTGTGTACAGATCATTTGATTTTGAAATACCACCACCGAGATAATCTTCACGACGTTTTTTGATTTTAATTTCTGTGTACCGAACTCTTCTATCAACATCAGGAAATTCATTGGGCCTGATGGCGATTCCAGAAACATACATCTCAATATCTTGATTTCGGTATTTGAGACTTGATCCGTAAACATCGTGGTAATAAACACGAGGGTCAATATTTGCGTTCACAACCTTCCCAACGAAATCAACATTAATTTCTACATTAGGCGTGATGTTGTTCTCTGGTTTTCTCATGAAGAAGTTATCCAACACCCAATGCTTTGATTCGTACCCGATGTTTCCACCAGCCGAGTAACGATAAACAACTTCACTGATTTGCGGGTAATCCACGTCATATTTAACAGACATTGCAACACCCTCTACGTCCGCAGTCCTCGCAGGAGCATCGGCCCATGGATGACGAGAAGTAATAGAGCGATCTTTCTTATTGATATCTAAAGAAGGATTTCCTTCCGGGACATACAGACCAGAAGCAAACACTTTATACTTCATCCCATTAGAAGATAAATGTTCATAACTTAGACCAATCAAACCTTCTTCTCCAGGTCTGAAGTAATCGAAGTTTCGGCGGTTATTGAGTTTACCAAACCCCCAAGTTGCATCGACCTCTGACCAGTCCAAAATCTGACGGCCAAAACGAAGACTATCTTGCGAAGTTATATTCCCACCAACGTAAGCTTCTTGAAGAGAGTACATCGCAAGACTCTGGTCATTGACCAAAGCAGCGACATGAAAACGACTCTCAAGAGGACTTCGATGGGCGTGATTTTTAAGTGAATTGTAATCAAACTCAAAATCTGCGTTATAGCGGTTACCGGGAACATTTCCAACTTGTTGAAAAGCTTGGTTACTAAGCGCACCTAAATGGCCTTGAATATAATCAGCGGCCTGACTTGAAGCTGTCGCTACAATTAAGCTTCCAAAGGTGTACTTTTTAAAGGACTTAAGCACTCGAGATCCTTATTGCAATTGTATAGGTCTACCTATTATCTCTTAAATTATTAGTTTCTATTTACGCATTATATCAAAGCAAGTACGTCAACCGGCTTGGTGCGTAATTTTTACCCACCCCAATTAGCCAGTTTGACACCATAAGCATTTTAGAAGTGACAGAAGTTTTTATTTGCAGTCGCTTAGTACCTAGGGCTAGGATTACGGCCGGATAAATATACTCCACTAATCCACTAAAGGACATGCTTCTATGAAAAGACTAAGTACTGGAATTTTAATGGGTTTCTTCGCTGTCATGAGCTCTTCTCATGCAGGATCAAGCCGCTACCACCCAAATCACCTCTTTGTTAAGATGAAATCTGGTGAGACTTTGGTTAAGTCACCACTAATAAAAAGCTCAAAGAAACTTTTTGGTAATCTATACCTTGTTAAGACTTCAAGTGCTGACCAACTTGCGGCAGATATTGCCTCTTCTTCAGCGGTTGAGTACGTAGAAAAAGATTTCTATGCACCTAAACAAGTTATGCCTAAACATGAGTCTTTAGACAGCGCTGATGTTTTCATCAAAAATCTTCAGAACTTCAATTTCGAACTAGCTTCTTTCAATGACCCCCATGTTCCAAAACTTTGGGCCTTCAATAGCACTGCGGGTTTAGATGTTTCTGGCGCTTATGACGTTCTTCCTGCCAAAGATCCAAAAGAAGTGATCGTTGCAGTGGTTGATACTGGTGTAGACCATACTCACGAAGATCTAAAAGACATCATGTGGACTAACGAAGGTGAACTACCTGGAAATGGAATCGATGATGATAACAACGGTTACATCGATGATATTCATGGAATCAACACTCTCATAAGAGATGCTCAAGGCCGTGCAACTATGAACACCATGGCCTCACACTGGCACGGTACTCACGTTGCAGGAACCATTGCAGCTACTCAAAACAATGGTCTTGGGATCGCCGGAGTTGCTTCGAATGTAAAAATCATGGCCATCAGAACTGTGCCTGACAATGCGGACGAGCTTGATTCAGATATCGTGGAAGCTTACCTCTATGCTGCGAAGATGGGTGCAAAAGTTATCAACTGCTCATTTGGTAAATCAGTGAACGAAGGTGGAATGGTAGTAAGAGATACAATCAATAAGATCTCTAAAGATGGTGTTCTTGTGGTGATCTCAGCAGGAAACGATTCAAGTGGTCCTTTTAGTTGGCACAACAACGACACGAGCCCAAAATACCCAGCTTCTTTTGATTCTGAAAACACTCTTGTTATTGCTTCAACAACATCTGCAGGCAGTTTATCATCATTCTCAAACATCGGTTTAGTGACTGTTGATGTGGCATCTCCGGGCTCTAGTATTTACTCTACGATTAACGGTAATAAATACTCTTCAGCATCTGGAACATCGATGGCCGCACCAAATGCTTCAGGAGTTGTCGCAATGGTTATGGGCTACTACCCACAACTCAGTAACACTGCTGTTAAAAAAGTTCTCATGAGTTCTGTGACAAAAGTTGCAGAATTCAAGGGCAAAATAGCTTCTGGTGGACGACTTAATCTTAAATCAGCTCTTGCTGCAGCTGCAAAAGTTAAGACACGCAAACGCGCTAACTAAGCAATATCGTAAATGCTAAAACCAAGAAGGGGGACTTAGGTCCCCTTTTTTTATTCCTGTGTTTTTTACACTAAGAGAAACTTTTATTTGTGCCGGGTCTGACTCGACACTACGATAAAGTCAGATCAACTCTCTTTATAAAGGACACACTCTGATGAAAAAAATGACAACAGGTGTTTTGATTGGTTTTTTTGCTGTCCTCAGTTCTTCTTATGCAGGATCAAATCGCTATGATCCGAATCATCTCTTTGTAAAAATGAAACCCGGTGAAACTTTGATCAGATCTCCTCTCATAAAAAGCTCAAAGAAACTTTTTAATAACCTCTATTTAGTGACGACACCAAGCGCAGATATTCTTGCCTCAAAGATCGCCTCTTCTTCGAAAATTGAATACGTAGAAAAAGATTTCTACTCTTCTTCAAGTAGAAGACTTAAACACGAAGTCCTAGATCGAACAGATATGTTCATCAAAAAAATTCAAAACTTTGACTTTGGAATCTCATCTTTTAATGATCAGTATGTTTCAAGGCTTTGGGCCTTTGGCCAAAAAAATGGTCTCGATGTCTCAGGGGCCTATGACGTTCTTCCTGATAGAGAGCCAAAGGAAGTGATCGTAGCTGTCGTCGATACGGGCGTTGATCACACTCACGAAGATCTTAAAGACGTTATGTGGACAAACGAAGGAGAAATACCAGGAAATGGAATCGATGATGATAATAACGGTTACATCGATGATATTCATGGAATTAACACTCTCATAAGAGATACTCAGGATCGTGCAACGATTAATACTATGGCTTCGCACTGGCACGGTACTCATGTTGCAGGAACTATTGCGGCCACTCAAAATAATGGTCTAGGGATCGCAGGAGTTGCTTCAAATGTAAAAATCATGGCCATCAGAACTGTGCCAGACGATGCCGACGAGCGTGACTCAGACATCGTGGAGTCATTCCTTTATGCCGCCAAGATGGGGGCAAAGATTATCAACTGCTCATTTGGTAAAGCTGTTAATGAACAGGGAATGGCAGTGAGAGATACGATGAATGAAATCTCTGACGACGGAGTTCTAGTTGTGATTGCCGCAGGAAACGAATCAGAAGGTCCTGAGAACTGGTATGATATTGAATATTCACCTGCTTACCCAGCTGCTTTTGATTCTGACAACTCGCTGGTCGTTGCTTCGACAGAATCTCATGGAGGTCTTTCGGATTTTTCAAATATCGGTAAAATCTCTGTTGATGTTGCTGCTCCAGGTGGATTTATTTACTCGACAGTGAATGGAAATCGGTACTATCCAGCCTCGGGAACTTCTATGGCCGCTCCGAATGCGTCAGGTGTCGCAGCGATGATCATGGGTTATTACCCAGACCTTACACATACTGAAGTCAAAAAAGTAATGATGAATTCAGTCACTAAGTCATTTGAACTTGCTGATAAAGTTGTCTCAGGTGGACGTCTTAATCTGAAGGCCGCACTTGCAGAAGCTGAAGCACAAACTAACCGAAAATAAGTATTAAAATTCTTAAGGGGCACAAAATCACAGTGCCCCATTCTTTACATCTGAAAACAGCCTTAACGCTTTCTCTTCCCAGGACTGCATTATTATTTCTTCCTTGGCACTTATTTCATGATCATAACCAAGAAGATGGATTATTCCATGAAAGAACAAGTGGATGAATTCGTCAAAATAACCGATCTTAAATTCTTTTGCTTGTCTTTTGGTTTGTGGGTGACAAATTGCCAGATCTCCTAGGAAGATTTCTACACTCGAAGACTTTGATTTTCTAAGATTCTCATGTGCGGGAAAAGAAAGAACATCGGTTACCTTATCCTTACTTCTGTACTCCCGATTCAGCTCTCTGATTCTTGCATCGCCACAAATTAACAAGGAAACACTGACACTCCTGACCTTTGGAGCAGGAATAATCTTTTGCTTTAAAAGATCTTCAACTACGAATCCTGCCATATAGAGCCAACTCTCAAGCTTTTTAGCTTCGAGTGCCGACAATTTAACACTAGATTGATAGTCAACTTGGAGGAAAGGATGTTTCTTCATGAAGCTCATGTTATCCTTTTGATAAATCATGCGCAATACTAGGAGTGATCATGACCTATCCAGAACTTGAAAGATGCATCGAAGTCGTTAAAAGTCTTCGACATCCAAAAACTGGGTGTCCCTGGGATCTACAACAAACTCATTCAACACTTTTGAAATACTTAATTGAAGAGTCTTATGAATTTGTCGAGGCGGTAGAACTAGGTAAACCAAAGCTTATGGAAGAAGAAATTGGTGACGTCCTATTTCAAGTCCTCCTCCACACATCAATTGCTGAAGAAACAAAGAGCTTCTCACTTGAATCATCGGCCAAGGTTTTGGCCGATAAGCTCATACGTCGTCATCCTCACGTCTTTGGGGTAGCGGAGCATAAGCTCTCTCCAGAAGAAGTGGTTGAGAACTGGCAAAGGATCAAGACCTCTGAAAAGGGAGAAGCGAAATACAGTATTGATGAGAAAAATCTCCAGGCCCCCGCACTCGAGTCCGCCCTGAAGATTGGCCAGAAATCAACTAAGGTTAATTTCGACTGGGAAGATTATAGACAAGTCATGATGAAAGTCGAAGAAGAGTGGCAAGAAGTTAAAGAAGAACTTCCTCCCTCAGGTCAATATGATAAGACGAGAGTGAAAGAAGAAATTGGTGATCTTCTTTTTAGTGTGGCCCAGCTCGCTCGGCATCTTGATCTGAATCCTGAAGAATGTCTTCGGGATGCTAACAAAAAGTTTATCAATCGGTTTAAAAAGGTAGAAGACCTCGTGAAGTCCAGTGGACGAACCCTGCAAGAAACACCTCAAGCTGAGCTCGAAGAATACTGGGTAAAAGTAAAAAAATGAACAGAACACTTAAAAAAGAATTGGTTCGTCTTACCTCGAGAGAAAGACTTTACGAGACGGACCTGCCAATGATTGGCCTCACAGGTGGAATTGCCACCGGTAAAACCACTGTTTCAAAAATTCTAAAGTCACAGGGATTTGCGATCATTGACGCCGATCAAATGGTTAAATCCATTTATCAAACCCAGGCCGCAAAAGACTTTATCCGAAATAACTTTCCGATTGCTTGGGAGCTTGATCAAATTAATTTCTCTCGATTGCGGAATCTTTTTTTTAACAATCTCCAGGACAAAGCGACCATTGAAAGGTTCATTTACCAGAGGCTCCCTGAACAATTTCGACAGGAGTTATCTCAAATAAATGAGCAGACATTTTGCTTCTATGACGTGCCTCTTCTTTTTGAGAAAGGCCTAGAGCAAAAGATGGATCTTAGTATTGTCGTCTATGCTCCAAGAGAACAACAGCTCCAAAGACTCGTCAGTCGAGATAACAACTCCACCGAATTAGCGAAAAGTATTTTAGACCAGCAAATGGATATCGATGAAAAAAGAAAAAAAGCTGATTTCGTGATTGATAATTCAGGATCAGAAGACAAACTAGCAGCAGAAGTTCAAAGGCTTCTGCTGCAGTTATTGGATTAGATGATCTTTATGTAGCCCGTTCTGTCCTTGACACATTTACCTTTCGCATACTCATAGAGGCTCCAGTTCTGGAACCAACCAGCGTCTCTGGTCTTCATACACTTAAAGCCTTTATCGCAAACATATTCAAACATCCCATCTGATGTCTTCTTACCATTTTCAATCACCGCGCAGTTCTGCCCTTCGAGACCGCGCAATTCACAAGATCGGTACTTCCCTCTCTTTTCTTCTACGCAACGAGGGATGTTTCCGATTTTCACTAGTCCAATGATCTCTTTATCAAACCAGTGTTGGCAATGAAGGTCGGTCAGACATTTCGTTTTGGGATGAGAGAAAGTAAGACTTGAGATCACATTTTTCATCATGATATTGAGAGAGTCTTTTACCGTTAGATTATTTGTGATGCGAGTGTTGAGAAAATCTTCGTGACAAAGATTTTGGAGATCTTTATAGGTCATTGTCTTGCCTGCAACGTATTCCGGAACAAGTAGACGGCGTGACGATAAGTTCACTGAATCAGAGTATTGTTTAGTTTCTTGTCGAGAAACAGAGCCGCCGATTGAAGCTCCACCGACTCCTGGAACACTTGGACCTCCAGAAACAGAGAATGACCCTTCACCTATATAATCAGTTTCAAATTCAAGAACAACCTCACAACTAAAGGTCACAAATCTTCTCTGAGGTACACCATTCTTTTTTATTATTTTTCCAGCTTTATCACGTTTAAAAAAATCAAAATTCCCATCGTCGAAGATAACCGGACTCATTCCTTCGGACATGATATAGACATTTGTGTTAAACTCACGCTTAAAAGCAATCGTTGCGCCAGCATCGATCTCGACTCCTAAAAAAGAAGCCTTCACTTGAAAGTTGGCCTTAGATTCTGATTTTCTCATAACCTGTGATTTAATGGTTGAGTTCGAAGTCGAAACCCAACGTGTACTGTCTCGGTCACTTACAAGAGACTCAAGGAGAACGTTTTTATTAGGGTACTCTTTTCTTTCAGCATCCTTACTCTTGTTCACAGAAGGCAAGTTATTGATTAAGGCCATGGTACCAAATTCTGACCCATTTTCGTTCAAATACGCATGGCGCTCTTGAACACGCTTGAGCATTGTTTTTTCAATTTCCTGAACATCATAATGAGAACTAAGAGATCCTAACTGAACATCATCGAGAGCTTTGAGTGCAACACTTCTAATTTCTTCTCTTAAATTTGGATCGATAAGAGTGAGATCTTTTTCAATGGCTTCTTTCACCTCGGTCTCAGCATCTGTTGGACTTTTATCTACAAGAGCAGCGTCGTAAGAGCGCATGACTTGGATTCGTACTTGCTCTACCAATAAATTGGCTTCGTTTTCCGCACGTTGCTCGAGAGAAAGATTTTGTTTCTCATACTGAAGCTCTCTTCTGTATGCATTGATGTTCATGAAAGTGGCTTTTTTGCTCAACTCTTCCAAGAACTCCATACGGGCTTCTTTTTCTTGAAAACTTACTCCGAACGCAGAGTAAGAAATGAGGGCCGAGAAAAGAATCCAACTTGATTTCAACATAGTTACTCCCACAAGACTTATTTGCCGTAAGTATATGGGGGCTTGGTGAACAAAACTTAAGGAAACTGCGAGATCAGTAAAATTTACATCCTGTAAAAGGTATTTGTATTCAAAGACTTAAGCCATTAGGGAGAGAAAACTGGACTTGTCTCTTGGTCCAGGGATCAATAAACAATAGCTTGGCCGCCATCAATTTGAGGCCCTCTCGGTTTTTATTTCCTTTGCCATACTTTGGATCTCCCATGATCGGATGCCCGATAGAGTCTAGGTGTCTTCTGATTTGGTGAAGACGGCCGGTCTCAATAGTAACCTTGAGGAGGGATTTATTATTTTGAGACTCTATAACAGTGAAATGAGTGACGGCTTCTTTATCATCCAAAGACGCTTTAATGGTTTGGGAACTTCCCGGAGGTAATTCTCCCAAGACAATCGCTTCATACTCTTTCTTGATACTGTTCTTTTGGAATAAATCGCTTAGTAATGCGGCTGCCTTAGAATGGTAGGCCACAAGCATTAACCCATGTGTCTCTCGGTCAATTCTATGAACCAAGAAAACTTCCTTATGCTTTTTCTTCTCGACATACCGAAGGACCGAGGCATGATCGCTTGCTTGGGACCCCTGCGGAACAACTCCAGCAGGCTTAATCCAAACTCCGTAGTTCTCATCTTCATAGACAGCATCGAGATGGGCCACTTCCGGGATGCTTAAAACTTTTGGGTCGTAGTTTAACTGAACGACATCCTCTGGAGCGATCGTTTCATTTAATGACCTGATCCTGAGGATCTTCCCTTTTCCTCTTCTTTGAATCCAAACTCCCCCTTTGAGGGCGACGTCATTCAGAACTGGAAGTGAAAGTTTTGTGAGCTTAACAAGAAACTCCCCAAGCGTTATTCGCTGCGGGGAGATTTGACTTACATTGGATTTATAAATTCTCATTAAGAGAGGTAGGTCTCAGAAGTTTCACGAGATAATTCGTGTGACTCATGAATTTTGTTCAGATCTTTCTTCATCAATGCATGAAGAGACTTAAAGTTATCAATTATTCTTGCCTCTTCGTAGCTTTGAACTTTTTGAATTGAAAGCAGCGTTTCTTTCAGTTCATGATCTTTCTGAGAAGTTAGAAAATTAAAGTTCGTTTGCTGAATCGATGATTTATCGTGCATCATCTGAAGCTTCCCAAGAAGAATATCCAACTGAGAAAGCTTCTTATCCAATGTCGTCACATTAAAGTCTAGTCTTGCGAGCTCATCCTTATAACGATTCGCGAGCTTCTGCTGAACTTCATCAAAAGGAGGAAGCTGTCCGAAAAGCGAGCTGTTTATTGAAATCAGTTTTGCTTTCACTTCAAGAAGTTCAAACTTGAGCTTCTTATAATCAGTCTTAACACCCTCAAGTTGCCCCATAATGTCGGAGGTTTCTTTTGTCTTTTTAGCAACCTCAAGGGAAATTTGCTGCATTTTCTGAGCTTCATTTTTTAACTCGTCATTCTGTTGCAAAATTGTCCGATTGATCTGCATGAGAGATTCGATTCTCTCGACTGCTCCGAGGAATGTTCCTCTTAAGTCATTTGCCAACTGGAATTCCTGACGAATGATTTCTTTCTTCTCTTCATCCAAGGCGCTCATCGAATGCATTGTTTGTTGGTAGCGGTTATTATCTTTCTCGAGAGAGTTGATGGTTCTCAAGCACTCAGTCTTCTCCCCGTTAACTCGCTCAAAGATTTGAACAAGTTCAACGTAGAGATCAGCGAGATCATTGTTTTTGAAGTCCTTCTCAAGGAAACGAATCTGATCGTCATCCAGGGAGTCTCGGTTCCAGTGCTGAATAAATCTCTGAACGGCCTGTCTCGAGAGATTGACTTGCTCATTGATTGAATCTTGCACAGAAATGAGCGGATAGAAAAAGACCATGACCCGGTCTTCGCGATTGACATTAATAGGCGTAACATACATTTCGTATGGCTGAGAGATTGCATATTCATCTTGTTTCACTTTGACCGGATAAATGCCAGCAATTTTATTAACAATCGCTTGATAGATCGGATCTTCTTCAAGATTCAAATAGTCGCGGAGGTAGTCCCAGTTAAAGGTTTCACTTCGAACCTCTTCATCAGACAAGTAAAACTGTTCGAGGAAGAGATGGTTGTGCCAAGTGAGCTTGAAATTTGTATCAATCATGCATCCGGCGAACGGAAGTCCATTGTGCAACATCGTTCCTAAATTCAGCTTAAGCTTGAGCTCATCTAAAAGCCGAATAATATCATTTCGAGTCAAATCTGAATAATGATCCATCATGAAACGTTGATCCGCGAGGATTCCTTTTTCAATCACGTTCTTCACTTCCATCTCAACTTGCTCGCCGAGACGAATTTTCTGCCAACGGAAAAGATAGGCAAGTCCCATCCACGAAAGAACCATAAAGCCCACAATCCCTGCGAGCATTAAAACCAATTGGTTTTGTTTTTGATATCTCACGCCTTGGATGTCCGTCGCCTTCTTTTCAACATCGATCATCCACTTTGAAAGTGCGAGCGAGGCCTGCGTGACATGCGCATTTAAATCTCTCGACTGATTCGTAAGACTTAGTAGAAGCTCGACCTCATTATTCATAGAAGTGAAGCGAGAATTCAAAGCAGACTTTTCATTCTCTGAAAGACCTGATCCATTCACAAGCTGCTCAAGTCGTTTAATATCTGTCCGAAGGAAACTAATTTGTTTTGAACCACTTACGTTTTTGGGCGTCAACTGGTCAAGCCTCTCAAGCATCCTTTCAGAAATGATATTCACGTTGTTGTATTTTTTGAGTTTAGAATAGTCCGTGAGACTTTGTGTTTTATTCTTTAAAACCTTCAGGGCATCAGAGGGGTCAGACATACCAGACGTATTATTTATTAGACGATTAAAAGTCCGAATACTAAGACCTAAATCTTCTGATGATTTAATTTCCAGGAGCTCTTCTGTCTCGACAATTTTTTGAGTGAGTTCTCGCATTTTATCATTGGCCTTTTGAGATTCGGCCCAGGATAAAAATTTTCCAATCTTATCGAAGCTCATATCTTTTTTAAGATGATGAACTAGAGAGTTAATCTTCAAACCACGTTCTTCCTCTGTGCTTTGAAGATGATTAAGTCGTAGAGCAAAAATTGTTGAGCCTACGCCAAAGATAATGGCGACAACGAAGATTCCATGAATCACCCACTGGCCACGATTAAAGGTCTTTTTCCAATCCATTGAAGTCACCCTTTTTAGTATTTTCCTATACTTAATTCTCTGATGAAAAATAACAGATTGGGAAGTGTGTTAAAAAATAAAAAAAGCCCGAGCTTTGGACTCGGGCTTTTTTTATTTTTTATTTGAGAAAGAAAATCTAGCCAGCAAGATCTTCGAATGAATCAAACTGATTTCGAAGCTTCGCCTTGAGTTTCAAAATGGCCTGGGTATGGAGCTGTGACACTCGTGATTCGGTCACATCCAGAACTTGACCTATCTCTTTAAGATTGAGGTCCTCAAAGTAGTAAAGAGAAAGAACTAATCGTTGTTTCTCAGGAAGGCTCTTGATCCCATCCTTAATAATCTCCTGAGCTTTTTTATAGCCGACAGCAGTCTGAGGATTGGCCCCTCTGGAAGTTTCCATTAAAGAAACCATTAATTTCTTATCGCCTTTACTCATCGCCGTCGCATCATCAATGTTCATCAGAGAAACTGATTTTGATTTATTAATGAGCTCGTGGAACTCGTCCATAGAGCACTGAAGATGCTCGCACATCTCCTCATCGGTTGCAGGTCTACCAAAATCTTTTTCAAGCTTCGCGTAGGCCTTTTCAACAACTTTTGCCTTCTCACGAACAGAACGAGGAACCCAGTCTTGTGAACGAAGTTCGTCGAGGATGGCCCCTCTGATTCTAAATTCAGCATATGTTTTAAATTTGTTATCTCGAGTTGGGTCGAATTTTTCAATCGCATCCATAAGCCCGATTACACCACACGAGATCATGTCATCTAATTCAATATTAGGTGGAAGCCTTGAAGCTATTTTTTGAGCAATGTAGCGAACAAGCGGAGCGTATTCAAGAATGATCTCATCCTTAACCATTGGTTCAACTGTAGAGCGATAGTCTTTCAAATTTTTAAGTTTGGCCGTAAGTGATGACATTTTTGAGCTCTCCTGCTTTTACCGTTTAGTGAACATCTTGTTCGTGGACCATTTGATTCGAACTCAAAGTTTGAGCCATCAGTGGTCCATCTACTTTTTCGGTGAACCCATATAAAAGTTTAATAAAGTTCCGTTGAAATTCATTTTTGTTATCAGCTAGGAAAAAAGTATCAAATCCTTCAGCTGGAAGGTCCAATTTCTGAATTCCACCGAGAACATGAGTGCGCACTCCGAGGAAGTTCTCAATCGTTTCACTCAGGGTTTGGACAACTTTTTGGAATTGTTTTTCACTTTGGTACATGTTCACTAACAAGTGGTTCTCAGTGATCCCAAACTTCGTTGAAAGAAGTTTTATGAGCGAGTATGAGTCTGTGATAGATGATTTATCGGGATTGACGACAACCCAGCGGTGATCACAGAAAGCGTTAAGAGTGAGCGCATCACGGCCAAGCCCTGCTGGGCAATCGAGAATGATAAAATCGTACTCGTGTTCATGCGTCGTCATAATATCGATAATGACTTCATCGAAATTTAGTTTTGATTCAAAAATATCTACTGATCCATTGCATGCTGGCAGCAGGTGAAATTTCCCATTCTGGAAAAGGCACTCTTCAAAACTTGCCTCACCAGAGAGAATTTTTTCAAATTTATTGTCTGGGGCAAGACCTAGTTTAATAAGGGTATTTGAAAGATTTGAGTCACAGTCAATGAGTAAAGTCTTATAGCCTGAAGCTGCTAGTTCTTTCGAAGTTTTGAGTGCAATAGAAGTCTTACCGACCCCACCTTTACCACCCGTGATTGAGACTTTAGTGCACGAAAAATCTTTTGTGCGCTTTAGATCTGAGCCCTTTAAAAGAGGGCGTGAAGTACTGAATGATTGCAACCATTCGCTAGTCTTGTGCATAAACCTCCTGTCTTGCACGAGCGTCTCTTGCGTTCTGATCTGACATCCTGTCTGATCAATAAGAACAAAGAGATTTTAAATTAGAACTGAAAGAGACCTGACATCAACCTTTCAGCAGTAGCTCCTTCAATATCATCCGGAACCACGGGACCTGTTCCGAAGAATTTTAAAGGCAACTTGTTGTGGGCCCTGTGAACGTTGAAGAGTGCTCCAAAGTTCATACACAAGTCCACATGTGAAATGATAACACCATCTACAATGTCTTTATAACGGGCAATTATTTTTCGGTTATATAATTCAGAGTGAATCGCAGAAAGTGTGCTTAAAACTTCTACGTGTTGGAAACCACGTTTTAAAGTCTCAACGAATTTTTTTGTTTCGTCCGTGTACTTGCTGTTCAATCTCACATCCACCAGGACAGATTTGCCGGCTTCCGTTGCTTTACGACATAGGCCTATGACTTCTGAAAAGTTCTGAACTTTTTCAACCTTAATTCCAAAGACCTGTGCTGCGAAATCAGTCGAGGCGCTGTTTTGAGCATCCTGTGAGTACTGAACCAGAACGACATCTTTTTTAAGCACTGCGATCTTAGTTCCCATGGTTGACTGACCAGATGCTGCCTCAGAAACAAGAACAGTGATGACTGGCTCTGAATTTTCTATTTTCGCAAAAAGCGGGATCGAAGTGTTAATTGAACTCGCCATTTCCTGAAGAGCAAATTCAAAAATCACATCAGGGTTTTCTAAATCATCTTTTGAGAGCTGGTAATTGGCCTTCTTGATAATATCTAGAATATAAGATTCATCCACATCCAAAGTCTTGAGCGTGGTACGAAGTTGGAAAATTCCCTTCGCCTCATTGAGATGCTTTTGATTAAACTGATAGTTCTGCGACATTTCCATGAGCTTTTTTTCAAGAAGCTCCATCTTATGCTGAGTCGTTCGGAGCTCTTGCTTAAGCTCGTTGTACGCTTCCCTTGAGATCGATGAAGACTGGGGCTGAGGAGTCGCCTGAGCAGCCTGCATATTCCCTTCACGTAAAGGGTTACGTGTGATCTCGACTGTGTCTTCCATTTCCATCTGCGCTTTAGGCAACACTTTTCTTGCGCGTGGCTTAGGTGGTGCTTCTCTTTGCACAGGTGGTTCAGAATATTTTCCACGGTTTGAAGCTGGAGCAGCTCTGACTGGAATATCATCTGCGGAATCAATGTCAAAATCAGAATCTTCGCCGTCAGTGAGAAAGTCATCCAAACTATTTTTAATCAAAGATGAGGTTTTATTGGTCATGTCAGCAAGTCCTGCTGAACCTTTGGCAATTGTGTTCACCACTTTATTTAAACCCATCCCACCGTACCCCACATTCTCAGTCATGTTGTACTTAGTGATCGTCTCTTTGATGCTTGAAGCAGGCTTTTGGTAAAAGGCTTCTTTTTGTTCATGATTCAAAACTTTATCCACCTTTGCCTTTTTCTCGAAGCTGCGCTCGGAGATGGCCGCTGTGATCTCTATCCTCTTCTTTTTAAAGGCACCCTTGAGTCCGTTATTCGTGATGGTTTTGAGAATGATTGCATCAGGTCCAAGTTCAACTTTAACCGCTTTAAGTGCTTCTTCTAATGTGTCAGCTTCGAACTTCTTAACGAACATTCTTTATAACCTCACGGTGCCGAGAGATCTGATATTAACTTCTGGACTTAATTCATTATGGCTTACGACTATCATGTTGGGAATGAATTTCTCGGTTAACTTCTTGAAGTGTCGACGGATTACAGGAGAACAAAGAACAACCATTTTTTCGCCCTGAGAAGTAGCCTCTTCAATTTTTTCATTGAGTGAGGCCAGGATCGTTTGCGTGACTTTAGGGTCTAAATTTAATTGAGAACCATGGTCAGTTGAAATAATTGAGCGGGCCACAGCTTCCTCAAGGCTACGTTCTAAAGTAAACAAAGGAACATCTCCTTGAGATCCTTTAATTCGTTCAGTGATTGTTCTGTAGAGAGCTTGTCGAACGTATTCAGTCAAAGCTTCTGCATCCTTTGTAGATGAACCAAACTCAGCGAGGGTTTCGAGAATCGTTCTAAGATCACGAACCGAAACACCTTCTCTCAGTAGACTTTGAAGAACTTTAAGAACCGTTCCCAGTGGCATGATATCTGGCACCAGATCTGAGACGATTTTAGGATTTTCTTCTTTAAAGTTATCAAGAACTTTTACGAGTTCCTGGCGGCCAAAAAGTTCAGAGAGATTCGATTTTAATACTTCAGTCAAATGCGTCGCTACAATTGTTGAAAGATCCACAACTGTATAGCCATTGTACTGAGCTTCATCCTTACGATCATCAGTAATCCAGATGGCCGGAAGTCCAAAAACTGGTTCTTTGGTTTCAATTCCATCCATCGTTTCAATGACCGTTCCAGGATCCATGGCCATAATATGATCAGGCATCAACTCGCCTTTTGCGATCTCAACACCTTTGAGCTTAATCGAGTAACCACCAGGTTTTAACTCCAGATTATCCTTAATTCGAACTGATGGAATGATCATTCCCCAATCAATCGCAAACTGTTTACGGATGTGTGAAATCCTCTCGAGGAGATCTCCATTTTGTTCGGCGTCTACGATACTCACGATCCCATACCCAACTTCAAGCTGTACAAGTTCCACAGGAAGAAGTGACTCGAGTGTTTCTGCTTTGGCCTTTGTGTCTTTCACTGCGTTCGTGACAACCGCCGCTTGCGCTAGCTCTTTGTTCTTTTCAATTTTAAATCCAGCAAACCCAATTGCTCCGCCGATGATGACAAATGGAAGTCCAGGGAATCCAGGGATGAGTCCAAAAAATGCAATGGCCCCAGCAGTAATATAGAAAGCCTTTGGGTGGGCGCCAAATTCAGTATTGAACTGTTTCCCAAGAGATTCAGAGTTAGAGTTTCGGGTTGTGATAATACCGGCAGCAGTTGAAATGATCAGTGCCGGAATTTGAGCGATGAGACCGTCTCCTACCGTCAATAAAGTAAACGTTCTAGCGGCATCACTAAAGGACATATCATTTTGAGCAACACCAATAATAATACCACCAATGATGTTAATCACTGTGATGAGAATCCCTGCAATTGCATCTCCGCGAACAAACTTCGAAGCACCATCCATCGACCCGTAGAAATCTGCTTCTTGAGCAACTTCTGAACGACGTCTCTTGGCCTCTTTATCGTCGATAAGTCCGCCGTTTAAATCAGCGTCGATGGCCATCTGCTTACCTGGCATTGCATCTAAAGTGAATCGTGCGCTTACTTCAGCAACTCGACCAGCACCCTTAGTGATAACGATAAAGTTAATAACGACCAAAATCATAAAGAGAATGATACCAACAGCGTAGTTACCGCCTACAACGAATTCTCCGAAGGCTTCGATGATGTGTCCTGCGGCCTTCGTCCCGTCACTTGCCCCATTCAAAAGAATATTTCTTGTTGAAGCAACGTTCAGTGATAGTCGAAGAAGGGTCGTTATGAGAAGGATCGTTGGAAAAGTTGAAAAATCTAAAGGTTTCTTAGCATACACAGATAAGAGGAGAATCCCGATTGAAACAGCGATTGAAAAGGCAAGGAACAGATCAAGAATGACTGGAGGCAGTGGCACAACCATCAATCCAAGGATCATGATTAAACCAACGGCCACAACTAATTCTGAATTTTGAGAAAAGATTTTTAGCTTTTCAAAAAACCTATCCATGGTATCTCCTCAAAAGAGTCGCTCATCCTGAGCTTAAAAAACTATTTTAACGCTTTCTGCTTACGTCGAAGTTTATAAACGAAAGCTAAAACTTCTGCGACGGCTTTGTACAATGTTCTCGGAACTCCATGTCCCACCTTCACTGTTTTATAAAGCGTTCTCGCAAGCATGATGTTCTCAACAATTGGAATATCATTTTCCTTCGCAATCTCCCGGATTCGGAGTGCTAAATGATCTGCTCCTTTCGCCGTCACAGATGGTGCGACCATCTGTTCTCCATCATACTTCAATGCTACACTAATATGAGTTGGATTTGTAACAATTACGTCTGCTTTCTTTACATCATTCATCATCCGTTTCTGGGCCATTTGCCTCTGGATTTGTCGGATTTTGTTCTTAACTTCTGGATTACCATCCTTCTCTTTTGCTTCTTCTTTTGACTCTTGTTTGGTCATCATCATTTTCTGGCGGTAGGACCACTTTTCCCAACCGAAGTCCATCAACGCAATCACACCCAGACCAAGAAGAACTGAAAATCCTAGTTTAACCATCAAGTACTTACCAAACATGATCGACTGTCCAGCATCTGAATGAAGAAACCCAAGAAAAGACCCAATATTATCTTTCATCACCGAATAGGTGATCGCAATGACTACGATGAACTTAAAAATACCTTTGACAGCTTCGATCAACGCCTTTTTGGAAAAAAGACGACCAAAGCCTTTTAGCGGATTAATTCTTTCGATATCAGCATTAAGAATTTCTGGAGAAAACAAGAATCCAACTTGAATAAACTGACCTAGAACTCCAATGCAAACCGAAGCCGCAAATGAAGGCCCAACACATTTAACGATTGCCCAAGCGGTTTGTGAAATCACATCAGCGAATTTTTCTTGAGTATAAACATTCCGAAAATCCTGGCGATAAAGCCAATCGACGTATTCCGTGAATGATTCGTAAATAAAAACACCACAGACAATTAATGTCATGAGTGAGCCAGTCAGGAGCAATACGGAAGCAAGCTCTTTAGAGGAGGCAACATCACCTTTTTTACGAGATTCGTCAATCTTGTACTGGGAAGGTTCTTCGGTTTTTTCGTCGTCGTTTTCGTCGGCCATCCTATGCCTCTGTTAAAGTAAGATGAACTGATACCACTCACCTAACTTCTCAACGTATAAATCAAAACTCACCTGAAAGAATTCTTCTGCGATTCCTAAAAACAGAAGAAGACCTAGCCCGATGTTCACCACAAAACTCACCATTAAAACATTGAGCTGAGGAACAGTCCTTGCAACGATACCCATAACTAAGTTCATAAGTAAGTTTGCAAAGATCAGAGGCCCCGCGAGTAAAATCGAGGCACTGAATGATGACTTAAAGAATAGCACAAAATACTCCGGCGTTTTGAGCATTTTATCTGCATTTAAGAAATTAATAGAAAAGAACGAGATAAAGACTCCCTTAAACATAGGCACGAGGGCCCCGGAAGAAAGAACAAGAATCAGCATGGTCCACTCAATGAGACGCTCAAACGGACCAACCTGTTGGCCTTGGGTAGGATCAAAATAGCTCACACTGGAAAAACCAATCTGTTGAGTCAAAAGGGAACCAGTGGCGACAAACAAACTCATAATACTTTTCACCAAAAATCCAATAATTAAGCCGATGCAAGTATGAAACATCACCAGGATCCAGATGTTATTTGCACCGACATAATTAATTTCTGCAACAAGTGTGCCGCTTAGCTGAGGAAAAAATGCATAGGAAACAACAAAAGTAGTGAGCACTTTAACAATGTTCGGAACAGCAATGTTATCGAAGAGAGGGAGCTGCATGAGAACAGCGGTCCAACGAGAGAAACTCACCCAAAAAGCTAAAAAAACAGTTTGATCGGCAATTGTTACATTCATCAACGCCTGATTAGTTCCGGAATGCTAGTAAAGAGATCGTGAGTATAACTCACCATCGTCTCCATCATCCAGGGACTGAAAATGACGAGGGCAGCGATGATCACAAGAATTTTTGGGATGAAGGAAAGTGTTTGTTCATTGATTTGAGTCACAGCTTGAAAAATTGAAACAAGAATACCCACGACAAGGGCCCCAATTAACATAGGTGCGGCCAGCATCAACGTCACTCGAATCGCTTGATTCACAACTTCTATAGCAAATTCATTTTCCATCTAAACACCCCTAGGTATTAAACGACCTGAGAATCGCACCAGTCACTAGTTGCCATCCATCCACTAGTACGAATAATAATAATTTAAAGGGCATCGAAACAAGCATTGGCGGAAGCATCATCATCCCCATGGCCATCAGAACTGAGGCGACCACCATGTCTAAAACAATGAATGGGATATAAAGTAAAAATCCAATCTGAAATGCAGTTTTAAGCTCTGAAATAATAAAGGCCGGAATTAAATAATGAGTCGGAACCGCTTTAATGTCCGTTGGAGCAATCGCATTCGTCACATCGTAGAAAAGCCCGATATCATTCTTTCGAACGTGCTTTTCCATAAACGCACGCAGGTCTGTCTCTAATCCCGTGAGTGCTTGGGTCGTATCAATCTGTTTGGCCTGATAAGGTTTTATTGTATTTTCATAAATTGACTTACCAGTCGGCATCATCACAAAAATTGAAAGGAACATTGAGAATCCAATCAAAAGTTGATTGGGTGGCATGTTCTGCGTCCCAAGTGCTTGTCTCATGAAAGAAAGTACGACTACGATACGAGTAAAAGAAGTACAAAGAATAATAATTGCTGGAGCGAGGGTAAGAATCGTAAAGAGGAGAAGGACTTCAAGTGTGTCGACAAGATTTGTTCCTTGGCCAAAGTTAACAGCAACTCCTGGAAGATTTGCTGATTGAGCAAACGAGCTTTGTGAAACAGCAAAAAGAAAAAAAGCAAGGCTTAATTGAGAAAAAATCTTCATTAGTTGAACTCGATCGGTCTAAGTTTTTTCGCCTTCTTCTTAAGTTCGTCTGAAAATTTTACGATATCTTTTGCCGAGAGAGCTGCGATTCCCTTCTCTTCAGGTACTGGCGTAGATTCATTAATATTTTCTTTGAGCTTTAACCCAATCTCTTCATCGGATTCCTCAGCTGTACCGAGGTTCACATCAAAGTTTGAACCGGTGACAATTTTTTCTCCGGCCTTAATAAGACCAGCAGTATCCGTCATCTCAGAAACTAACTGAAGACCGGTCTCACTGTTTGAAACAAGAAATATTTGATTATGGGCCTTCACTACCATTAGTGATCTTTTCGGGGCCACATACGTTGTCGAAAGAACTTGAATCATCTGAGAATTATTTAAGAAACCAAGTTTTCCTCGGTTGAAAACCCCTTTTTTAAGAAGCTGAACAATTCCATAAAAAAGACCAAGAACCATCGCTAAAAAAACAGTGAACTTGGCCGCATACCCAGCGAACGAAAAACTATCAGAACTAGTTGGGGCTGCTTCTGGGGTTACAGTCTTGGCAATCGCTGCTTGCTTGAGTTTTACTTCATCTTTTTTATCCTGCCCAACAGGAGGTGGAAAATCAGTATCACGACCAGCGACTTTTGCCTTTTCTTCCTTCATTAAAGAATTGAGGTAGTCTTCATTGAGTTTTTCTTTTGGAATCGCTTTCTCAACTTTCGCGAGAACTTTGTTTTCAACTCTTCTTGGCATCAAAGGCTTCTCCTGAACAGGCACAGGAGAGACCTCGGCTTCAGTGTGAAGAACTTTTCCGCGAGGGAAAACAACTTCGATGTTCTGATTTTTTAACCCAAGATCAACCCCATCTGGATTGATCGTATAGGGTAAGATCGCCTTTACAATCGCTTTTCCATTCAGAATATTGGCAGATAACTGAGCGCCGTTTACATTTTTGAAGATCGAGTTAAAAGCTTCTGCATTTGTAAGAGTGACCTCAATTGTCTTTCCGTAAACCTTGATATCCGGAAGATCAGGTGAGCGCCCCTCAAGTGTGACATGTACATAACCATGAGCGCCGTTTGTTTTTAAATCAACAGACGTCACTTTGACACCAGCATGGGAACTTAGTGATGCCACAATTGCTAAAACTGATAATATCTTCTTATTCATACGAGTTATCCTTCCTGGAAAACTTATAAAACTAATCACTACTTAAGAGATTCAATGCGTTCAAGTGGGCTGATAATATCAGTTAAACGAATCCCAAATTTTTCGTTCACCACCACGACCTCACCTCTTGCAACCAGCTTGCCATTTACTAAAACTTCCAAAGGTTCACCAGCAAGCTTATCGAGCTCAAGAACTGATCCCTGACCAAGCTGTAGTAAATCTTTGATGATCACCTTAGCGCGTCCGAGTTCCACACTCACCTTCAAAGGAATATCAAGGATAAAATCTAGATTTTGAACCTTGAGTTTATTTAGAGCATCATCACCGGCCTTAAATTGATCAGCAAGTTCTCTGATAGCGTCTTTGTTATTCTCAGACAATTCTGGTGAAGCCATATGGGTTTCCTTTATGTAATTCTTTTTGTTATTTGAACGGCCCTATTGCCTTTATAAACACCGACTAGACACTTTAGTTTTTTAGATTCTTCGATTTCTAAATCTAGTTCACCAGCAACTTCTTGGGACAACGGAATGATGTCTCCGACCTGGAGACTTACAAGATCCCCGATCGTCATTTCCGTTTCGCCAAGCTTTACGACCGCAGTTGCCTGAGCGTGTTGGACGTGCTCCTGCATAGATCGCGTCCAGAGTGTATCAACAACATCACTGTCGGCCTGGAAGCTAGAGGAGAGCTTTTGTTTAATTGGTTCAATCGTAGAGTATGGGATAACCACCATGATTGTCCCTGAGGCAGATTCAAACTCTACCTCGAAGGTCGTGGTGATAATCACATCTGAAGGAGGAACAACCCCTACGAACTGTGGGTTAATTTCGGTTCTTGTGTACTGAGCATCGATTCTATGAACCGGGGCCCAAGCTTCTTCCAGGTCATTGATCGCCATATCCATGACTCGTCTCATGAATGAAAGCTCAATGGAAGTGAACTCTTTTCCTTCAATCTTCGTAAACGGTCTATCGCTTCCGCCAAAGTATGAATCAATAATCGCGTAAGCGAGCTTCGATTCAAAAACAATCAGCGCAGGACCTCGGAGTTCATTGAAACGCATGATACACATGCAAGAAGGAATCGGTAGCGTATTAACGAACTCACCGAACTTCAATAAGTCCGTAGAGATCATTGAGATGGTAGAAATTTTTCTTAAAGAGTTAGAAAGAGAAACTCGAAACTGACGGATAAATCTTTCGTAGATAATCTCCAGGATGGGCATTCGTCCACGAATGACTCGATCCTGGTTCGTGAGGTCATAAGGTTGAATATTGGCATCTGAATCTTCAGCGTCGCCAAACTCATCGCCTACTTCGGCACTTTCAAGACTTGCTGGTTCAGCATCGTCGTTGACAGCATTAAGTAGAGCGTCTACTTCATCTTGGCTCAGTACTTGGGCCATGGTTTCCCCTCCTGGGACTTAACTAAAAAGCATCCTGCTTATTAGTTGATTTGGAAGCTAATGTAGTAAATATCTTCCACTCTTCCATCAACGAGAAATGAGTTGATAGAAGCTTTTATTTCTTCTTTTAAAAAATTCTTTCCTTCTTTTTTCAAAAGATCATCCGCTCTTTTTGTATTTAGGATACTTATAATTGTGTCGCGGATCTGAGGCTTTCTTGCTTCAAACTCAGCAGGTTTAGCATCATCACTCATCTTTAAAACTGCATCTAAGCGAACGTACCGGCGAGGTCCATCAGTTTGAGCAAGGTTCACAGTGAAGTTATCGAGCGGGAGAAGATTTTCTTTCTTCACAACCTCTGCTGGCTTCTGCTCACCGGTTGCTTCCTCAGACGCATTAGATGGTGCATCCTTTTCTTTCAACAGAGTCGTTAGATCTGGTCTCTTTGATTCCATATCCATAAAACGCCACTGGAAATAAGCAACTGTTCCCATCGCAGCGATATTCACAATCATGAGGAGTGTTAGTAAAGGATTCTTAGAAGAGGATTCTGATCCTGTCCCTGGTTTAATATCTTCTGCCATTTTTACCTTTGTAGCGAAAAGTTCCCTATCCATAGGGCTTGTCAAAATTATAACTTCCATCGAGATTTGAATCAAGGATCAGTACTAGGGTCGGGAATATTTTGCCGTTTTAGATCATTTTAGCGTCGGCCCGATGACCGGAGGTCATTTTTGCCTACCCTAAAACAAAAAAAGCCCCGGTTTATTCAACCGAGGCTTTTTTGTTTAGAATCAACTTACTTTTTAAAGAGTAATTTTTCCGCGTTTTTTCAACTCTTCGATTAGGCCATCAAAATGAGTTGTTGGGTATGCACCTTTAACTGGGATTCCGTTTAAAAGAAATCCTGGAGTTCCCTGAAAGCCATACTTCGCAGCTTCTGCCATATCAGCATCAATTCTTTTTTGTACAGCTTCAGACTTCACGTCTTTAGCAAGCTTGGCCATATCAACTTTAAGTTCTTTCGCAAGAGACTTTAAGAAAGCTTCGCCGTTTTGAAGTTTGCGCTGATCTTTATAAACACGGTCATGGAATTCCCAAGCTTTCTCTGGGCTTTGAAGACGAATGGCTTCGTAGTACTGAGACGCTGGCATCGCTTGTGGGTGGAAGCTAAGTGGAAGGTGCTTATAAACAAAACGAATTTTCCCTTCGTATTTCTTCATCAGTTCCATCACAGTGTTAAAGCCACGTGAACAAAATGGGCATTCAAAGTCGGAGTATTCAACAAGAGTGATCGGAGCATCTTTATTACCACGGAAGCTTTCATCAGCACGAATTTCTGCCACAAGTGGATTATTAAATGATGCTTCAAGAGCTTTTTTCTCTTCTTCTTCACGACGCTTGCCTTCGCCTTCTTGAGCAGATTTTACAGCTGCATTTAAAGCATCGATAAACTTCGTAGGATTTGCTTCAATCGCTTCTGTGATGATGTCTGGATTTTCTTTCAACATTTTCTTGAGTTCATCTTTTGATGTACATGCTGTTGCCATAACAAGAGCAACTGCAAGGAGCATAAAACTTTTCATTTGAGTCCTTTGATACCTGTGGAGTTAGTTGTTAATAAATCTATCATAAAATCATTTTTTGGTTTGTTCTTTAGACAAATTATTTTGAATGTAATCGAGGTATTTATTTAACTTTCTTGTATATTCCCTCGTGTAGGCAAATCCAATTAAGTGTACCCGACTAGAATGATTCCCTTTCATGAAAGCTCTCATCGTAGAGAAAATCCCAAATGCCGCACCTGATACTTTCGAGTATAAGTGTAACCCTAAAAAGACATAACTTAAAACGATTAAGAACACAGTTAAGTTAAAAATATCATCCAAAATAAACATTTGCTCACTAAAATAGCGGCTCACCCCATTTTGGTTAGGTAAAGTCTTAAGAGCGAGTTCGACCATGGACATAAAAATAGAAGAAGTATTTTCAATGATAAAGACTGAGCTACTAACCCCAATAATAATTAAGAGAAGTCCAAAATGTAGCATGAAAACTCGATCAAGAACCGGTTTATGAATCTTCGAAAACCGCGGAGGAATACTATTGGATTTTAAAATATTATTTTGACGTGCGTCCCTCAAATACTCAAAGAAAAACTCAGAAAATCGAGACAACAAAGTATAGGTACTAAATTCGTCCACTCGGTAAATCATATTTGGGTTTTCTACAACCCCTTCGCTATAGTCGCCGATGCTCTTGAAGGGACGTAATAAAAGCCAGCCTACGTAGCAGCCGATGAAAAACAAAAAAATATGAAATACAAATAAACTTGGAAAAATTTCGACAACCTCTCCAGCGATGAGGTCAAAGAATGGGCTTGAGTCTTTGAACTCCGGAAAACCATGGGCCTTAAAAAAAGCATAATTCAATTTCGTAACCTGAAGGATAAACCAATACACTCCCATCGTGATCATCAGTGAGATCCCCATGACCTTAAGACCTACACTTAAAATAAAACGACTATCTTCCGTTTTAAAAACACGCTTAACTTCTGGGACTGAGATTCTTATCATTTTTTTTATCATCTCCTAATCATAGTTCAAATCTAAGCGCTTAAAACTAGGCATTTTTGTTAAATATTTTTGACCTTTCCTGTCGGGCACATAAAAAAGACTAAAGTCTGATCGTGTAACAAACCGATAGGAAACTAAACTCGTCTATGACGAAGGAGTCTTCTTATGAAATTGTTGAGTAAAGGGATGATGTACCTAACTCTACTAGTCGTTCTTGTTGCCTGTGGAAAAAAGAACGAATCAGGTAAAAGTTCGTCAACGTGGAACTACGGAAACCCTTACAGCACGGGTGTTCTTAACATTAACTCTCCTTACGTAAGTCAGAATGGAACAACAGTTAACCAGGTCATGCAAGAGAATCCTTGCCGGAGTGGTTTTGCTGGATACGGTGGATATAATCAGCCACAGCAATATGCAGGTCAGAGGATTCCGATACAAATCGCCTTAACGAGTTTCCCTTCTGTGATTGCACCCAATGATCTTTATGTGGGAGTGACTTCATTCGGAGACGTGGCCGTAGTTGTAGGACAAGCAGTTGGTTCTCCACCACTTTTTGTTGGGTATATGTGCCCAAGATCTTTTGCGCCTAATGGTCAAGGACAGCTCTTAGGAGTTAGAATTGGCTCCTATTCAAAATGTTTAATTAAACCCATCACTGCTGCAACAGTTATATTCCCGGGTGGAACTTCTGCTGATTTCAGATGGGCAGATGGTGGATCGTCCGCGGGTCAGAGATTTAGCTTCTGCGCACCATAAAAAAGAGACTTCCAGAGGTGAGTTTAACTCACCTCTATTTATTTCTGGCTCTTAATAAATGCAACAACTCCCTCAGAGATTCCTTTGGCCATATCATTTAAGTACGCTTCTTGGTTTATTTTCTGAAGTTCATTTGGATTCGATACAAACCCAGCTTCCACTAAAAGTCCCGGTCTCTTCGAGAGGGCCAAAACATAAAACAAACCCGGTTTAATTCCCCGATCAGTCATCTTATGTTTTTTTACCACAGGTCCAATTTTTTCATGCACAGCTGCCGCGAGCTGTTTTGAATGAGTTACAGTTTGCTGAACGACGAGATCAACGAGGATTTGATTCACGATATGTTCTTCGCCCTTCAAGTTCAAATTCTCTGCTCTTTCGACTTTGTTGGCAGCCACATTTGAGTTGTTATCAAGATAGTAAAGTTCAAATCCGTGGCTCGTACGGTTTGTTGATGAATTAAAGTGAATGGATAGAAATAAGTCGGCCTTAACTAAATCGGCCAAGTCAGCTCTTTCTTGTAAACTAACGGCACGATCCATGCTTCTGGTGAGATACGTAGACGTACTTTTACTTAATTCATCTTTTATTTTAGTCGCTAGTTTCAACGCTAAGGTTTTTTCAAAAACTCGCATTTTTTTGGGCCCCATGTGCCCAACTGCACCAGACTCTTCGCCACCGTGACCAGGATCAATTAAAACAACTTTTGCGTAAGAACTAAGACTAACAAGAAGAAGCAGGAGATAAACTAAACGCATAATTAGTACGCTTTCCTCATCTTGTGACGTGGGAAATAAAACGATAAAATTTGTCGATAGTCATAGCCACGCTTAGCAAGTTCAAGCGCGCCAAGCTGACACAAACCAACCCCATGGCCATTTCCTTGCCCATGAATAACAAATTCATTATTTTTAACATTCATAATGAAATTATTAGACGGCAGAAAATCTCTTCCAGCAAGATTTCTTAAATAAGATTTTTTAATAATATGGAGTCTATCACCAACATAGAGCCTAAGTTCTGAATTCTGAGATGAATCCGGCATCAGTCTAACCTCAGACCCCTGAGCTGAATCTGAATAATAGCGTTTCAGAACTTGATCAACCATTGTGGTCAGTTTTGCTGGTTTAATCTTAAAGTTCCAATCTTTATTCCCAGTCTTCTGACAAAACGTGCAATCGACAGACCTGTATCCTTCTTCGACTCCGCCCCAGACTTGATCAGGGCGTAGAGTTTTACCTCCACACTTGGCGTGAAAAAATGTCGGTGCAATTTTTCCAGATGGCCCAACAAGGATTTCTCCTTCGGTCTCTCGTGCTGCTTGCTGAGTTTTAGGTGTGATATCAAATAGAGTTCCAGAGACCTGATCCTTTTCTGAAGACTCAAGATGATAAAGCTTATCTGGAGATTCAATCTCCATTCCTTTACGGATTCTGTCGTAGGCATATGTTCTGGCAGCAACCGCTTGGGCCTTGAGCGCTTCAACAGGCCAGGTCCCGTTCATTTCTTTTGCCAAAAGAGTCGTAAGATAAGCTTCCATCGGTACAAGATTCACCAAATCACAACTCTCACGGGCCGGGTTTGTCAGGAGTTGTAATTCACCTTTATACTTTTGACTTCCCCAGGAAATAATTCCCGTTGGAGAACTTAGTGAAGCTACGAGGAGAGGATTTTTAGGAAGGTAACTCTTACTATTTTTATTTGACGGACTACAGTTAAACGATATCTTTTTTCTTCCCGTGTACTGTTCAGATCGCTTTTGCGTATGAATCGTCTTGTGAAGATCAATGCCTTCCACAATTATGTTCTTAAGTGACTTCGCAATGAGAACTTTTACATCTGGTACAGCAGCACCCACAGAAGCCGTAAGAAGCATCAAAAAAGCGCAACATCCTGTTGTTTTGAGCATTAATTCCCTTATCCTTGGAAATTAAAAATATTCCTACCCTATTAAATCACATTTCTTGATTACGACGGGAGTTTTTTTAGGTGTTTCATGATTTTCTGCATGTCGGCCCAGGCAGTTTTTTTCATATTCTGATTGGTTTCGATAATACTCGGATGGAAAAGGGGAACGACTTGAAAACTTCCCTTATCACCTAAAGAACGGTTAAAAAACTGACCATGAATAACCGTTAACCGATCATTTGACTTAAGTATTTTCTGAGTGGCCTTGGCACCAAGTGTGATAATGACTTCAGGCCGATAGTAAGCAGCGACTTCCATCACGTCTGAAGAATAATCAGTCTCATCACTTCCCTCTGCTGGATAGATGATCACTTCAGCGGGTAGGAGCTTCATCGCGACGATCATTCGTTCAAAGAGTTCTGCCGTTTTCACTGGAAATCCCACAATAAGCTCATCAATAAAGCCAGATCTCAATTCAACTGAAGACTCTTCCCAGGTTCTAAATTTTTCTGAAACAAAAATAACCTTCACATCATTCGGGTTCTTATTTTTTAAAATGAGATCCAACACCTGATGATCAAGCTTCAGACTTTTTTTAAGCTCAGTTTCAGATTTAAAGTACTTTAATTCATCCCAGCTTTCTGGGAGCTTCACATGAACTTCGCCACCTTCAACCTGTATGACATTGGAGTTCATTTCCTGAGATTTCTCATGAGCAAAGCGCTCTAGAGACTCTATGAGTTGTTTTTTCTCAGAAAATTGCTCCGAAGGAGTCTTGGGAGCACGAACAGGCGCTACTTTTGTCATCATCCATGACGCTCCTGGAAAAAGGGCTTCACTAAATGACTTCGC
>JACCDH010112313.1_pt1 | contig 60942 bp, 50 predicted proteins | sample 7442481 | NCBI WGS metagenome assembly JACCDH01 (sample SAMN15323433, study PRJNA562643) | freshwater metagenome | isolation source: river surface water | place: USA:Blue River Watershed | collected 2017-08-15
AGGTAATTGCGAACCATATTCATTGCAATTCCGAACAGCCAGGTCGATAATTTCGAATCGCCGCGAAAGCTGGCAATCGTGCGTGCAGCTTCCGCGAAGGCTTGCTGAGTGATGTCGGCGGCGTCATCAGGGTGGTCGATGTACTTGATCACGAATCGGTACAGACGGCGCTGGTGCTGATCGATCAGGGACTTGAAAAGTTTTTCCTGATCCAGCTGGAAAGGCGGCAGGTCATCCGGATTATCGAAGACGGACAAGGTGCGGATGGGCACGATCGTGGCATCAGCAGCTTCGACCTCCGATTCCTCATCCACCATGTCATCGTGGTTGTGATCAGTATCTGTCGTGTGGTCATCCAGCAGCTGCAAACCGTCGGTATCGTCATAAGCCTCATCGGCGGTGGCATCATCGAGCGATTCGCGTTCGTCATCGATCACTTGGGTAAGGGCTTCGATCATTGAGGACTCCTTCTCAGCGGCGGCAGGTGGTATCAACCACGAAGTCGACTGACCTTGCTCCGAGATTGCTGACTGGAGCTTCAGGATTCGCTGGTCCGCGACGCCAATTAGTTGCCGTCGTAGAATTCTTTTCGTTGGCTGGCGTCGAAAAGTTTGCGAACTACCTAATTCGTGGGATTGACAAGCCGAGGGTAGGACTGGCCGAAAATCGTGCCTACGTACATGCGAAAACAACCATTTTTAATGCAAAAAAAGCATCATGTAATTTATGCAATGTTGATTTGGGGCAATAGCCCTGGTGCAACCAAGCTCCCAAACGACTGACTATCTGAGCGCAGAGTTGCTCAGGCCGCCTGCCGCGTGTTCGGGCTCGGGCCGACCCGAAGCGGCGGCGCCCACTTTCAAGCTGTCTTTTCAAGCGGGCGCCGATCGAGCCGAATTCCTCAGCGATGGCTTGGCCGGCCTTATAATTGGCGGCGCAAATCCTCAACTATTTCCCATATGCACTATTTGTCGACGCGCGGGCATGCGTCAAAGCCCTCGTTTTCCGAAATTCTGCTGGGCGGCCTCGCCCCTGATGGCGGTCTTTATCTCCCCGAGTCCTATCCCAGGGTCAGCTTTGAAGAACTCGAGCGCTGGCGTGACCTGAGCTATGCGGCGCTTGCGACCGAAGTCCTGAAGAAATTCGCGACCGACATCCCGGAAGCAGACCTTGATGCACTGACATCCAGGACCTACACCGCCAGCGTGTACCGCAACGCCCGTCCCGGTGAGGATGCGTCGTCCATCACGCCACTGCGTACGCTGGAGGAAAGCGGCAGTCGCAAGCTCGTGCTGCAAGCGCTGTCGAACGGCCCGACGCTGGCGTTCAAGGACATGGCCATGCAGTTGCTGGGTAACCTGTTCGAGTACACGCTGCAGAAGCAGGGTGCCGAGCTCAACATTCTCGGTGCGACCTCGGGCGATACCGGCAGCGCGGCCGAGTATGCAATGCGCGGCAAACGCGGCATCCGCGTCTTCATGCTGTCGCCGCACCAGAAGATGAGCGCGTTCCAGACCGCGCAGATGTTCAGCCTGCAAGACCCGAACATCTTCAACATTGCAGTCAGAGGCGTGTTCGACGATTGCCAGGACATGGTCAAGGGCGTGTCGAACGACCTCGACTTCAAGGCCAGACAGAAGATCGGCACCGTCAATTCGATCAACTGGGCGCGCGTGGTCGCGCAAGTGGTCTACTACTTCCGCGGCTATTTGGCGGCGACCACCCGCAGCGACCAGCAGGTGTCGTTCACTGTCCCGTCCGGTAATTTTGGCAATATCTGTGCCGGCCACATCGCGCGCATGATGGGCGTGCCGATCAGCAAGCTGGTGGTCGCGACCAACGAGAATGATGTGCTGCACGAGTTCTTCCAGACCGGCGTCTACCGCGTGCGCAAGTCAGCCGAGACCCTGCACACCAGCAGCCCGAGCATGGACATCAGCAAGGCATCGAACTTCGAGCGTTTCATCTACGACCTGCTGAAGGGCGATGCGGCACGGGTGAAGGCCTTGTTCGCCAAGGTGGATACCCATGGCGGTTTCGATTTGTCCGGCAAGCCGGGCAGCGATGGCGACGAATTCGCGCAAGTGCGTGACTATGGGTTCGCATCGGGCAAGTCGGTGCATACCGATCGCCTCGCGACCATCCGTGATTTGTCGGCACGCTACGGCCTGACCGTGGACACGCATACGGCCGATGGCGTCAAGGTCGCCCGTGAGCAGTGGGAGGAGGGCATCCCGATGATCGTGCTCGAGACTGCGCTGCCGGCCAAATTCAACGAGACCATACGCGAGGCCCTCGGGCATGATGCAGAGCGCCCCGCCGGCTTCGAGAACATCGAGTCGCTGCCGCAGCGTTTCGACGTCATGAACGCCGACGTCGATGCGATCAAGCGTTACGTTGCAGCGCACACGGGCCTTTGATCATTGTCCGGCGAGAGAATGTCGGGATAGTCAGCAGCCCAAAGAACAATAAAAGCAGAGACAAGAGCAGCAAGAATGACCAGCAAAAAACCCATGCTTACCGCGCAGGAGGCGCTGGACCGGCTGTTGAACGCAGCGCGTCCGGTCGATGTTGTCGAAACCGTCAGCACACTTGATGCGACCGGCCGCGTACTAGCCGAGGACCAGTCGTCGCAACTGGACGTGCCGCCCATGGACAACACGCAGATGGACGGCTACGCGGTGCGTGCGGCCGAGTGCGCAAGCGGCCATGCGTCGCTGCTGGTATCCCAGCGCATTCCCGCCGGCCATGTCGGTCAGCCGCTGCAAGCGGGTACCGTGGCGCGCATCTTCACCGGCGCGCTGATTCCGGAAGGCGCGGATGCCGTCGTGATGCAGGAACAGTGCGCACTGGATGAAGCCAGCGGCAAGGTCACCGTCAGTCATGCGCCCAGGCCCGGCGAATGGATCCGGCGTGCCGGCGAGGACATTCGCGCCGGCAGTACGATTCTGGCAAAGGGCACGCGCCTGCGCGCGCAGGAACTTGGTCTCGCCGCATCGGTTGGCCTTGCGACGCTGCCGGTGTTCCGTCGGCTGAAGGTGGCAGTGTTCTTTACCGGAGACGAACTGACGATGCCGGGCGAGCCGCTGCGCGCTGGCGCCATCTACAACTCGAACCGCTTCACGCTGCGTGGCCTGTTGCAGCAGCTGGGCTGTGAAGTGACCGACCTGGGCAACGTGCCCGATACGCTGGAGGCAACCCGCGATGCATTACGTCGCGCTGCGGCCGGGCATGACCTGATCGTGACCTCGGGCGGCGTGTCGGTCGGTGAAGAGGACCACGTGAAGCCGGCGGTCGAAGCCGAGGGCCGGCTGGATCTGTGGCAGATCGCGATCAAGCCCGGCAAGCCGCTGGCTTTTGGCGAGGTCAACCGCAATGCAGGGGCAAGCACCGCATTCTTCGTCGGGCTGCCGGGCAACCCGGTATCCAGCTTCGTGACCTTCCTGATGTTCGTGCGGCCGTTCATTCTGGCGCTGCAGGGAGCACAGGCAGGAGCACCGAAGCGCTACCCGATGCGAGCCGACTTCAGCTGGACCAAGGCTGACCGTCGCAATGAATTCCTGCGCGTGAAACTCAATGACAACCACGGTCTCGACCTGTTCCCGAATCAGGGCTCGGGCGTGCTGACGTCGACGGTCTGGGGCGATGGCCTGGTCGACAATCCGCCGGGGAAGGTGATTCAGGCCGGCGATACCGTACACTTCATCCCGTTTTCCGAATTGCTCCACTGAGTCCTGATGCCATGCAGATCCAGCTGAAATTCTTTGCCAGCCTGCGCGAGGCTGTCGGTACCGCGAGCGAATCGCTGACCTTGCCGCCCGGCGTGGTCACCGCAGGAGAGGTGCGTGAACTGCTGCGCGCCCGTGGGGGCGTCTGGGCCGAGGCGCTGGCCGATAGCAAGGCGCTGCGCATTGCGCTCAACCAGCAGATGACCAACGCGTCCGCCACGCTGAGCGAGGGCTGCGAGTTGGCCTTCTTCCCGCCGGTGACCGGCGGTTGATGTAATGATGACTTGTGGCCCGGGCGCTGCGCCCGGCATCGCGCGCTGAACCATGCACTGAAACGAGAATTGTCATGACCGTACGTGTACAGACCGAAGACTTTGACCTGAGCGCCGAGATCGCTGCGCTGCGCAAGCAGGCACCGAAGGTCGGCGCGGTTGTCACCTTCCTCGGAACCGTTCGTGACCTCAATGAAGGCGAGCATGTCGCCGAGATGGAGCTCGAGCATTACCCGGGTATGACCGAGAAATCACTCGAGGCCATCGTGGCGCAGGCGAAGTCGCGCTGGGACATTTTTGATGCGCTGGTGATCCACCGCGTCGGCCCATTGAAGCCGCTCGACCAGATCGTGCTGGTCGCCGTCACGTCGGCGCATCGCGGCGAAGCCTTCGATGCCTGCGAATTCATCATCGACTATCTGAAGACAGAAGCGCCGTTCTGGAAGAAAGAGCAGACGCCGTCGGGTGCACGCTGGGTCGACGCGCGTGTGACCGATGATGAGGCAATGCAAAAATGGGCGCAGCCGTGAACGGGATAGCGCCGCTTGGCTTCGCCGCCGTCGGCGCCGGGGCTGCCGTTGGTGCCTGGCTGCGCTGGGCGCTGTCATTGGCCTTCAATGCGCGCCTGGAGTCGCTGCCGCTCGGCACGCTGACTGCCAACCTGGTCGGTGGCTACCTGATCGGTATCTGCGTCGCGCTGTTTCAGGACCTGCCACAGCTGGCGCCGGAATGGCGGCTGCTGCTGGTCACGGGCTTTCTCGGAGGCCTGACCACCTTCTCCACCTTCTCTGCCGAAGCCCTCGTGCTGCTTCAGCGTGGCGCCTATGGCTGGGCATTGCTGCATTCCGGCATCCACCTGCTGGGCTCAGTTGCGCTGTGCATCGCCGGTTTCGCGACCTGGCGCTGGCTGACTGCCTGATCTGTCATCCCCGGAATTCCTGAGCAATTTCGTTGCCTGACGCTTGAATTCGGGCCGGCGGGCCCAATAATGGCTGCAAAGACAATCCTGCGGCCGGCTGCCTGACGGTTTATCCGGCCGATTTTTCGGAGCCATTCCATGCGTCTCGACAAATTCACGACCAAGCTGCAAGAAGCGCTGGCAGATGCGCAGAGCCTTGCAGTCGGCCATGACAATCAGTACATCGAACCGGTACACCTGCTGGCTGCGCTGCTGAACCAGGACGACGGCGGCAGCCGCTCGCTGCTGCAGCGTGCCGGCGTCAATGTTGGCGGCCTTGCGACTGCCGTGAAGAGCGCGGTCGAGCGCCTGACCAAGGTCAGCGGTACCAGCGGCGAGGTACAGGTTGGCCGCGAGTTGGCCGCGATGCTGAACCTGGCCGACAAGGAAGCGCAGAAGCATGGCGACCAGTTCATCGCCAGCGAGATGGTGCTGCTGGCGCTGGCCGACGATAAATCGGAAGCGGGCCGTATCGCGCGCGACAACGGCCTGAACCGCAAGTCGCTGGAGAGCGCGATACAGGCGGTACGCGGCGGCCAGCATGTGGACTCCCAGGAAGCCGAAGGTCAGCGCGAAGCGCTGAAAAAATACACCCTCGACCTGACCGAGCGCGCGCGCATGGGCAAGCTCGATCCCGTGATCGGTCGCGACGACGAGATCCGGCGCGCGATCCAGGTGCTGCAGCGTCGCAGCAAGAACAACCCGGTGCTGATCGGCGAGCCGGGCGTGGGCAAGACCGCGATCGTCGAAGGTCTCGCGCAGCGCATCGTCAATGGCGAGGTACCGGACAGCCTGAAGAACAAGCGCGTGCTTTCGCTCGACATGGCGGCGCTGCTGGCCGGTGCCAAGTATCGCGGTGAGTTCGAGGAGCGCCTCAAGACCGTATTGAAGGAGCTGGCGCAGGACGAAGGCCAGACCATCCTGTTCATCGACGAGATCCATACCATGGTCGGCGCCGGCAAGGCCGAAGGCGCGATGGATGCCGGCAACATGCTCAAGCCCGCGCTCGCGCGTGGCGAATTACACTGCGTCGGCGCCACCACGCTGGATGAATACCGCAAGTACATCGAGAAAGACGCTGCGCTCGAGCGCCGCTTCCAGAAAATCCTGGTTGACGAACCGAGCGTCGAATCGACCATCGCGATCCTGCGCGGCCTGCAGGAAAAATACGAAGTGCACCATGGCGTCGACATCACCGACCCGGCGATCGTCGCTGCGGCCGAGCTGTCACACCGCTACATCACGGACCGCTTCCTGCCGGACAAGGCGATTGACCTGATCGATGAGGCCGCATCGAAGATCAAGATCGAGATCGACTCCAAGCCTGAAGTGATGGACAAGCTGGACCGTCGCCTGATCCAGTTGAAGATCGAGCGCGAAGCGGTCAAGAAGGAAAAGGACGAGGCATCGCAGAAGCGCCTGGCGCTACTGGAAGACGAGATCAAGCGCCTCGAACGCGAGTACGCCGATCTCGAGGAAGTGTGGAAGGCCGAGAAGTCGGCCGTCCATGGCAGCACCCAGATCAAGGAAGAGATCGAGAAAGTGCGCCTGCAGATGGAAGAGGCGCGCCGCAAGGGCGACTGGCAGAAGATGTCCGAGCTGCAGTACGGCCGCATGCCCGAGCTCGAAGCAAAGCTCAAGCAAGCCGACAAGGGCTCGGCTGGCGGCAGCGCGGACGGCGAAGCGAAGCCGCGCCTGCTGCGCACGCAGGTGGGCGCCGAAGAGATCGCCGAGGTCGTCTCCCGCGCGACCGGCATCCCGGTCTCGAAGATGATGCAGGGCGAGCGCGACAAGCTGCTGCACATGGAGGGCGTGCTGCACCAGCGCGTGGTCGGCCAGGACGAAGCCATCAATGCCGTGTCGGATGCGATCCGTCGCTCACGTGCGGGTCTGGCCGATCCGAATCGTCCGTATGGCTCCTTCATGTTCCTGGGGCCCACCGGTGTCGGCAAGACCGAGCTGACCAAGGCACTCGCATCCTTCCTGTTCGATACCGAAGAGGCATTGATCCGTCTCGACATGAGCGAGTTCATGGAGAAGCACTCGGTTGCGCGCCTGATCGGCGCGCCGCCCGGCTACGTCGGCTACGAAGAGGGCGGTTACCTGACCGAGGCAGTGCGCCGCAAGCCCTACAGCGTGATCCTGCTCGACGAGATCGAGAAAGCGCATCCGGACGTGTTCAACGTGCTGCTGCAGGTGCTGGACGACGGCCGCATGACCGATGGCCAGGGTCGCACGGTGGACTTCAAGAATACCGTCATCGTAATGACCTCCAACCTCGGCTCGCACAAGATACAGTCGATGGAGGAGAGTGATCCGGCGCTGGTGAAGCTGGCGGTGCTGGCCGAGGTGCGCGGACATTTCCGTCCCGAGTTCATCAACCGTATCGATGAACTGGTGGTATTCCACGGCCTCGATCAGAAGCACATCAGCTCGATCGCGAAGATACAGCTGAACGTGCTCGAGCAGCGCCTGGCGAAAATGGAGATCGGCCTCGAAGTATCGGATGCGGCCTTGCACAAGCTGGCCGAGGCCGGCTTCGATCCGGTCTATGGCGCGCGGCCGCTGAAGCGCGCGATACAACAGGAGCTGGAAAACCCGTTGTCGAAAGCCATCCTCCAGGGCCAGTTCGGGCCGAAGGACACCATCATGGTCGATGTCGCCGGCTCGGAACTGGGCTTTCGCAAGATGTGATGTTCAGCCTTGCCGAGCGTCGATCAGCTCCCAGGCGATCTGATAGCGGAATTCTGCATGCGGCGGCTCGAGTCCGTGCCCATCGTGCGCCAGCTTTGACCAGCGCTCCGCGATGGATGCGAGGTCGCGATGGTCGATCACACGGCGGATGTCGGACAGCGGGTCCGCAGGACAGGGCCTCGCAAGGCGGTCGCTACAATCACGGTTTTTACCTGGCCGGAGATGACGATGGAATTTGCAACCTGCGACCTGTGCGATGCGAATGAAGACCAACTGGCCGACGGCCGCCTCGCCATTCTTCAGCCGGTGTTTCGCGCTTATGGCAACCGATTGCGGTTCTGCGGCCCTGCGCGCACGCTGAAGGTCTTCGAGGACAACGTGCTGGTCCGTGCGGCACTCGAGACGCCGGGTGAGGGCGCGGTGCTGGTGGTCGACGGTGGCGGCAGCCTGCGCTGCGCGCTGGTCGGTGGCAATCTCGGGCAGCTGGCCGAGAAAAACGGCTGGGCCGGCATCATCGTCAACGGCTGCGTGCGTGACAGTGCCGAGCTCAATGCGTGCGAGGTCGGCATTCGTGCGCTGGCCACGCATCCGCGCCGCAGCTTCCGCAAAGGGCTGGGCGACCAAGATATCGCCGTCGATATCGCCGGAGTCACGGTGCGGCCCGGACACTGGATCTATGCCGATGAAGACGGCGTGCTGATCGCCGCGCAGCCCCTGGGTTGAGTTTCTCGGTTGAGCCCCTCCGCCAATGCTTGCCGCTGACCCTTCCCGCAGAGAGGCGCGGAAGCTCGCGCCTGCTTTCAATCGATGGCATCCAAATTCCGCATTGTGAAATTACGTCTGTGCGGCGCAAAGGAGTTTTCTTTCGTGTGAAGAAATTGTATTTCGTATCGCAAAATACAAAACTCAAGTATCTGATTTAAAACAAGAATATTTATCTTATATGTCTTATATAAGACCTTGTTGCCGCGCAAAAAAACGCCTACCATTTGAGCCATAGGTTTTCATCGTTTGTTTTATCTGTGGCGCAATCACTCGGAGGGAAGATCATGGCGACTCGCGAACAACAAGCTCAGGCACTGGCAAAAGAGTGGGCAGACAGCCCGCGCTGGAAGGGCATCAAGCGTAACTACACCGCAGAAGACGTCGTTCGTCTGCGTGGCTCGGTGCCGGTTGAGCACACCCTGGCCAAGCGTGGCTCGGAAAAGCTGTGGAACCTGCTGCACACCGAGCCGTTCGTCAACGCGCTGGGCGCGCTGACCGGCAACCAGGCGATGCAGCAAGTCAAGGCCGGCCTGAAGGCTATCTACCTGTCCGGCTGGCAGGTCGCCGGTGACGCCAACCTCGCTGGTGAAATGTACCCGGACCAGTCGCTGTACCCGGCCAACTCGGTGCCGATGGTCGTCAAGCGCATCAACAACACCCTGACCCGCGCTGACCAGATCCAGTGGTCGGAAGGCAAGAACGACATCGATTTCTTCGCACCGATCGTTGCTGACGCAGAAGCCGGTTTTGGCGGCGTTCTGAACGCGTTCGAACTGATGAAGGCCATGATCGAAGCCGGCGCATCGGGCGTCCACTTCGAAGACCAGCTGGCTTCGGTGAAGAAGTGCGGCCACATGGGCGGCAAGGTGCTGGTTCCGACCCGCGAAGCGGTTGAAAAGCTCAACGCAGCCCGTCTGGCTGCTGACGTGTCCGGCACCCCGACCATCCTGGTCGCGCGTACCGACGCTGAAGCCGCTGACCTGTTGACCTCGGACGTGGACGACAACGACAAGCCATTCTGCACCGGCGAGCGTACCGTCGAAGGCTTCTTCAAGACCCGCCCGGGCATCGACCAGGCGATCTCGCGTGGCCTCGCCTACGCGCCGTATGCAGATCTGATCTGGTGCGAAACCGGCAAGCCGGACCTGGCTTTCGCGAAGAAATTCGCCGAAGCGATCCACGCCAAGTTCCCGGGCAAGCTGCTGTCGTACAACTGCTCGCCGTCGTTCAACTGGAAGAAGAACCTCGACGACGCCACCATCGCCAAGTTCCAGAAAGAGCTGGGCGCGATGGGCTACAAGTTCCAGTTCATCACGCTGGCTGGCTTCCACGCACTGAACTACTCGATGTTCAACCTGGCCCACGGCTATGCGCGCAACCAGATGTCGGCCTTCGTCGAGCTGCAGGAAGCCGAGTTCAAGGCTGCTGAGCGCGGCTTCACCGCCGTCAAGCACCAGCGTGAAGTCGGTACCGGCTACTTCGACGCCGTGACCCAGACCATCCAGCAAGGCCAGTCGTCGACGACCGCGCTGCACGGTTCGACCGAAGACGAGCAATTCTTCGACGGCAAGAAGGTCGCCTAAACACCCGTCTGCCTGTCGGGCCAGCACAGGCCCGGCAAGGACTGGAGGAGACGCCACAAGAACGAAGGCCGCGCCCCACAAGGGCGTGGCCTTTGTCATTGGGCGCGGCCGAGGGGGCCGGGGCCTCAATCACAACGGCGGTACAATCGCCGCCTGTGAATCTCCGGGCAAGCGCCCGCAACGACAAGGTTTTCCCCGATGTTCAGCTACCGCCACGCCTTCCATGCAGGTAATCACGCCGATGTGCTCAAGCACATGGTGCTGGTGCAGCTGCTGTCCCACCTGAACCAGAAGGACACCGCCTATATGGTGATCGACACCCATGCCGGTGCCGGTGTCTACCAGCTCGACGGCGAATACGCATCGAAGAGCGGCGAGGCAAAGGAGGGCATTGCACGGCTGTGGGATCGCAAGGACCTGCCGGCGCCAGTCAAGGAGTACGTGCAGCACATCAAGGCGATGAACCCGGCCGGGACGCTGCGCCATTATCCGGGCTCGCCTTTCCTGGCCGAACGTGTGATGCGCGAGCAGGACCGCCTGCGCCTGTTCGAGCTGCACCCGACCGAAGGCAAGATCCTCGACGAGAACATCCGCCGCCTCGAGGCACATGCGGCCGCCAATGGCCAGCGCGCGCGCGGCAAGCGCATCCTTGCCGAACGTGCCGATGGTTTTGCGGGGCTCAAGGCCCTGCTGCCGCCACCGTCGCGGCGCGGTCTGGTGCTGATCGATCCGCCCTACGAAGACAAGGATGACTACCGCAAGGTCAAGGTCGCGATCGAGGATGCTCAAAAGCGCTTCGCCGGCGGCACCTACGCAGTCTGGTATCCGGCGCTGGGCCGGCTCGAGTCGCAGCAACTGCCCGAGCGGCTCAAGCGCGTCGCGCAGTCCGAGTGGCTGCATGTGACGCTGCATATCGGTTCGCCCGGTGATGAAGGACGCGGACTGGTGGGCAGCGGCATGTTCATCATCAATCCGCCATGGACGCTGGAATCGACGCTGAAAGAGACCATGCCCTGGCTGACCGAAGCGCTGGCGCGCGACAGCTCGGCACGCTTCGTACTGCAGATCGGCTCGGCGGCCAAACCGAAGGACAAGGCAAAGGACAAGGCAGAGAGAGAATGAACAAGGCCTTCGTCAAAGAGAGCGACGGCGATGACGATGACGATCTCGGTGGCTTGCCGCCGATACCGCCGGGCGCGAAGAACTACATCACGCCGCAAGGCTATCAGCGCATCCGCGAAGAGCTGCTGCAGCTGATCGATGTCGAGCGGCCCGAGGTCGTGAAGGTCGTGCACTGGGCAGCGTCGAATGGCGACCGCTCCGAGAATGGCGACTACATCTACGGCAAGCGCCGCTTGCGCGAGATCGACCGCCGTATACGCTTCCTGACCAAACGGATGGACCTGGCCGAGGTGGTCGACCCCAGCGTCCATCATGGCAGCGACCAGGTGTTCTTCGGCGCGACTGTCAGCTACGTGAATGGCGCTGGCGAAGAGCATACGGTGACCATCGTCGGCATTGACGAGCTCGACCCCCTGCACGGCAAGATCAGTTGGGTATCGCCGGTGGCGCGCGCGCTGACCAAGGCGCGCGAGGGCGATGTAGTGATGTTGCGCACGCCTGCTGGCGACGACGAGCTCGAGATACTGAGCGTCAGCTACCCGTCGCGAGCCTGAGTGTCACGATCCTGACATTTGCTGTCGTACAATGGGGGTCATGTCCATTGTCTTTTCCACGCTGAACCATCCTTTGCGCGTGCCGTTGGCCGCCGAGATCCACTCGCGTCCGCCGATGCGGCTGGAGGCCCCTGAGCGGGTGACCCATCTTGCCGTCCACGGTCGCAACGAGCCCGTGTCACCTGGTGACAAGCTGGGCATGCAATCTGCGCTGCTGGCCGGGTTCTGCTCGCATTTCGGCGTGCCCGCACCGGCCGGTAATGCGAAATACTTTTTTCATGATTTCGGCCGCTTCCGCCTGAAATGGGAATGCCACACCGAATTCGCCGGCTACACCTTCGTGTCGGCCGTTCGGTCCGGCAGTGGTGACGGGCAGTTGTTTTCGCAGATGCCGTCAGCCGAGTTGCCGCAGGACTGGTTGCTGGGGCTGAAGGGCAAATTGCTGGTCGCCACCCATATTGCCCTCGAGCGCGCGACCGAACCTACTGACCTGGCGCTGCCGCATATGCGTCGGCTGTTCGAGACCAATTCGGTGATTGGTTGCGAGGCATCGCAGGCGGCGCAAGTGTGGACAGATTTCCAGGTCCATGCTGACGGCTTCGCGCGCTTCGTGGTCCTGGATGCCGGCCTCAAGGGTCAACAGGCCGGGCGCCTGGTGCAGCGGCTGCTGGAAATCGAGACATACCGCGTGATGGCGCTGCTCGGCTTGCCGATTGCGCAGCGCGCGGCGCCCGTGCTCAATGACATCGAGTCCGAGCTGGCCTCTGTCACCAAGGGCATGGTCGCGACCCGCAAGGCCGGCATGTCGGACGAAGCGGGCATGGCCGAGGAACAGGCTTTGCTGGGGCAGATCACATCGCTGGCGGCGCGACTGGAGCAGCAAGTGGTGGATGACAGCTATCGCTTCTCGGCGTCGCAGGCTTACTTTGGTCTGGTGCATGCGCGCATTGCAGAACTGCGCGAGCGTCGTATCGAGGGTGTGCCCACGATCGAAGAATTCATGCAGCGGCGACTGACACCAGCGATGAATACCTGCGTGGCAACCGCAAAGCGGCAAGAGGTACTGGCAGAGCGCATCGCCAACAGCAACTCGCTGCTGCGCACGCGGGTCGGAATTCGCCAGGAGCAGCAGAACAGCAAGATCCTCGACTCGATGAATGCACGCGCAGCGCAGCAGCTGCGATTGCAGCAGGCGGTCGAAGGACTGTCGGTGGTCGCGATCTCCTACTACCTGGTGGGCCTGGTGAGCTATGTCGCGAAGGGCATCAAGGCAACCGGCTTGCACGTCGATACCGACCTCGTGATCGGGGTTGCCGTACCGGTGCTGGCTGGCTCAGTCTGGCTTGGGTTGAGGGCCTTGCACCGCAAGTTCAGGAACGCCGAGCATGGTATGCCCCGCGATCACTGAACCATCGATCACCCGCTGTCCATACCTACCGAGCGGATCAGCTCTCTTGCCTCTGGTGTGCCCACGGACGCGTCCGTGAACAAGGTGGAGGTACTGGCCCGCTCAAGGGTAATACGCTTGTCTTCGTTTGGGTGGAGCAAGTCCATCAGTAATTTCTGGATCTGTGCTTCCTGCGCTCCCAGGCCCGGCGGGAGTTGGCGCTTGTCGAACAGTATATGACGGCGATCTCGTGACGTCGCGGCAGCATACGCGTTCATCAGCTTGATCGTGTCTTCCGCGAACCCAGACACGCGGAAGGGGTTCTCGCCATAAAGGATCTCGAACAGGGTGACACCGGCGGCAAAGACATCGTCCTTGTGAGTGAATGTGACATTACGATCCAGCGCGCGCAGGGCTGCGGTGGCAGCGTGACCGATCTCCTTTCTCTCTTCCGCAGTCTTCGCATCTTTCTTACTTGCCTTTTCATTGTCCGTGATCTGGTTGACTGCCGCTTTAATACGCGTTTGCTCACCTGTCAGGCGTGGTGAAACGTATTGTGGCGTATCAGGAATTTGCTTGTAGTCTTCCTTGATGGCGCTGCCTTTTTTGGAGCGATCGAAATCGCCGATCTTGGCTTTGCCATCAATGCCGATAAAGACGTTGGCAGGTTTGATATCGAGGTGTAATACCTTCGACGTGTCATGCAAGAAGTGCAATCCTTGAATGACGTCGTGTGCGAGGGTCAACAGAATCGCCTTGTGCTCTTGCGGTGTAATTTTGTTTTGGACAGCGGCTGCTTCGAGCTTTTCCTTGAAACTGCCATCGATGGATCCGATGCTGCAGTCTTCCATCACGATATGAATCTGATCCTTGATTCTCATCGCACCGAGAATCTCGACCACATTTTCGTGACCAATACCCTGAGCCTGTAAATGGAGTCCCAGCTCTTTCTGAAAGGTGGCGAGTGTCTCACTTGCATCGCTATTTATTCCGCCGCCCGGCGACTTGACAGCGACTGACAGCGGTGGACGGCTGCTGCTTTCGCTGGGGCTCTCGTAAATGTTGACTACGCCATGTCCTCCTTTGCCGGCCTGGCGGCTGATGGTGAACTTACGGTCATGAAGTATCAGCGACTGTGGCGGCCCGGAGATCGGCTTGTCCGTTTCGGCTCTCGTGTCGGTTGTGGATGCAGATGTGGTTGTCGTTGTGGCGGTGGTTGTGGTTCTGGTGGTCAATTTTTTCCGTGAGCTTTGCGCAGTCACTGTGTCACTTGCTCTGACATTACCGATTGATTGTTGCAGTCCACTGCGAATGCTCTCCAGCAGTTCCTTGTCCAACTTGTGCGAGTTGCTTTTTTCGGCTTGCTTCTGGATCTCATCAAGCACGCCTTGTGAGTGTTCAGTCAGGAAGTGCATACTGAAAAAAGCGAGTTCCTGCGTGCCGGAACTGGCATTGGCATCATGGAATTTCTTCAGCAGTGTCGCTGCCAATGTCGATCCGATGGATATTGCTGGCTCATGCAGCGACTTCTTGTCGTCCTCACTCTGCGATGCGGCATCAGCGGAATACAAATCCTGCAGCTGTTTCATCGAATCTTTGACGGCTTCGCCGATGAGTTCACTGCGCTGTCTGAGCTGAGATGCTGCGTTCGGATCATGGCGGTGAACCAGCAAATTGTTCAGTTTGTCTGATTCAACGGCGACGTAGTTCGCTTCCTTTCGGATGCCGAGGGCTTCCAGGCCATGCTTCTTACTTTTTGCCATCGTTCGGATATTCAGCAACACGTCTGCCGCGCTCCCGTTCTGACTCGTGCCGGAGAGCTTCTTCTTGATCAGATCAAGTAATTTGCTCGTTTTTTCAGGCTTGCCGCCGGTGTCGGTCAGATCAGTCGCGATATAGACCTTGTCTTCCCTCGCAAAGACAAACAGCTCTTTGGAGCCCTTTTTCTTGCCATCCTTGAGGAGAACGTTCAGGTCGCGCGCCTTGAGCTCGGGCAATACCTCAAGGCGGGAACGGCTGCCGTCACGTAGTGTCGCGGGTGAGGGAACACTCATCTCTTCCTCCGACAAGTCAGGTCGATGAGGAAATTCTGATGACTCTCGGACAGGGCAAAGAGAAGGACTCGCGTTTATTTGACCGGCATCAACAGGTTTTTTCCGGCAAAGTGTGGGAAGCAAGCAACAGGAAAATGAAGGCGTGGCCACTTGGCCAATAAAAGCTACCTCTGCCGAATCGCTGCGGCCGGGCAGGGCTTGCTGTCAGTAAATGGTGCGATCGGGTACGTTATCAGCCATACCCGGAGATGCTCGCAAGATATGTTCCGGTATTTACCCGGCAATGACCTCAGGCATGGCCTTTGTCGCGCAGGATGCGCTCGACCCCGGGCACACGACGCACGTTGCGCATCAGTCGGGCCAGATGCACCCGGTCCTCGACCTGCACCGTAAAGCGCAGCTCCGTCAGCGGACCATCACGGCGTCCTTCGTCCATGCCGACATGGACAATGTTCGAATCCGATTCATTGATTTCGGCCGCCAGCCGCGCCAGCAAGCCTTTCTCGTCGGTGACCAGCACACGGATGCGGCAGCTCGAGCGACTCGCCGGTTCGTCCGACCAGCTGACGTCGATCCAGCGGCTGGGTTCTCGCGCGCGCAGCCGGCGCATGTTTTCGCAGTCGCTGGTGTGCACGACCAGAGTCTGGTCGCGCCGCAGATTACCTGTGAGCGTGTCCCCGGGGATCGGTGAACAGCAGGCAGACAGTTGCACCGACGATGCCGGCTCGTCGCCGCTGATCGTCATTGGCTTGACCTTGCTCTCCGGCGTGGCCGTCGACACCGCTGTCGCCGTTTGCTGCGACTGACCCTCCATCAGTCCCTGGATGTGTCGCGCGACCAGTGGCGCCAGTCGCCGGCCGGTGCCGATGTCCGCGTAGATGTCGGCCAGCGACTTCGAACCCGTGTCGCCGACCAGTTTGTCGGTCACCTCCGGTGGTACATCGAATGGTAGTTCGAGCGCCACCAGCGCCTGCTCGAGCAGCATCTCGCCGAGATCGATTGCCTCGTCGCGGTTGATCGAGCGCAGATGATGACGTATCGCGGAGCGGGCGCGACCGGTGCGCACGAACGACAGCCAGTTGGGCGTCGGGCGCGCATCATCGGACACATCGATCGCGACGATGTCGCCGTTGCGCAGCTCGGTCTTCAGCGCCGACGGTTCATGGTTGATCCTAGCCGACACCGCATGGTCGCCAATGTCGGTATGGATCATGTACGCGAAATCAAGCGCGGTCGCGCCGCGCGGCAGCGCGATGATGGTCGACCGCGGTGTGAACACATAGACCGAGTCCGGGAACAGGTCGACCTTCACATGCTCGAGGAATTCCGCCGAGTCGCCGGTCTGGTGCTGTATGTCCAGCAGTGACTGCAGCCACGCATGCGTGCGCTGCTGCAGGTCGGTCAGCTCGGCGCCTTCGTTCTTGTACAGCCAGTGCGCGGCAACGCCGGCCTCGGCCACCTTGTGCATGTCAGCGGTGCGGATCTGGAACTCGACCGGTGTGCCATAGGGGCCGATCAGCGTCGTGTGCAGCGATTGGTAGCCGTTGAGCTTCGGAATCGCGATGTAATCCTTGAACTTGCCCGGCATCGGCTTGAACAGCCGGTGCAGCACGCCAAGCGCGACGTAACAGTTCGCGAAGCTGTCGACCACCACACGGAAACCGTACACGTCCAGCACCTGCGAGAAGCTCAGGTGCTTGTTGTGCATCTTGCGATAGATGCCATACAGCGTTTTTTCACGGCCGAACACGCCGGCTTCGATGCCGGCTGCACCCAATGCCTGCACCACCGAATCCATGATCTTGCTGACCACTTCGCGCCGGTTGCCGCGCGCGGCGCGGACGGCCTTGGCCAGCGTGCGATGCCGCAGCGGGTACAGGTGCGAGAACGCCAGTTCCTGCAGCTCGCGATAGATATTGTTCAGGCCGAGTCGGTGTGCGATCGGCACATAGACTTCCATCGTCTCGCGCGCGATGCGGCGCCGCTTGTCGGCCGACATCGCACCCAGGGTGCGCATGTTGTGCAGTCGGTCGGCCAGCTTTACGAGGATCACGCGCACATCGCGCGCCATCGCCAGCAGCATCTTGCGGAAATTCTCGGCCTGTTGCTCGACCTGGCTCTGGAATTCGATCTTGTCCAGCTTGGACAGACCATCGACCAGCGATGCGACCGGTGCGCCGAAACGCTCGATCAGTTCGTCTTTCTTGACGTCCTGATCTTCCATCACGTCATGCAGCAGTGCGGCCATGATGGCTTGCGCATCAAGCTTCCACTCGGCGCAGATCTCGGCCACCGCAATCGGATGAGAAATGTATGGCTCGCCCGACTTGCGCACCTGGCCCAGGTGCATCTCGTCAGAGAAGCGATAGGCTTCCTTGACTTTCTTCAGCTCGGACGGGGTCAGGTACTCGGACAGCCGGTTGGTCAGTTGCGTGACCGACGCCACACCGACGGCTGGCGCAGTGATGGCACTGCCAGGGGGGCTGGCTGGAGCGTTCGGCGGAGAATTCGGCGGGGGATTCGTTGCAGCGTTCGAACCGGAAGGCACAGCAGGAGGTGCCTTCCGTGCAGGGGAGGTGGCGGGGGCGTCAGCAGGTGTCGGATGCATTGCTCGGCCGACCCGGGCTACGGGCCTCTCCCTGTCAGCTCGGGACTTTCTTCAGCATTTCGATCCCGACCTGGCCAGCGGCGATCTCGCGCAGCGCGGTCACGGTGGCCTTGTCATCACTGTCGACCTTGGGCGTATGGCCCTGCAGCAGCTGGCGCGCGCGGTAGGTCGCAGCCAGCGTCAACTGGAAGCGATTCGGGATCTTCTTGAGGCAATCCTCAACGGTGATACGTGCCATGCGTTCTCCTGGAAATCTGGGCTGGTACTGGGCTCATTCCTCTGAGCGAATACTTGGGCTACTTCGATCACTTCACAAAGGCCTGGATGCCATAGTCGGCGAAAAGCGGATGGTGCCGCGCTGCCTGCTGGCGGTACCTGCACCGGGCTGCGCAGGTAATGGCAGCAAGCTGTGACAGGGCCGACTCGAAGTTTTCATTGATAATAACATAGTCGAACTCCGGGGCATGGGCGATCTCGCCGGCTGCCGCGATGACCCGCCGCGCGATCACCTCGTCGCTGTCCTGGCCGCGCTTGCGCAGTCGTTGCTCGAGGGCTGCGATCGATGGCGGCAGGATGAAAATGCCGACCGCCGACGGGAATTGCCGACGCACCTGCTGCGCGCCTTGCCAGTCGATTTCCAGCAAGACGTCCTTGCCGGCCCGGGTCTGCTCGTCGATGAAGTTGCGCGAGGTGCCGTAGTAGTTGCCGTGCACGCGTGCCGACTCGAGGAATTCGCCGTTCTTTTCACGCTGCAGGAAGTCTTCCTCGCTGGTGAAGAAATACTCCTTGCCATGGGTCTCGCCCGGGCGCGGCGCACGCGTGGTCGTGGAGATCGACAGGGTGATCGTCGGGTCCTGCGCCAGCAGCGCATTGACCAGCGACGACTTGCCGGCGCCCGAAGGCGCAGCAACGATGAAGACGCTGCCCGAGGCCTGGTCGTGAGTTTCTGCAAGGGCCATCGTCATCACTCCAGGTTCTGTACCTGCTCGCGCATCTGCTCGATCAGCAGCTTCATCTGCATCGATGCATCCGACAGCTCCTTGAGCGCCGCTTTCGACCCCAGCGTATTGGCTTCACGATTGAGTTCCTGCATCATGAAGTCGAGGCGCTTGCCGACCTGGCCGCCTTTTTTCAGGATCGCGCGCGTCTCCGACAGATGGCCCGACAGGCGTGTCAGCTCCTCGGCGACATCGACGCGGATGCCGTACAGGGTCACTTCCTGCCGTATGCGGTCCAGCGTCTCTTCGCGGCTGATGGTCGGCGCGGCGCTGCCGGCAGCGGCTTGCGCGATGCCGAGCGCTTCCGACATGCGCTCGACCGCCTTGTTGCGGAACTGTTCGATCGCCAGCGGAACCAGCGGCGTGATGGCCTTCACGATCTGCTCGATGTCGGTAATGCGCGAGACCAGCATCGCCTCGAGCGATGCACCCTCGCGCTGGCGCGATTCAATGAAGGCCGACAGCGTCGCCGCAAGCAGCGACTGCACATCGGCCTGCAGGCTGTCCTGCCCGAGTTCGGACTCGGCAAGCACGCCGGGCCAGCGCAGCAGCTCATGGACCGATAACGGCGTCGCCTGCGGGAAGTGCGCGGTGACGTCCTGCTGCGCCTGTTTCAGTGACGCGAGCAATGCATCGTTCACGGCCAGGCTGGCAGCAGATTTTTCCTTGCGACCGAATGACAGCCGGCATTCGACCTTGCCACGTGCGACGCGCGCCGTAATCGCTTCGCGCAGCACCGGCTCGAGTGCGCGCAGATCGTCATTCATGCGGAACTGCAGGTCGAGGAAGCGCGAGTTCACGCTACGCAGTTCGAGCGTCAGGGTGCCCGCTTCACTTTCGCGGCTGCTGACCGCATAACCCGTCATACTGCTGATGGTCAAAGTCTTTCCTTTATCACTTTACAAACGCCATGTCGCTGCACACAATCCCGCCCCGGGGAAAGGATGCGCACGAAGGAAACAGGGTGGCCGTACTGAATAATGCAGCCTTGCCGGAAGGCCTGACGCTCGGCGAAAGCCGCGGCGGATACCGCATTGTAAAGAAGATTGCGGTGGGCGGGTCCAGCATTGTCTACCGCGCGATCGACAGCCAGGGCCAACAGGTGGCGCTGAAGGAATACTTGCCGGCTTCGCTGGTACAGCGCCGCCCGGGGGAGCTGGCGCCACTGGTGCCAGACCAGCATCTGGGGGTATTTCACCTCGGCATGCAGCATTTCATCGCCGAGGGCAGGGCACTGGCCGCCATCGTGCATCCGAACGTGCTGCGCGTGCGCGACGTATTCAGCGCCAACGACACGGTCTATCTGGTCACCGATCTCCTCGAGGGTCGCTCGCTGCAGGAACACATCGCGCTGCGTCGGCGGCAGGGCGACAAGCCGCTGGTGTCCGAGCCGGCACTACGCTCGTTGTTTGCTCAGGTGATGGATGCGCTGCGCGAGGTGCACACGCACCGGCTGCTGCATCTGGACCTGAAGCCGGCCAACATCTACCTGCGGACAGACGGCACGCCCGTCTTGCTCGATTTTGGCGCCGCTCGCCAGACCTTGCAGGTCGACCTCGGCAGCCTGCACACGATGTACACGCCCGGCTTTGCCGCACCCGAGATGTACACGCGGCGCGAGCTGGGGCCATGGACCGATATCTACAGCATCGGTGCGGCGATCTTCACCTGCATGGTCGGTGTGCCGCCGCAGTCGGCGATCGAGCGCAAGCGTGATGACCGCATGGGCTTGTACTACCCCGAACTGGAGGCACTGTACTCCGCCGAACTGGTCTCGCTGGTAGGCGCTTGCCTGATGCTCGACCCGCTGGCGCGGCCGCAGAGCGTGTACGCGCTGCAAAAGCTGATACGGACGACCTGACCACAGCGCTGCCGTCGAGGCCGGTGTCGGCCAGTTCGGCGATAATGGCAGCCTTCCATACCAAGGCCAACGACAGCATGTCCCAACTGCATACACAGCACACTCAGTACACTCAGCGCCCCAGCGGGCGCGCAAGCAACGCCCTGCGCGAAGTCAGACTCACCCGTAATTTCACTCGCCATGCCGAAGGTTCGGTGCTGGTCGAATTCGGTGACACCCGCGTGCTCTGCACTGCCAGCCTTGACGAAAAAGTGCCGCCTTTCCTGCGCGGCCAGGGCAGGGGCTGGCTGACTGCCGAATACGGCATGCTGCCGCGCTCCACCCATACCCGGATGGACCGCGAAGCCGCCAAGGGCAAGCAGTCGGGCCGCACGCAAGAGATACAGCGCCTGATCGGCCGCTCGCTGCGCGCAGCCTTCGATCTCGAGGCCTTCGGCGAACGCACGCTGCAACTGGACTGCGATGTGCTGCAGGCCGATGGCGGCACGCGTACCGCGGCCATCACCGGTGCGATGGTGGCGGCCTATGACGCTTTCACCAAACTGGTGGCTGCCGGTGCGATACCGAAGGTGCCGGTCAAACATTTCGTCGCGGCGATCTCAGTCGGCGTATTCGGCGGCCAGCCCGTGCTCGACCTCGATTATCCGGAAGATTCCGCTTGCGATACCGACATGAATGTCGTCATGAACGAGGCCGGTCATTTCATCGAGCTGCAGGGTACGGCAGAGGGCGATGCGTTCGACCGCGCAACCATGAACCAATTGCTGGATCTGGCCGATGCCGGTATCCGGGAACTGATCAAGCAGCAGAAGCAGGCACTCGGGGTCTGAGCATGGGCGACAGCAACGCGCAGACGCTGGTGCTCGCATCCAACAACCGCGGCAAGCTGGTCGAGTTCTCGCAACTGCTGGCACCGCTCGGATTCGCGCTGCGCACGCAAGGCGAGCTGGGCATCGACGAAGCCGAAGAGCCGCACGCGACCTTTGTCGAAAATGCGCTGGCCAAGGCGCGCCATGCCGCGCGCGCCAGCGGACTGCCCGCGCTGGCCGATGACTCCGGCATCTGCGTGCCGGCACTGGGTGGCGCACCCGGCGTACTGTCCGCGCGCTTTGCCGGCGAGCCGAAGTCCGATGCGGCCAACAACCGCAAGCTGGTCGACAGCCTCGCATCGCACACTGACAAATCTGCGTATTACTACTGTGTGCTGGTCTACCTGCGTCATGCGGATGACCCGCAGCCGGTGATTGCGGAAGGGCGCTGGAATGGACAAATCATCGAGCAGCCGCGCGGCAGTGGTGGTTTCGGCTATGACCCGCATTTTCTGTTGCCCGAGCTTGGCAAGACAGCGGCCGAGCTGAGCGCCGACGAAAAGAATCGCCAGTCACATCGCGGCCAGGCCTTGCAGGCACTGATTCGCAAGCTGACCTGAATGCATTGCCCGCCTGACCTGCCGCGGCACCTGAAGCCTCACCTGAAGCCTCACCCATGATTCCCATTCGACCCGAATTGCAGGCAGTGCCGCGCAAGGTCGTTGACAGCTACCTGAAGCCCGGTCTGCTGAACCTGTCGGCCTTGCCGCCGCTGTCGTTGTATGTGCATTTCCCGTGGTGCGTGCGCAAGTGCCCGTACTGTGATTTCAATTCGCATGAGTTTGCCGCACAAGGTGCCGCCAGCGGGCAGGGGGATACACTGCCCGAGCAAGCCTATCTCGATGCCTTGCGTGCCGACCTCGAGCAATCGCTGCCGCTGGTCTGGGGGCGCAAGATCCACACCATCTTCATCGGCGGCGGCACCCCCAGTCTGATGTCGGCCGAGGGCCTCGACCGCTTGCTGTCCGATGTACGCAGCCTGCTGCCGCTGGAAGCCGATGCCGAAGTGACGATGGAAGCCAACCCGGGCACCGTCGAAGCAGGCAAGTTCCGCGAGTTCGCCGCCAGCGGCATCAACCGGCTGTCGATCGGCATACAGAGCTTCAATGCACATCATCTTCAGGCGCTGGGCCGCATTCATGATGATCGCGAGTCGAAAAATGCGGTCGAGATTGCGCAACGCAACTTCCGCAACTTCAACCTCGACCTGATGTATGCGCTGCCCGGGCAAACGATGGACGAGGCGGTGCAGGATCTGCAGACTGCGCTGTCCTTCAGCCCGCCGCATTTGTCGCTGTACCACCTGACGATGGAACCGAACACCGTCTTTGCCAAGTACCCGCCGGAGCTGCCGGACGACGACACCAGTGCAGCCATGCAGCAGATGCTGGTCGAGCGCACGGCAGCGGCCGGTTATGAGCATTACGAAGTGTCGGCCTATGCGCAGCCCGGTCGGCGCGCCCGGCACAACCTGAATTACTGGGAGTTCGGCGACTACCTCGGCATTGGCGCCGGCGCGCATTCGAAGCTGTCCTTCCCACATCGCATCGTGCGGCAGGCACGCTACAAACAACCGGCCAGCTACATGCAACAGGCCATGGCGGGCAACGCCGTGCATGAAGAAGCCGAGGTCAGCCGCGACGAGCTTGCGTTCGAGTTCATGCTCAATGCGCTGCGGCTGACCGAGGGTTTCGACTCACGACTGTTCGTCGAGCGCACCGGCCTCCCGATGCAGACCATCGACGCCGGCCTGCAGTTGGCCGACGCGAAGGGTCTGCTCAAGGCCGATCATCAGCGCATCTGGCCTACAGAGCTGGGCCAGCGCTTCCTGAACGACTTGCAGGCGATTTTCTTGCCTGATAACTGAGGGCTGCAAGTACCATTGCGGGTGGCGGATGCTGTTCATCCTTGGGCTAGGCGGCATGCGGAGAGGAGGCGATGAGATATCCCATAGCGATTGAACCGGGCAACGAGACCAAGGCCTGGGGCGTTGTCGTGCCGGATCTTCCCGGTTGCTTTTCTGCAGCGGACTCCGGTATTGATGAAGCGATCGATAATGCGAAGGAAGCGATCGAGCTCTGGATAGAGGCCGCACTGGATGCGGGGCAAGAAGTGCCCGGACCCAGCGCTATCTCTGCGTTGCAAAAGAAACGCGAGTTCAAGGGATGGGTCTGGGCAATCGTGGAGATCGATCCGACGCTGATGTCCGACGAGATCGAACGTGTCAACATCACCCTGCCGCGACGTGTCTTGGCGCGCCTCGATTCCAAGGCACGTCAGAATGGCGAGACTCGCTCGGGTTTCATCGCTCATCTGGCAATTCTTGCGTAGCAGTTTTGCTGCGCACCGATCGATGCCGGCCATTGTCCGGGAAGCGGCAGGTATAATGGCGACCACGGAGGCTTGGGTGAGCGGTTTAAACCAGCAGTCTTGAAAACTGCCGATGGGGTGACCCATCCGTGAGTTCGAATCTCACAGCCTCCGCCAACACCATTCAAACGGCCCGTTCTCTGCGGACCTTTGTTTTTTCTGACCCGTCCTGAGGAATGTTCACAATGCTGAGCGGCGGGTCAAGCGCGGCGTCTCCTACCACTTTCCGGGTCACCACTGCCGCCTGAATGCGTATGTCTGTTACGCGAACGCAACTCAATGAAAGTTGCCCTGAAAGCAGTGTCGCGTCTCGTGCCCAAGAATCCGCATGGTCGGCTTTTTTGATGTGATGATCAAACACACGCTGCCATTCCAGAAACTGCAAGCCTCCACCGCGTAGGCAAAGCCGCCCAGGCCACGTTTGCGGCTCTCCGCTTCGCAGGCTTTCTGAACGTTGTCTGCAGCCTGCCACAGGATGATGGACTCCGATACCAGATTGTCCTTCACGTCAAATGGCGCATCGACATCGGCCCATCGCTTGTCTTTGCCGTGCGCATCACCACACGACATGGAAAACAAGGCGGTGATCAGGCAAGGAAAAAATGCGGCAAATAATGTCGATGACTTGCGCACGCATGATGTCATTTGGTTGCATCCACCATTCAGTGTTTGGGGCTGTGGTAAGTCCTGGGTCTCGCGCTGTATCTTGGCGTGGGCGAGCGGCCTGCACGCTCAGCAGCGCGTGATCCTTGAAGCTCAGGGTTTCAGGTTGTCCTTCCGGCCCAGCCACATCGGCTGCTGCCGATAGTCAGGGCCGAGTGCGATCGCGTCTTTCAGCACCGCGTCGCTGACCATCTTGAAGCGGTCGGGCAGGATGCCGCCGGTGGACAGCATCTCCTTGAGCAAGTGGTACGAGAACAGCCGATGGCCGCGACGCTTCAGCGCGTTCGCGAAATCGGTCGGGCCACCAGCTGTCAGCACCGTCAGCCGTGAATTGTTCGGCGGTGTCAGTCCGGCGCGCGATACCGGCATCACTGGTGCTACATCGTTGAACAGCAATTCGTTCGTATCTGTCCTGCCCGAGAAGCAGGTATCCAGCACCACGACCATTTGCTGCGAATTACTGGCCAACAGGGTCTGGTAGAGCGTCGACAGCTGGAACGTCGGGTCGTCGAGCGAGCCATCCGATGCATCACGCGGCACAAGGATGGAATTCTTGCCGTCCTTCGACGGCGCCGTATGGCCGGCGTAGTACACGATCAGGCGGTCGTTCGGCCCCAGTCGCTGTGCCCACTGCTTGATCCGCGACAGCATGCGCACGCCAGTCGCCTCGCTGTTCAGCAGTATCGTGATCTTGTCCTGCGGGATGCCGTACTGGCGGCGCACCAGTTCGGCAAAGCTCGACGCGGACCGGTCCGCAAACGTGACCCGGGGCAGCGAATCATAGTCGGCGATGCCGATCACGACCGCATACGTCGATCCATTGGCCGCTGCGACGGGCACCCGGTTGATCAGCTCGGCCAGGTCATCCTGGAAATCACCTTGCCCCATCTGTTTCAGGCGCGACTCCAGCTGGCGGATGTCGTTCTGGATCCGCTCCTTTTCGCTGCTGACCTGTTCGCGCTGGCGTATCTGCTCGCGCAATTGCTCGAGCCGCTCGCGCAGCTTGCGGCTCTCGTCATCCTCCGACAGTACCAGCGACTGCGTGGACACAGCGCCGGCCCCGTCGATGCGTTTCAGCGGGCGTACGTTGGCCAGCTGCCCGTTCTCGATCCTCACGACATCGAGCGGCGGCAAGTCCACGCTGTCGATGAAATCCATCGCCAGCACCTGTTCGCCGAGCAGCAGGTGGCCTGACACCGGCCGGATTGATTTGTCGGTCACGGCCAGCCGCAGGAAGGGGCGTGCCGCATTCAGCTCGCGCTTGAGCTGCCGCGCGGTATTGGCGTCGATGTCATTGCGAGTCACCATCGTGAAGGACACGGGCGCGCTGTCGCCCTGATTTGCACCGGCCACCACCACGATGAAGCGCTGCAGGTCGGCGTCGTAGGCGATCTTCTTGACCGCGGGCTCGCCCACGTAGTCGGTCATGGTCTCGCTCAGCGTCTGCAACAACACCGGGCGCGGCAAGGTACGCGGTACGCTGGCCTGGAAATCGCGGATCTTCTGGTTCAGTTGGTCCACCTTCCGGTTGTACTCGGCGACCCTGGCCTCGTTCGCCGCCTTGGCCGCGCGCGCACGCTCATTGAAGGCGGCGGTGGATTCGAATTCATCGCGCACGATCGTGAGCTCGGGCGGCGGCTTCGATGCCTCGATCTGCCGTCTTTCCTGCTGCAATGCCTCGGGCAGCTCGGCCATCCGCTGCAGCTTGCTCTCGCTGCGCTTTTGCGCTGCCTGCGTGATCTCGCGCCATGGTGTGGTGCGCTTGCCAGAGCCGGAGCGCGACGCCGACGTGCCTATCAGTCCCTGGTCCGCCATCCAGGTCATGTCGCGGCCGCTCTTGTACTCGGCAACCAGCAGCCAGCTTGCGGGCGGCGTGAAATCCACCGAGCTGCTGATGACCGGGCCCTTGCCCTGCGCATTGCTCATGCAGGACTTGCAGCTGATGGTCACGAGCACGGATTTCTCGTTGGATCCGACGCGCCGGAACAAATCGCCAGACAGGTCAAGGTTGACAATGCCTTGCTCGTCGAGCGTGACATTCTGCTGCTGCACCTTGCCCAGCCCGCTGATCTCCACCGTCGCTTCTTTGAGCGGCAAGTTGGCCCATTCATGGCGACCGGTCGCAACAGCCTGGCTGCGGTCCGGCTCCTCGGACAAGACCTTGTCGCTGGTCTCATGACCGAAGGTGTCCTTGAAGAACTGCTTGGGTGCCAGCAGCGGGTACAGGCCAACGGTCAGCGCCGTTGCCAGCGTGGTGCCGACCGGGTTCGCATGCTTGCCGGTGACCTTGTGGGTCCGCACCACCGGCGCTTCATATTCCGGCGCGTACAGCCGCTGGCCGAGTTTGAGCGTCAGGATGCCGCGACTGTCGATCGCTGCGGACTCGATGCCCTGGACCTTCTGCGTCGCCAGGTTCGGGTTCAGGTAGCGTGTCTTGCTGGTGACCCGGCTGACCTGCTTCGTGTAGTCGCCGCCGCAGGCAGCGACGACCGCGCACAGGCTGACGAGCATCAGCGCACGGATCGGTCGACGAAGCGGGACAGGGGTGGAATGGTTCATCGTGTCGGAATTCGCGCACGGTGAATGCGCGCTCCAGCCATCGTTATCTATTTGAAAATTGAATGCGACGAGCTTTTCATTATAAAAAATCGAAAAGATTCGCGCACCTGCACCTGCGCGATGGCCGGTCTCATTTATTTATAGGTTGCCACCATCACCACGCGCCCCAGCATCAGCTTGTAAAGATCTTCCGGCGACAGCGGAGCCTCCTTGCTGTCGACCGTGCGTCGTTGTGCATTGGCGATGGCAGGCAGGCGGTCGATATGGATCGCGAAGTTCACGTCTTCGGGGATGAAGCCTTCTTCCTGGCTGATTTTTTTCGTGTCGAGCTTGCCGACGGTGATGCCGACCACGTTGCCGTACAGGTCAAACACGGGGCCACCGGAATTGCCCCTGTTGATCTTGGCCGTCAGCTGGAAGGTGGCGAGGTCGTCGCGCATGCCGGACGCCTTCGACACCATGCCGTTCGTCAGCGACGGCGAGCTCTCGCCGAGGATGTACCACAACGGGTAGCCCATCACTACGACCTGACGTCCGGTCTCGGGTTTCGCATAGCCGTCGTTGGGAACGGCGCGCTCCGCAGGCAGTGGCTTGGCCAGCGCAAGGATGGCGATGTCATCGCTGGTCGAGGTGTAGATGACCCGCGCCGCAATGACTTCGCCAAGGCCGGTCCTGACCGCCACCTCCCTGCCGCCATCGATCACATGGCGGTTCGTCACCACCTTGCGGCCACCATCAATGACGAAGCCGCTGCCGCCGTTAATGGTGACGCCGGCCGGGAAGGGGAAGGGCTGGATCGCAGGCAAGGTCTCCTGAGCCGGTACCGGCACACGCTTCGGTCCGGTGCGCGCCACCGGCTTGTCCGCACCCTGTGGATCAGCCTTCGCTGCCGGTCGTTGCGTGTCGGCTTCGGCATCCGCTTTCGGGGCCGGCCGCGGCGCGGCTTCGGGAGCGGCCGCTGCCGGGTCATTCACCTCCAGCCAGGCCACGGCGACGTCGCTGCGAAATTGCTCGCCGCGTTCTGCATACAGGCTTGCGGCGCGCCGTCGAAGCTGGATGCCGCGCTGCTTGTCGCCGATCTGAAACTGCAGTCCGCCCTCGTAATCGAGTACTGCTGCGACCGGGCCGGCAGCGCGCGTGTAGGTGTCCAGCACGCGCAGTGCCGACTGCGTATCGCCGGTCGCGACCAGATACCTGGCTTGGGTGACGGTCGCCAGCGCAGAATCAGGGTGCTTGTCCTGCAGCTTCGCCATCCGGTCGCGGCCGGCCTTGCCGTCGCCGCTGCGAAATGCAATCAGCGCCAGCACCAGCTCCGCCTCGGTCGATTCGGCATCCGCGCGCAGCGCGGCCATTGTCAGTTTGCGAGCTTCCTTCAGCTGGCCGAGCTTCAGGTGCGCCTGCGCACGCTGGACGAGCAGGGGCGCATCGTCCAGTGCATGCATTTCGGCCTCTTCAAGAAATGCAAGCGCACGTTCCGGGCGGCCAATGGCGAGATAGATATTGCCAAGCACCTGGTTCAGCAACTGGCTGTCGCTCAATGCCTGTTCGTCGAGTTGCCGCAACACGAACAACGCGTCGGCATGGCGCCCGGCTTCGGCAAGCACGCTGGCGCGGTACAGCGAGGGCGCAACGGGTACCCCTGCTTGCGCATCACAGGCCATGCCCGCGAGCAGCAGCACGGCGAAAAGAAATCGGCGCAAGTGTTTCATCAATCGACCCTGATCTGCAGTTCTTTTTCTGCGACGCGGTTCTGATCGTCGCGGATGCGCAAGATGATCTTGTGACTGCCCGACGGCACGCGCACATCGACCACCCGCAGCCCGTTGCCGGTACGCGTGGCTTCCCGCAGGATACGGTCGGTGATGTCGAGCTTGAGCGCGCCGTAGAAAGCCCTGAACGACGAGAAGTCGAGCTTCGCGCCCGGTTGTGGCTGGAAGATCAGCTCCATGCGGAACGGGTTGCGCAGCACCTGGTCGACATTCTTCGGATCGACGACCAGGATCTGCGGCGCGAGCGGGTCCGGACGCTGCAGATCGGCCTCGAGCATGGGCGGCGTCTCGCGCGAGCGACGCGCTTCTTCTTCGGTGACCAGCTGGAATCCGCGGCGCGACGCAAGGCGATGCGGCGATTTGGTGCTGATGCCGGTGCCGCCGATGCCGCCTCCGGTATCCGTCTTGTCGCCGGCCTGTGCGCACGCCTGTGGCGCGACAGGCAGCAGCAGAGCGATGGCAAGGAACAGGGCTGGCGCTCTCATCGACGCTCTCCCGCCGGTTCGCGCTGCTCTTGCGGCAGGCTGCGGTAGAAATAGGTGCCGAAGTTGATCCGGACCGGGCCGTGGTTGCGCTCGTCGGCGATCAGCTTCTGTGCCTCGGCGTTCAGCTTCAGCAAGGCCTTCATCGCCTCGCGCTCGGCCAACCTGGACAGCTTGTCCGCCGCGGCGGACGACAGGCCGCGGTAATGCACGCAGCGCTCGAGCTGCGCTGACTGCGGATCGAGCAGATTGTCGACGGCGACCGAAAAATGATCATGCACATTCATGCCGAGGTACTCGGCCATGGATTCGTTGTCCTGCTGTCGATTGATCCTGTCGACATTCAATTGCAGCTGTTCGTCTTCGGCGAGGGTAACGATGCCGCGCCCGAGCAGTTCATCGAGCACGACGCGCGGACGTATGTCGGTGCTCACCGAGCGAACCAGGTCATCGAAGTCGAGCTCGGTTGGCCGGGTCTTTTTTTTCGCCAGCCGCTTTGGGCTCCTGCCTTGGCCCTGCAGCCGCGGGTCGCCCAGCCATTTGGCGATGACTTGCGCCGGTATCGGTCCTGCGAGCGGTGCGCGCTCCTCATGCGGAAGGTCGCGCAAACGCTTGATGTCCTTGCGGTGGATGCCGGTCGCGACCGACAGCCGGCTGTCGCTGGCGCGCAGGCCGCCATCGGACAGGCGTGCGCTTGCCTCGCGCACCATCGCTGATTTCATCATTTCGGCGGCCGAGCTGTAGGCGACGCCGCTTCCGATCAGGAGGCGGGCGAGTGGCGACAGTACGCGCTCGATGGCTGTTTGCAGTGCGGTGCTCAAAGGTGCAATTAAAATAACAATACGATTTGTATCAGGATACCGTAAAAAATATTGACGTGGGAAAAAATCCCACATACTATGGTTAAATAAAATATAAGCAAAAAGGCAAGCGCGCTCGCTTCGCTGTTTGCCTCGTCGTTCGCCTTCATGCCTGCCTTGACCTATATCTGATGAGAAGTCGAAACCTCCTGCTCGTTTTTTCTCTCGCGCTGGCGTTTGCATGCTTGCCGGCGGCGGCGGACAAAGTGCAGGTCACCGGCGAGTTCCTGTATGGCCCTGAAGTGTCGGAAAAGGTGGCCTGCGATGCGGCCGAGCAGCGTGCCAAGGAAGAGGCCGTGCGCAGGGTAAATGGCGAACTGGTATCTGCGGAGGATCAGCTGTCCTGCCGCGAGATCAGTGGCAAGGCCGATAGCCATGTGTGCTCGTTCAACCGGTTTGCATGGTCGACGATTGATGGCGACATCAAGGAAGCGAAGCTTCTGCAGGAACCGCAGGTGACGCGGATGCAAGGGGTATCGAGGTGCGCTGTCAGCATGCAGGTCGACGTCGTGAAGCCGCTGCAGGCGCCCGATCCCGGCTTTGATTTCGGCGTCAAGCTCAGCGCCGGCATCCTCAAGCCGGGTGACGAGATCGTTTTCGAGGTTTCACCGTCGACGACCATGTATCTGGCGGTTTTCGGCTGGACCCCGATCGAACAGGACAAGGGGCGTGTCGTGCGCCTGTTCCCGAACACGTTCGAGGCCGATTCGCAGGTCAGGGCGGCCAGGCGGCTGCCGTCAGTGGAGCATGCAGGACAGTATGGTTTTTTCGCCAGCTGGATAGACGACGTACGGCGCGATTTTCTGGATGAGTATCTGGTGTTCGTGGCGACGAAATCACCCGTCAATTGGCTGGGCGAATATGCGTTCGATGATTTCCGAGCCGCGCTGCGCGAGATACCGGCTGCACAGAAGCGCGTGCATCGCCGTGCCTACCGGATCATCAACCAGCGCAAAGGCTGATTCAAACATGTTGATAACAAGGAGAAGCGCATGAAGACGAAAATCCTGATGGCGGCGCTCGGCGCCGCGAGCTTGCTGATGGCCTGCTCCAGCCCCAAGCCCGGCACCCCCGAGGCTGCCGCTGCCAGCGAGCGCGAGGCGAAGGAAAAAGCGGTGAAGGCCGTGAGCAAGTCCATTGACGATGCGCCGGACTGGTATACCATGCCGCCGGTCGAAGCCAATGCGATCTATGCGACCGGATCGGCGCTGTCGTCCGACATGCAGATGGCGCTCGACAGCGCCGGCATGGCCGCCAAGCGCGAAATGGCGGGCCAGCTGAGCAATCGCCTGTCGTCGAAGATGAAGGAATTTGTCAACGAGGGCGGTGGCGCAAATGATTCGGCTTACCTGCGCGAATCGGAGTTCGTCACGAAGAACGTGATTGCCGAGGTCAACCTCGCCGGTTCACGCCGCGAAAAATCGAAAGTCGTGCAGCAAGGCGAGAAATACCGCGCCTATGTGCTGCTGCGTTATCCGATCGGCGAGGCGAACAAGGTGCTGGTCGACCAGATCCGCAAGAGCTCGCAGGTGGATGCGCGGGTGCGCTCGTCCAAGGCTTTCCAGGACCTCGAGCGCGAGATCGAACAGCAGCGCCAGCAGGCGCAGTAATCATCGCAAGCCCCACCGTCCCGCGCGTCGTCATCGGGACCGTCCGATCTTTTCCCGGGCAGTGGCGAATGTCTGCCACCGCCCGGTATCTCGTTTCGACGATCACATTCGAACGATCGTGCTGAAATCAGGGTGTTCAGCAGACTAAAACATCGCGCCGTGGTCAGGAATGTCGCAGTGCGGCATCTTGCGCGCTAGTATACGAAGGTTGCCTGTTTTTCATGCACAGAGCCGGCCGCGTACGGGCGCGAAAGCCGGTCACCTTTCCTCCCTTCGAGTCCCTGATCACCATGCGAATTCAAAAACTCCTCGTCGCGAACCGTTCGGAAATCGCGATCCGTGTGATGCGAGCAGCCACAGAGCTGGGCATCCGCACCGTGTCCATTTATGCGGCAGAAGACCGCTTTGCGCTGCACCGTTTCAAGGCGGACGAGAGCTATCTGGTCGGCGAGGGCAAGAAGCCGATCGCCGCTTATCTCGACATCGAGGACATCATTCGCATCGCGAAAGAGGCCGGGGTCGATGCGATCCATCCGGGCTATGGTTTCCTGTCCGAGAACCCGGACTTCGCCGAGGCCTGCGCCAGCAACGGGATCCTGTTCATCGGCCCGCGCCCCGAGGTGATGCGCACGCTGGGCAATAAAGTAGCAGCACGAAACGCCGCGATCGCCGCCGGCGTGCCCGTGGTGCCGGCCACGTCGGCACTGCCGCATGACATCGACAAGGCAAAGGCAATGGCGGCAGAGATCGGCTACCCGCTGATGCTGAAGGCCAGCTGGGGTGGTGGTGGCCGCGGCATGCGCGTGATCGAATCCGAGCAAGACTTGCCGGGCCAGCTCGAGGTGGCGCGCCGTGAGGCAGCGGCGGCCTTTGGCAATGACGAGATGTATCTCGAAAAGCTGGTGCGCCGCGCGCGTCATGTCGAGGTACAGATTCTCGGCGATACGCATGGCCAGCTGATCCATCTGTTCGAGCGTGATTGCTCGGTGCAGCGCCGCAACCAGAAAGTGGTCGAGCGCGCGCCGGCGCCGTATCTGGATGACGCGACCCGTGCCGCGCTGTGCGAATCCGCGCTGAGCCTGGGGCGCGCGGTGAACTACACGCATGCAGGTACGGTCGAGTTCCTGATGGATGCCGACACCGGCAAGTTCTATTTCATCGAGGTCAATCCGCGCATTCAGGTCGAGCACACCGTGACCGAGCAAGTCACCGGCGTCGATATCGTCAAGGCCCAGATCCGCGTCACGGAAGGCCTGAAGATTGGCCAGCACCGCAAGGAGGCCGACGGTCCCGGTCTTGACGCGTACATCCCGATGCAGGATGAAGTGAAGCTCAACGGCCATGCGCTGCAATGCCGTGTGACCACCGAAGACCCGGAAAACAACTTCACGCCAGACTATGGCCGGCTGACGGCCTACCGCAGCGCGTCCGGCTTCGGCATCCGTCTCGACGGCGGCACCGCGTATTCGGGCGCGGTGATCACGCCTTACTATGATTCGCTGCTGGTGAAGGTCACCGCATGGGCGCCGACGGCGAATGAAGCGGCATCGCGCATGGACCGCGCGCTGCGCGAGTTCCGCATTCGCGGCGTGTCGACCAACCTGCAGTTCCTCGAGAACGTGATCAACCATCCGCTGTTCCTGTCCGGCGAATGCACGACACGCTTCATCGATACCACGCCCGAGCTGTTCAAGTTCGCAAAGCGCGCCGACCGAGCCACCCGCCTGCTGCGCTTCATCGGCGATGTGGTCGTCAACGGCAACCCGGAGATGAAGGGCAGGAAGGGCTCGGACATCATCCTGCCGCATGCGCCACTGCCCAAAACCGGCCGTGGCTTGCCGGTGCAGCCCGGCTCGCGCGACACCTTCAGGCAGCTGGGCGCGGAACGCTTCGCGCAATGGATGCGCGACCAGCAGCGCGTGCTGCTGACCGACACCACGATGCGCGACGCGCATCAGTCCTTGTTCGCGACCCGCATGCGCACCGCCGACATGGTGGCGATCGCGCCTTACTATGCGCGCCTGCTGCCGCAGCTGTTCTCGATGGAGTGCTGGGGCGGCGCGACCTTTGACGTATCGATGCGCTTCCTGAAAGAAGACCCGTGGGAGCGCCTCGCGCAACTGCGGCAGGCGGTGCCGAACGTGCTGTTCCAGATGCTGCTGCGCGCCTCGAACGCGGTCGGTTACACCAACTATGCGGACAATGTAGTGCGCTATTTCGTGCAGCAGGCCGCGGCCGGCGGCGTCGACCTGTTCCGGGTATTTGATTCGCTCAACTGGGTCGAGAACATGCGCGTTGCGATCGATGCGGTACGCGAGTCCGGCATGCTGGCCGAAGGCGCAATCTGCTACACCGGCGACCCGTTCGACCCGAAGCGCAGCAAGTACAGCCTGCAGTACTACGTGAAGATGGCAAAGGAGCTGGAAAAGGCCGGCGTCAACATCATCGGCATCAAGGACATGGCCGGTGTCTGCAAGCCGGCGGCGGCGCGCGCACTGGTCAAGGCACTCAAGGAAGAAGTCGGTCTGCCCATTCATTTCCATACGCATGACACCAGTGGCATTTCGGCCGCCAGCGTGCTGGCCGCGATCGAGGCCGGCTGTGATGCGGTCGATGGCGCGATGGATGCGATGAGCGGGCTCACCTCGCAACCCAACCTCGGCTCGATCGCTGCCGCGCTCGCGCACAGCGACAAGGATCCCGGGCTGGACCGGGACGCGATGTTCGCGATCTCGCAGTACTGGGAAGGCGTGCGCCATTTCTATGCACCGTTCGAGGCCGACATCCGCTCCGGCACCTCGGATGTCTACCGCCATGAAATGCCGGGCGGCCAATACACCAACCTGCGCGAGCAAGCGCGTGCAATGGGCATCGAGCATCGCTGGAATGAAGTGTCGCAGGCCTATGCCGATGTCAACCAGCTGTTCGGCGACATTGTCAAAGTCACTCCGACGTCGAAAGTGGTCGGCGACATGGCGCTGTTCATGGTTGCCAATGACCTGAGCGCGGGCGATGTCGCCGACCCGGACAAGGAAATCGCGTTTCCGGAATCGGTGATCTCGCTGTTCAAGGGCGAGCTCGGTTTTCCGCCGGACGGTTTCCCGAAGGCGCTGGAGCACAAGGTGCTGAAGGGCGGCAAGCCGCTCGAAGGCCGCTACGGCGCGAATGTGCCACCGGTCGACCTTGACCATGCGCGCGCAACGGCCGAGAAAGCGGTCGAGCGCAAGCTCAGCGATCAGGAACTGGCGTCTTACCTGATGTACCCGAAGGTATTCACCGAATACGCGCAGCATCGCCGCGCGCATGGCGATGTGTCGGTGCTGCCGACCGACGTGTTCTTTGAAGGCCTGAAGGAAGGGCAGGAAATCTCGGTCAGCATCGACCAGGGCAAGACCCTGGTGATCCGTCTGCTGGGACGCACCGAGGTCGAGGACGAAGGCCAGAGCAAGCTCTTCTTCGAGCTCAACGGCCAGCCGCGCATGGTGCGTGTGCAGCATGCCGGCGTGGTGTCGACCATCACGCATCCGAAGGCGCAGGAAGGCAACCCGGCGCATGTCGGCGCGCCGATGCCGGGCATGGTGGTGACGGTCGCGGTGAAGGTCGGCCAGAAGGTCGCGAAGGGCGATCCGCTGGTTTCCATCGAGGCGATGAAGATGGAGACCATGATCCGCGCCGAAGTCGACGGCGTGGTGCAGGGCGTTCATGTGAAGCCTGGCATCGTGGTTGCCGCAAAGGACCTGCTGCTGGAATACTGAACGCGCCTCAGCGCAGCCAAAGGCTCGCCGTTTGATAGAACACGAAGCTGACCACCCACGCCAGAGCCAGCGGCCAGGCCACGGCCAGCGCGGTAAATGCGGCGCTGCGTGACTCATTGCGGATGGTGGCAATGGTCGACAGGCAGGGCGTATAGATCAGCGTGAACAGCATGAAGCTGTAGGCCTCGATCCATCCGACCTGCTGTGACACCAACTGCACCAGTTGGTCGCCATCGCTGCCATAGATGACGGCTAGTGCGCCGATCACGATCTCCTTCGCGACAAAACCGAACATCAGCGCAATCGTGAGTTTGGGGTCAATGCCCAGCGGCCGCAGCAGCGGCTCCAGCCAGCCGCCGATGACGCCGGCCAGACTGTCCATGCTGCCCGGCTCAACGCCTTGTGGCAAATTGGTCAGCACCCAGACCAGCACCACGCCGAGCACGATGAAGCGCGTCGCGCGGTTCAGGAAATGCCGGACTTCCTGCCAGCCGCGCAGCAGGATCTGCCGCACGGTCGGGAAACGGAACGGCGGCATCTCGAGCACGAAGGGGTCGTGGTTCACATAGCGCTTGCGGAACAGCAGCGCCGTGCCCATCGCGGTCAGGATACTGGCCATGTACAGCGAGAACAGCACCAGCGGCGCATGGTCGGCGCTGAACAGCGCCGCGGCGAAGAAGACGAATACCTGCAGCCGCGCCGAGCACAACGAGAACGGGATCACCAGCATCGTCAGCCAGCGCAGCCCGCGCGAGCGGATCACGCGCGTGCCCATCAGTGCCGGCACATTGCAGCCAAAGCCCATCAGCAGCATCACGAAGCTGCGGCCATCGAGGCCGAAGCGGGCCATCAGCGCATCCATCAGGAAGGCCGCGCGCGACAGGTAGCCGGTGTCTTCGACGATGCTCATGAACAGGAAGAACAACACGATCAGCGGAACGAAGCTGGCCACTGTCGACAGTCCCGCATACACGCCATCAAGCAGGAAGCCCTGCAGCAGCGGCGGCGCCTGCGCCAGAGCCGGCTCGAGCGCGCCCTCGCGCATACTCGTGAACAGCCAGGACATGCCATCCTGCAGCGGCTTGCCAATTGCGAACACGCCCTCGAACACCAGCAGCATCACGCCAAAGAAGATCGGCAGCCCCAGCCACGGATGGAGCAGCACTTTGTCCATGTGCTCGGTCAGCCGGTGGCTGGCCTGGACAGGCATGTCCACATGGCGCTGCAGCGCGGCGTCGATGTCGGGCTGCAGTACATCGTGCGCGGCGGGTACTGTGACATCCGGCGCGCTGGTCTCGCTGATCTTTGCGAGCGCCTTGCGCAACTGCACGTGCAAGTCTTCCATGCCCTGGCCATGCTTGGCCGACAGCAGGCAGACGGGAATGCCGAGCGATGCCGAGAGACCGCTGACGTCGATCGAAATACCCAGCGCGCGCGCCTCGTCCGCCATGTTCAGCACGGCCAGCAGCGGTCGACCCAGGGCGATCAGCTGGCCAAGCAACAGCATCTGGCGGTCCAGCTGGCAGGCATTGAGCACCACGACCATCAGGTCGGGCGCATGGTCTTGCAGGAAGCTGGTGACGACTTTTTCGTCTTCCGAATACCCATGCAGGTCATAAATACCGGGCAGGTCGACCACTTGCACCATGTCGCCGCCAATCAGCAGTTTGGCGGTCAGCAGTTCGACTGTGATGCCAGGCCAGTTGCCGACACGGGCATGGGCGCCGGTCAGGCGGTTGAACAGGGTCGATTTGCCGGCGTTAGGCATGCCGAGCAGTGCCACTTGTTTCATGGCGCTGCTCTCAGGGCGTGGCGGTGTCGGGCGTGACGCTGATCAGCGCAGCCTCAGCAGTCCGAAGGATGATCTCTGTGGTGCCGAGGCGTACATGCATGGGACCGCCGAATGCGGCGCGCCGGATCACCTTGACGGCTTTGCCAACCCTCATGCCTAAGGCCACCAGCCGCTTTTGCAGTTCATGGTCGACGTCCAGCCGAACAATGGTGGCGCTTTCGCCAGTGGCGAGCTGCCGCAGCAGCAGAGGATTCAGGGGCTTCACGCTGGCCGAGATGAGAACAAGTATTGTTCATCCGATTCTACATCGAAACATCCCGGCCGCTGATTGGCGGTGCCGCGTTGGTCAGCCAAGTGCTGGCATTCAGGCGTTACCGGATCGGCAGGCCGCGATCTCCAGCCTGACCAGGCCAGAGAAGATCGCCGGCCGGCAGCTGAGTTCGAAATCCTGCCGGTATTCCGAAGGCGGCCGCCAGCCGCGCTTGCGCCACAGGCTCTGCACATCTGACTTGGCGCGCGGGGTGGCGGGAACATCAGGGGTATCGGCGAAGGCGAGGGCGGTGCTCATGGAAGGATCTCCTCATCAGAACGGGCGCCCGGGATGGGCGGGCTTGATAGGTATAATACTGTATATGTATACAGTAAAAGTCAAGCGGCAGGAGCTTGCTGGGCGCTCGGCGCTATGTTGATGGCTGCGCTGCTCGGGGCTGTCCGGCCGCGCGCACGATCCACGCATTCCAGCGTCAAGCGCCAGAACTCCATGCCATTCCCGCTGTACTGCTCCGGCAGGTTCATGATGCGCAGTCCGTCGAACCAAATCGGAAACGCGCTGACGTGCAGCGCAGCCCGCGATGCACGTCGGCGAAAAACTTTAGCCGTAACAAGCGTAAACGCCGTAAAGATCTGAAAAAGATGTAAAACGGGCTAAAGTTTTTCGAGTTGCTGTTTTGCTGCGTTAGCCTTCGGTCTGACTGTCATCACGGAGACCGCCATGATCATAGGCAGCATCGCCAGCCCCTATGCATCCATCGCTTCGCTCAGAAGCGCAACGGCCGATGTCGCGAAGGCGACTGAGCGCATCAGCACCACGCTGAGGATCAACCATGCCGGCGATGATCCCGGCGGGCTGGCGATGGCCAATCGGCTGAAGGCCCAGCTGGGCTCGATGGTGAAGGCGGTCGACAACGTCAATGCCGGCATCGCGGTGCAGCAGCGGGTCGATAGCGCACTGACCAGCATCAGCAGCACGCTGCAGAGCATGCGCACCCTGGCGACCTCGGCCGCCAGTGGCACCGCGTCATCCAGCGATCGCGCCGGCTACCAGCTGGCCATGTCTTCGTATATTGATGAGATCGATGCCGTAGCCGCTGCGGCGACCTGGAACGGCGCATCATTACTCGACGGGACGTCGGCATCGATGGCGGTGCAAAGCGGGGTCGGGTCAGCCGAGAGCACCACGCTGAAGCTGTTCTCCACACTGAGCTCGGCGCTGGGCAGCGGGGATGCGCTGACCATCTCGGCCGCCGGCAGCTATGTGGAAAACGCCGGCCTGCTGACGGCGATGTCGGTCGGCGACCTGACCATCGGCGGCGTATCCGTCGGCGCAACGATTGCGACCGACGACACCCTGTCATACCGTTCGAAGGATGCCAGCGCGATCGCGAAAGTGGCCGCCATCAACCGCAAGTCCTCGACCACCAATGTCGCGGCGACCGTGGGAACGACGGCTGTGGCCGGCAGCAGCATGACCACGGCGGCCACGGGCACCTCGACCATCACGCTGAACGGAACAGACATATCGCTGACGCTGAGCGCGTCGAATTCGATCTCGACCAACCGGGCAGCGGTGGTCACGGCGATCAACCAGAACACAGGCGTGACCGGCGTGACCGCGACCGACAGCGGCGACAGCGCGAGGGGCGTGATACTCACCGCCGCCGACGGCCGCAACATCACCATCGCTTACACAGGCACCACCGCGGCCGAGACCGGACTGGGGGCGGCCGGCACCTACTCCGGCAGCTATACCCTACGCAGCCTGGATGGCAGCGCGGTCACGTTGTCGAGCGTGGTCGGCAAGAGTATCGCCAATGCCGGGCTGGTCGCCGGGTCCTATGCGGCGAATGTCGCGGCGCTCTCCAGTACCGCTCGCGCTGGTTCCGTGGCCGCGCCGACGACGCTGACCAGCGGTGACATGCTGATCAATGGCTATGGCATCGGTGATGCGTACAGTACGGACGATACCGCGTCGCCGGTCACCACCACCTCATCGACCCGTGCGTCGAGCGCGATCGCGATGGCCGCAGCCATCAACCGCAAATCCGCGCTGACCAATGTGACTGCCACCGCCAATGCCAATACGCTGACCGGCACCGGCTTCAGCGCCGGCGACGTGACCTCGATTTTCCTGAACGGGACCACGATCAATGTCAACTTCAGCAGCAGCACCTCGCTCAATGACATCGTCACCGCGATCAACCCGTATCAGGGCCAGACCGGGGTCATTGCGACCAACAATGGCAGCAGCATCACGCTGACGGCCAGCGATGGCCGCAATATCGCGATTGGCGTGTCGGACGCGAATGGTGCCGTCGCGTGGGAACGCATCGGGCTCAAGGACATCAGTACGACCACGGCTCCGGCCACCACGGCAGGGGCGATGACGTTTATCTCGACGGTGAAGCTGACGTCGGATGCGGTGTTCACCGTCGCGGCGGGCAGCAACGGGGCGACAAGGCTTTCCACACTGGGTCTCCGGGATGGCACTTATGGCGCCACGGCCGGGGATGTGAAGCTGTCATCGGTCGATGTCTCCACGCAGACCGGGGGCAGCAATGCGCTGGCCGTGATCGACGATGCGATCGACATGATAGGCGAGTACCAGGCGCTGGTCGGGGCGCAGCAGAACCGGCTGGATTATCGTGCGACCCTGCTCGACAGTGTCTATACGACGACCAGCAGCGCCTACGACAACATCATGGATGCGGACATTGCGGAAGAAACGGCTAACCTGACCTCGGCAAAGATCCGGGTCGATGGCTCGACGGCGATGGTCGCGCAGGCGGCGACGATCACCCAGGAAATGGTGGCTTACCTGTTGAAGCAGTTTGACTGATGAAGCCGTGTGGCTGAGCGGCCCCGGTGCTTACTGCACTCGGATCAGCCGCCAGCCGCGGTCCATTTTGCGGAACACGAACTTCCAGGGCAGGTTGCGCGACTTGATGTAGTAATAGGACAGCGCGCGCAGGCTCTGGGCCTTTCCGAATTCCGAGCAGAAAATGCTCTCGCCAACCTCAAGCGAACTCAAAGCCACGATGCCATTCTGATATTTGATCTTGTCCAGATCGATGCGCTCGATAATCATGGGCGTACCTGTACTCTCACATCGTGGATATCGGTACGTGGCCCGAAAGCTTGAGCTCGGGCGGCGAAGCTCCCGCAAACACTTGCATTTGCGGGCACGGACGGTGAGTGTCGAGCAGGGCCGGGCTTGTCAAATTGAGTACGCCGGGTGGGCTTCTGAACGGCGTACAGCGGAACCGCGTTATCAGCGCGCCAGCGCGCGTATCCGCTGCCCGTCCCTCAGGCTGGCTGGCGGATAGGCGATCACGCGCGTGCCGGTCGGCAGCGTGCTGCGTATCCAGGCATCGCTGACATTGCGCGCGACCAGTTCGACTTCCACCTGCCGTGCGCGGCCACCGTCGGCGACAAACAGCGCCGACCGGCTGCCGACCGGGAAGACCGTGCTGACCGGCACCAGCTGCGCCTGCGCCTCGGTCTGCAGCGGGATCTGCACATCGACCCGGAACTGGTCGCCGAGCGTGCGCCATTGCTCGGGCGGCGACACGATGTCGAGCAGCACATGCACCCGCTGCTCCTCGACGCCCAGCGCAGAGACCTTGGTGAAGGCCGACGGCTCGACCAGCCGCACGCGCGCTGACAGTGTCACATCACCGCCCCAGTGCGTCAGTCGGGCAGGCGCGCCCGGCCGCACCTGTGCGGCATCCTCAGTCAGCAAGTCGACCAGCACTTCCATCCGCGACGGGTCGCCAAGGTCCAGCAGCGGCGTGCCGGCCGCGACCACGGCCTCGCTCTCCTGCCGAACGCGCAGTACGCGACCGGCGACCGGTGCGCGCACCGCCGACGGCTGCCGCGCCAGCGGATCGGGGTGGGTGCCCGCGGCATTGCGCCTGAGCGCGATCCGCCCTTGCTCCAGCTGGTGACGCGCGCCGTGCAGCTCGTGCAGCGCGACTTCCAGTTCACGTCGGCGCAGCAAGGTGGAGGTGCGCGCAGCATCGGCCTGGCTGCCGGACACGAAGCCGCGCGCGGCCAGCGATTCGCTGCGCTGCTGGTCAGTCTCGGCCTGCGACAGTGCGGCCTCTGCGCGGGCGACCGACGCGCCGGCGCGCTGCACACTGGCCTCCATCGTTGCCACCTGCTCGCGCTGCTCCTGAAGCCGGCGATCGTCGAGCAGTGCCGGTTCAGCCGGCCATAGCTGCGCGATCACCTGTCCGCGCTCGACCATATCGCCCTCGCGCAGGCGAAGGCGACCGAGCCTGCCCGCTACCGGCGCCGACACCACGTAGCGCTCGCGCAGCCGGGTCTTGCCGTCTTCCTCGATGCTGCGCTCGAAGCGGCCGATGCGCAGTTGCGCGAGTTCGACCTCCAGCGGGCGCGGCCACAGTAGCCAGCCAAGCAAGCCGGCAGACAACAACAGGCCGACGATCCACAGCCAGCGCCTGCGCTTCACTTGGGCGCCCCGGGTGCCGTTATCAGTACGATGGTCTTTGCTCATGGGCTGTTGTCCTCTTGTTGCGCTGCTGTCTCACTCTCGGGTCTTCAACACCCCGACCAGGTCCAGCTCGGCGATCTTGCGACTGACCACCAGCGCGCTGGCGACGCCCGCGGCGACGATGCACATCACCGCGTACGCATAGGTGGTCGCGCTTATCACGACCGGGAATACGAATTCATCGTTCTGGATCAGTGCGATGACGCCATGGGCCAGCGCATTGCCGGCCGCCATCCCCAGTGGTATCGCGAGTGCGATGGCGATCGCAAGCTCGCCCAACAGCAGCCGCGACACCTCGCGCCGCGTGAAGCCCAGCACGCGCAGGCTGGCCAGTTCCCATGCGCGCTCGGTGAGCGCGATGCGCACCTGGTTGTAAACCACGCCGACGGCGATGATGGTCGCGAACACCGTCAGCACCAAGCTGATGATGCGGATGTTCCGCGCCGTCACCGCCTGTACATTGCGCAGCAGCGCGGCCTTGCTGAAGGCGGCAGCGGCCAGCGGCAGGTCGCGCAGCCGTTGCAGCAGCACCGCCTCGCCGCCGCGATCCACCGCCAGCGTCAGCTCGTTGACCAGGTCGCCTTCCCGCAGCAAGCGGTTCAGGCTGCGCCGCTCGATATACGCGGACAGACCCATCATTTCATGCACGGTACCGGCCACCGGCAGCGTCAGAATCCCGCGTTCGCCTTCCTCGATCTCGACCCGCACGGTGTCGCCGACCTGCAGCCCCAGCTTGCGCGCAAGCCGGTCGGTCATCAGCAGCGCATCAGCGGGTACGTCAACGCTGCGGCCCTCCATCGTGACGATGCGCCGCAGCTCGGCCTGCGCCGGCCGGCCCTGCAGCATGCCGCGCCACGCGTGGTTGCCGTTCACCAGCCGCGCGCGTATGCTGCGCGCGCCCTCGACCGCGCTGACCAGAGGCAGCTGCGCGAACTCATGACGTATGCGCGCGGTGCGCGGTTCGATCAGGCTCACCGTCACGTCGCCGCGCAGCGCGAGCCGGAACTGGGTATCGAGCAGGAGGTCGATGGAATCGCCCCAGAACGTGCCGCAGACCAGTACCGCAATCGCGGCCGCGACGCCGGCGATGGTGACGGCGGTACGAAAGCCGTGCCGCTGCATGTTCCGCACGATCATGCGGCTGGGCGGCGACAACCAGCGTCCAAGTCCGGCGGCTTCGATGAAGGACCGGCGGTAGCGGCCGGGGGCGCGCGGCCGCATCGCCTCAGCCGGCGCCAGCGTCACGGTCTCGCGTATCGCCTGCCAGGTGGCCAGCAGCGCGGCGCTGACGGTGACTGCGATCGCCAGCAGCGCCAGCTCGGGCCGCACCCGGTGCTGCAAGGTCGGAAAACGGAATGCCGTCTCGTACAGGAGCATCATCTTCGAGCCCAGCCAGCCGCCAGCCGCCAGCCCGATCAGCACGCCAATGGCCACCACCAGCAGCGCAAGCTTCAGGTAGTGCATCGCAATGCTCGCATTGGGGTAGCCGAGCGCCTTCAGCGCTGCAATCTGCTCGCGCTGCACGTTGATCTGCCGCCCCAGCACCACATTCAGCAGGAAGGCCGCGATCGCGAGGAAGATACCGGGCAGGACGGTGCCCATCACGCGCTGCTCCTGTATTTCCGAGTTCAGCATCATGTGCGACATCTGTTCCGAGCGTCCGTAGGATGACAGTCCGCCCCAGGGCCGCAGCACACGGTCAAGGCCAGCGATGACCTCAGCCTCGTTTGCCTGAGGCGCGATCCGCGCGGCCACATGGTTGAACGCGCCTTCCATGTCATACGCGCTGCCCAACGCTTGCCGGTCGACCCAGAACACGCCATAGCCCTTGAGGTCGGGCGCGCCGGTGGCACCGGCAAAGATGGTGTCGGGCGTCAGCGCGATGCCGACGATCAGCAGTGCTTCGCGCTTGCCGTTCATCAGTGCATGGACTGTGTCGCCGGGCTGAAGATTGCGTGCGATCGCAAACGCTTCCGATACCAGCGCCTCGAGTCGGCGACCGCTGCGGCCGGCGATCATGCGGCCCGAGCGCAGATAGAGCCGGTTGACTTGCGGCAGGCGCCGCGGGTCTATGCCGTTCAGGCGTCCAATCAGGGGATCGTCCACGCCCTGAATCGTGACCTGCACCTGCTGCGTGATCGAGGTCTCGACCTGCGCCACGCCGGGCAACTCGCGCAAGCGGGCAGTGACAGCGTCGGGCGCGCGCCTGAGGTCAGCGAACACATCGGCAAAGTTCGCCGCTTCGTAATAGCGCTGGCGCGACCAGTCCAGCGAGTCATACGCGCTGTAGGTGGTGATGAAGCCGGCCACCGCGGCGCCCACTACCAGCGCCAGCGTCAGCACCTGACTCCACAGCGCGCGCAGGTCGCGCAACAGCTTGCGGTCGAGGGCCTTCATCGCGCTGGTCCGGCTACCATGAGAGCTCCGACGGCGACAGCTTGTGTGTATGGGCCTCGATTTTCTGGATGCGACCGTCGCCGAGGTGCAGCACGCGATCGGCCATCGCCGATATCGCCGCGTTATGCGTGATGACGATGGTGGTGGTGCCCAGCTCGCGGTTGATGCGCTCGATCACCTCGAGCACACGCTTGCCGGTCTGATAGTCGAGCGCGCCGGTCGGCTCGTCGCACAGCAGCACCTCCGGCCGCTTGACGATGGCGCGCGCGATCGCGACCCGCTGCTGTTCGCCGCCCGACAGCTGCGAAGGAAAGTGGTCTAGCCGCTCGCCGAGTCCGACCAGCTGCAAGGCCTCATCCGCCGGCATCGGCTGGGCGACGATGTCGGTCACCAGCTCGACATTCTCGCGCACCGTCAGACTGGGGATCAGGTTATAGAACTGGAAGACGAAGCCGACATGCTCGCGGCGGTACTCGGTCAGCGCATCGTCATCAGCCTCGGACAGGTCGTGCTCCCCGAAGCGCGCGACACCCTCGCTCGGCCGGTCCAGCCCGCCGAGGATATTGAGCAGCGTCGACTTGCCGCTGCCTGAAGGCCCGAGCAGAACGATGAACTCGCCGCGACGAATATCGAGGTCGACGTCGCGCAGCGCGACCACCTCGCCGGCGCCGGTCGCATACACCTTGCGCAGCTTGCGCGTGATGAAGACGATGCCGTCATCGGCGCGCGGCCCGGTCGACATGGCTCAGATCGCGTTGACGAAGGCCAGCGAGGCTTCGCGCGCTTCACAGCTGAATTCACAGCTGAATTCACAGCTGAATTCGCAGCTGAAGTTCAGGTCTTCCCGAAGCTTCGTTCGGTAGCGTCGGGTTGTCGGGTGCTGCGAGAGTGCTGGCATGGATTCATCCTCGGTCGGGCGCAACGCGAAAGTGCTGCGGCCACAAGATTGAATCTAGGCAATCTGCTGCCCGAATTACATGACAAGGATCAAAATTTCACGGATTGCAAGCCTGATGCGGACAAGCGGAGAAGGCAGCCGGCGGCTACCCGGACGGCCCTGCGTCGTCCGGGCGAGGAGTGCGCGCGGCGGTAGCGAGCCCGTCACATCACTGGCAGTTGGAGAGCACGATCTCCGGAATCGGAATAGCCTTCACGACCCCAGTCTCGGGGTCGCGGGTGCAGAAGGCACGCACCTCGGTGCCCTCGCAGATCAGCTCGTCGCCGCGCTTCACCTGGTGCCGGTGCGTGAAGGTCTTGCGCGAGAACTCGGTGATCTCGGTGTGCACGGTCAGCGTCTGGCCGTAGGTCGCCGGCTGGTGGAATTGTGTGCGTATTTCTATCAGCGGCGTGCCTATCATGTGGGGCGGTTCGGTCCATGCGCGCCACGGCGGCAGCCCGCATTGCATGAAGAAGTTCAGGGACGACGCGTCCATCCACTTCAAGAAGTTCGGGAAGAACACGATGCCGGCCGGGTCGCAATCGCCGAACAGCACATCCACGTCGTAAGTGATCAACTTGCTCATGGGCGCGATCATAGCAGCACGATCGGTGTCACCTGCATCTCTGTAGCCTGTATAGGGCCTGAGGCCGAGACTCGGTTGGCATCCGATGTTGGCACCTGATATCGGCAGTGATAGTATTTGTTCGAATGAAACTCTGCACGAACTCGCCCATGAAACGGCTTTTTGTTTTCTCTTTACTGATTTGTTTGCAAAGCCCGGCGTCGGCCGAATGGGTCAAGGTCACTGAAACCAAGCGCGGCAAGGTTTTCTTCGTCGAGTCGAACGAAATTTCGGTGCGAGGCGATAGCAGGGTCGTCGTCGAACTGATCGACAACAAGCGACCGGACCGGGATGGCGACAAGTCGGTGCGCGTCGTGCGCGAGTACGACTGCAAGGGCGTGCGTTACAAGGTGATCACCGCGTCGTATTACAAGAACCCGATGGCGGAGGGTGAGCCTTCGATGTCCGTCGATGGCACGATGGGGTGGACAGATATTGATCCGAATACGCCGGCACGCTCGGTGCTGGATCATGTTTGCGCGGTGAAGTGAAACCGCAGGGCGGCCGATAATCTAGCCGTCGCCTTTCCTGGCGCACTCCAGCGTCTTGTGCCACAGCTTCAGGCCTGAACCGCCATATTCCTCCGGCAGCATCAGCATACTCAGGTGCACCGCCTCGAGGTCTTTCATCCGATGGAAGTTCATTAAACCGCGGCGCGACATTTCCTTGTATGCGACGCAGTTGGCCTCGATTTCTCCGAGGCTCGGGTCTTGCGCATGCGCGCACTCGTGGAAATACACGAAATCCCAGATGGCCGGCGAGCCCTTGGCATTTCTCTTGTGAGCCTCGCCATCGATGATGATCGTCGGCCAGCCGTTGTCATCGAGGCGCATCACGGCCACGGCGCGACCCAGTTCGGCGTTACGGTCTTCAGGCTTTCGGTAGGTATTCCAGATCTCGGTCGCGACACCTTCTTTGCCGCCGTGCGCGACATGGCACTGCACCTCGTCGCCATTCGATAGCGGAAAAGCATGAGCCCCACGGCCGCACAGCAGTGCGACACACATCAACGCCAGCAGCCAGATTTTTTTTCCAGTCATAAGCGCGATATCCCATGGATCAGCTAATACCGGAGCAGGTCAGAGACACGGTTTTCAGGGCTCCAGAAACAAAAAGAGCCTACCATAATCGGTAGGCTCTTTCAGAGCGGGAGAAATGACGGCTTACTTCTCGAGCTTGAACACCATGATGGTGCCGCCTTGCGGAACCGAGGTGGTTTCCGAATCCAGCGCATCGAGACCCGACTGCATACGCTGTGCATCGATACCCCAGCCAGCCTGAACAGCGATGTACTGCTCGCCATCGACTTCATACGACGACGGCACCGCGGTCACGCCGGAAGGCATGTTGTACTGCCACAGCACCTTGCCGGTCTTGGCGTCGAATGCACGGAACACCTTGTCGTTCGTGCCGCCGGTGAACAGCAGGTTACCGCCGGTGGTCAGCAGCGGCGACCAGATCGGGCGATCGAACTTGTGCACCCAGGCCAGCTTGCCGGTGTTCAGGTCCCACGCCTGGAGTTCGCCGATGGAATCCGGCTTCTTGCCATCCTTGTAACGCAGGCTGCCCAGCACGCCGTCGATCGGGTAACCAATATAGAGGTCACCCTTCTTGTAGGTGATCTCGTCAGCTTTCGGCAGCTCCGAGCACAGGTTGTTGTTCGCCGGGATGTAGAACAGCTTGGTCTTCGGGTTCCATGCCTCGGGCGGCCAGTCCTTGCCACCCCACAGCGACGGGCAGAACGTGACGGCCTTGCCCATGCCAGGCGTACGCTCGGCGCTGTAGCTCGGACGACCGGTCTTGCTGTCGATGGCGGTGAACACGTCGTTGTACACGTACGGCACGGCGTTCACGAAGTCGATCTTGCCGCTTTCCTTACGGTCCAGCATCCACAGATAGCCATTGCGACCGGCGTGGATCGCGCCGTTGACCTTGCGGCCCTTGATCTCGGTGTTCACCAGAACCGGTGCGCTGACCTCATCCCAGTCCCACGCATCGTTGTGGTGATACTGGTGGTGGCCCTTGATCTGACCATTGTCGACGTTCAGAGCGATGACCGAGGTGCTGTACAGGTTGTCGCCTTTGCGGCCTTCGGTCGGCCACGGTGCCGGGTTGCCGGTGCCCCAGTAAGCGATGTTGTTCTTCGCGTCATAGGTACCGGTGATCCACACGCTCGCGCCGCCGTGCTTGGCGGTGTCGCCAGGCCAGGTGTCGCCGCCCGGGGTGCCCGGCTCAGCGGTGGTGAAGGTGCGCCATGCTTCTTTGCCGCTCTCGGCGTCGAAAGCTGCCACGAAACCACGAACACCGGTTTCGCCGCCCGACGAACCGACCAGGATCTTGCCCTTGGCGGCCAGCGGTGCCAGCGTGATGTAGGAGAGGGCCTTCACGTCGCCGACGACTTTGTCCCAGACCACTTTGCCCGACACGGCGTCCAGCGCGATCAGGTGCGAGTCAACGGTCGCGACATAGACCTTGTTGCCATACAGCGCGACACCGCGGTTGGTGTTGTGCAGCATCAGCAGGTCAGCCGGGATTTCTTTCTTGAAGCGCCAGATTTCCTTGCCGGTCTTCGCGTTCAGTGCGATTACCTGCGCGTTCGGAGTCGTCACATACATGTAGCCGTTGTTGACGATCGGCGGGGACTGGTGACCCTCGGTCACGCCCGTCGACGACGACCATGCCAGCTTCAGCTTCTTGACGTTCTCGGTGTTGATCTTTTCCAGCGGGCTGTAGCCCCAGCCGCTGTAGTTACCGCGGTACATGAGCCAGTTTTTCGGCTCCGGATTCTGCAAACGCTCGTCAGTCACCGGGGCGTAAGCGCCCAGGCCACCGGCTGCCTGAGCCGTCACTGCTGCCATACCGAGCATTGCCATCGTCAACGCTTGTAGTTTTAGTTTCATGGATGTGTCTCCTCCAACTTATGGTTTCTAGGGGTAGGACCGAAATTAATCTGCCGCTTTTGGCGGAAGATTTGCTGCAATTGAGAGAAATTCTCCGGACAGTGCCAATGGAACGGCTCTCAGGGGACCTGACGCGGGGCCGCTGACGACCTTGGCTCCGTCGAAAAGATCAAACTTGGATGCGTGGCAGTAGCAGGCCAGCACGCTTTCTTTGGACATCCAGGTCTTCACGTCACATCCCTGGTGCGTGCAGATGCTGGAATAGGCCACCACACCCGACACGGAACGCGCGCGCGTCTCCGGCGTCATTTTTTCTTCCGGCAGACGGACCACGACAATCTTGTCGAGGCGCGACTCGTTTTTCGGCTTGCCGGTTTTCGGATCAAACGGGAAGACGAGCACCGGTTTCGCGGGTTTGAGGTCGTCCGGGCGCAGGGGCTTGAAGTCAGATTCCGCGTCCGCTTCAACCAGCAGGTCAGGTGCCGACGCCGCTGCCGCGTCGCCCGGGGTCAGGACGATCGGGCTGACGATGCCTGTGGCCATGATGCTGATGACGCGACGGCGGTTCAGGTTGGTCTGATCGGTTTCGGTGGCGAGCGAGAGCTCAGGCCCCGTTGCAGTGTGTTCTTTCATATCCGCTTTGATGCTTTGATGGTGACTTCAGACTTGGCCGCGATATCCGGTGCGCTGACCGAATTTGTCTTTGACGCAGCGAACGAACCGGATGGTATTCCGAATTCTGAATTCAAGCAAACAGATCGAAGAGGGCGAGTGCTGTAATATTTTTAATCGGACGATTCGATTTTATTCAACTATGGGGTGCTCAAGCGACGTAGTCATTCAGACAATGCTGCCTGCTTGAATATCGATAGGGAGAGCCTGAGATGGGCAAATCTGAGGATTTGCCAGCGCAAATCGGACTGTCGCGCTTTGCAGCAGGGACCTGAAAACCCTTCCGCGCTTGACAGCGCGGATCGCCGAGCCTTAGGATACGCCGCACTTAATTTGAATTCAGAATTCAAAGCGCGGGATTCAGGCGCAATTTCCTTTTCGGGGGCCGTTCATGCAGATTATCCGCTCGCAGCCGTCGCTCGTCGACCAGGTGTATGAAGCGATTCTTGGCTGGATCGAGGATGGCAAATATGGCAAAGACGCGCGCCTGATTCAGGAAGAGATCGCCGAGACGCTCGGCGTGTCGCGCCAGCCGGTGCAGCAAGCCTTGCTGCTGCTGCGGAACATGGGCGTGCTGATCAATGCGCCCGGGCGCGGCCTGATGGTGGCGCCGCTAGAGCAAGCAAAAGTGCGTGACATGTACGAGATCCGCGCCAGCCTTGACGCGCTGGCCAGCGGCATGGCGGCCGAGCGCGGCGCCGAGCGTGCGCGCAACGAGGGCAAAGCGATCATTGATCGTGGCTGGAAGGCCGTCGAGTCCAAGGTTATCTCCGAGCTGGTATCCGCGGACATGGATTTCCACCATTTCATCTATGAGCTGTCGGGCAACCGCATGGTGGCCGAGACCGTGGAGCCGCACTGGGCGTATCTGCGCCGCGTGATGGGCGAGGTGCTGGTCATGGGCGCCTCCGCAAAAGAGATCTGGGAGCAGCATGCCGCGATCATGCAGGCGATCGCCGATGGCGACGCCGAACGGGCGCAGCAGATCGCGAAAGAACATATCGATCACGCCGGCACCATGATGGTGGCGAGCCTGGATGGCGACGGCGGCGACGAAAAGGACATGGCGAAGGCGATGTAAAAGGACGTTCCGGATCAGACAAGGCAAGAAGCCTGCGGCCGGAATCATCAGAAGACAAAAGCGGTGCGCAGTAAATAACAATTTTTCGCATCGCCATGGGGAGACACCATGGGTAGGAGCAGGAACCTGGCCGAAGCACTGGCCCTGGAAGAAGAGACGCAGGTTTATCGCAAGGTCGCATGGCGACTGGTACCTTTCCTGTGCATCTGTTATCTCGCGGCGTATCTGGACCGCGTGAACGTCGGTTTTGCGAAGCTGCAGATGCTGAGCGATCTGTCGTTCAGCAATACGGTGTATGGCCTTGGCGCCGGCATTTTCTTCGTCGGCTACGTGATCTTCGAGGTGCCGAGCAATATCCTGATGCACAAGGTGGGCGCGAAGCTGTGGATCGCGCGCATCATGATCAGCTGGGGCATCATCGGCGCGCTGATGGCCTTCGTGACCACGCCGACCCAGTTCTACATCCTGCGCTTCCTGCTCGGCGTGGCCGAGGCCGGTTTCATCCCCGGTGTGCTGCTGTACCTGACCTACTGGTTCCCGGCGGCCTGGCGCGGCCGCATCATCGCGCTGTTCCTCGCCGCGATCCCGATGTCGAACATCATCGGCGGCCCGCTGTCGGGCTGGATCCTGGCGACGATGGATGGCAGCCACGGGCTGCGCGGCTGGCAGTGGCTGTTCATTGTCGAGACCATTCCGTCGGTGCTGCTCGGCTTTGCGGTGCTCGCTTTCCTCGCTAACCGCGTCACGGACGCGAAGTGGCTCAGCGACGACGAGAAGGAACAGATCAAGCGTGACCTCGACGCCGAAGCGACCCAGACCGGTGGCCATACCAGCGCCATGGATGCGCTCAAGAGCGCACGCGTCTGGCTGCTCGGCGTGGCTTACTTCTGCGTCGCCAGCTCGATCTACATCACCAGTTTCTGGATGCCCACGCTGATCAAGCAGCTCGGCATCTCCAATCCGCTGCAGATCGGCTGGATGACCACGATTCCTTATGCCGTCGCGATCATCGCGATGATCGTCGTGAACATCAGCGCTGACCAGCGCGCGGAGCGTCGCTGGCACACCGCGCTCCCGTGCTTCGCTGCGGCGCTCGGCCTCGCAATCAGCGGCACGCCGGACCTCGGCATGGGCATCGCGATGCTGGGCCTGATCCTGGCCGCTGCCGGCGCATCGACCTCGCAGGCATCGTTCTGGAGCCTGCCGCCGATGTTCCTGACCGGCGCCGCCGCCGCCGCGGGCATTGCCCTCGTGAACTCGCTCGGCAATATCGCCGGCATGGCCAGCACCGCGCTGGTCGGCTGGATGACGGATCTGACCGGCAGCCCGAACAGCGCGATGTACCTGTTCGCCGGCTTTGCAGTGGTCGGTGGGCTGATGGTGCTGAGACTGCCGGCGCAGGCGGTTAACCGATAAGCAAAAACAGCGATAAGCAAACGCAACAAGCGCATGACCAAGAAGAGAAGCACTATGGACGCAAGTCACTACGGAACCCTGTACCAGACGCTGCAGAAAACCACGCAGCGCTTTCCCGACAACGCCGCGTATTCGGTGCCGCCGATGGCGGGCCGCGCGTATCACCCCGATGGCTGGGAGGTGAGCTACCGCGAAACCCTGGCGCAGGTTGAAAAGATGAAGGCGATCTATGCGGCGGCCGGCTACGGCCTCGGCCATCGCGTGGCGATCCTGTTCGAGCAGCGCCCGGAATTCGTGTTCCACTATTACGCGCTGAACGCGCTCGGCGTCTCGGTGGTGCCGATCAACCCGGACTACCGCGTCGAAGAAATCCATTACGTGGTCGAGCACTCGGAATCGAGCCTGATCGTTGGCGTCGACAAGCGTGCGCAGGATCTGGCCGAAGTCGTGAAGCTGCTCGCCGGCGCCTGCGCCCACGTGTCCTTCGACCATTTCCCGGCTGCGCTGCCGCCTGCACCGACCCCCGCGCAAGCCGGCACCCCGGCCTATGACACCGAGGCCGCGCTGCTGTACACGTCGGGCACCACCGGCAAGCCCAAGGGCTGCATCCTGACCAATGAATACTTCCATACCTTCGGCGAGTGCTATCTGCAGGTCGGCGGCGCGCTGACGATGCAGGAAGGCGTCGAGCGTTTGTTCAACCCGCTGCCGCTGCACCATGCGAACTGCCTGTCGATCTCGATGCCGGCGATGCTGATGTCGGGTGGCTGCCTGATCTTCCCGGACCGCTTCCATGCCAGCACCTGGTGGAAAGACCTGGTTGCATCGCGCGCGACCGTCGTGCAGTTCCAGGGCGTGATCCCGAACATCCTGCTGAAACTCCCCGAGTGCCCGGAAGAGACACAACACACCGCGCGCTTCGCGCTGTGCGCCGGCGTCGAGCCCAGCCTGCACGAGCTGTTCGAGAAGCGCTTCAAGCTGCCCGTGGTCGAGATGTGGTCGATGACGGAAGCCGGCCGCATCATCACTGACAATGTCGAGCCGCGTTCCATCCATACCCGCGCATTCGGCCGCTCGAACAACTGGGTCGAGGCACGCGTCATCGATGACGACGGCAATGAGCAACCAGTCAACGTGCCGGGCGAGCTGGTCGTGCGCCACAGCGCCGCCACCCCGCGCAAGGGCTTCTTCTCCGGCTACCTGAAGAACGAAGCGGCGACCGAAGAAGCCTGGCAGGGCGGCTGGTTCCATACCGGCGACGCCGCTGTGCGTGATGAATCCGGCATGCTGTACTTCATGGACCGCAAGAAGAACATCATCCGCCGCGCCGGCGAGAACATCGCCGCTGCAGAGATCGAGGCCTGCCTGAACGCACATGAGCAGTGCAAGCAGGTCGCGGTGCTGGCCGCGCCGGACGAAGTGCGCGAAGAAGAAGTGATGGCCTGTGTCGTCGTGCGTGAAGGCGTCGACATTTCGACCGCCGCAGCAAGGCAGGCGCTCGCGCAGGACCTGTTCGACTGGTGCTACGAGCGCATGGCGTATTTCAAGGCGCCGGGCTGGGTGCTGTTCGTCGACAGCCTGCCCATGGGTACGTCAGCCAAGGTGCAGAAGATTCATATTTTCCCCGCCGGTGTCGATCCGCGTGCCCAGCCGGGCACCATCGACCTGCGCGCGCAGAAAAAACAGAAAAAGGCCGTCGCGGCCCACTGAGAAAGAGAATGGCAATGCAACCCCCTGAGCTTCATGCCGATATGGCCGCTGGCGTCATCGCGCGCTTCCTGAAGGCGCGCGGCGTCGATCGCGTGTTCGCGCTGTGCGGCGGCCATATCATGCCGATGTGGATGCGCTGTGATGCCGAAGGCATACGCATCATCGACGTGCGCGACGAGCGCGCTGCTGTCTATATGGCGCATGCGCACAGTGAACTCACCGGCCAACTGGGCGTCGCGCTGGTCACCGCCGGTCCCGGCATGACCAATGCGATGACCGGTATCGCCAATGCGCACACCTCGCGCGCGTCGGTGCTGGTGCTGTCCGGCGGCCCGCCTCGTCCGCAAGAGAATCGCGGTGCGCTGCAAGACATGCCGCACATCGACATGGTGAAACCCATCACCCGCTATGCGCGCACCGTGCGCGAGCCGTCGCTGGTGCTGCAAGAGCTCGATGAAGCCGTCTCGCGCGCGCTGGGCGAGGGCGGCGATCCGGGCCCGGTGTACATCGACTTCCCGGTCGATACCCAGCGCGGCATCGTGCCGAAGTCGCTGCAGATGTCCGAGCATTTCCGTCCCAAGGTCGCACCGGCGACGGTACCCGACGATGCCAGCATCGCCGCGGCGGTCGAGCTGCTGTGGAATGCGAAACGCCCGCTAGTGATTACCGGCCGTGGCGCGCGCGGCGCGCAGGGCTCGCTGGTCGACCTGCTGGACAAGACCGGCGCCGTCTATCTGGACACCGGCGAAAGCCGCGGTCTCGTGCCAGATGCTCATCCGTCCGTCGTCGGCGCGATGCGCGGCAGCGTACTGACGCAGGCCGATGTGGTCGTGACCATCGGCCGCAAGCTGGACTTCCAGCTCGCGTATGGCTCGCCGGCCGTGTTCGGCAATGCGCGCTTCCTGCGCATCTCCGATACCGCGTCCGAAGTCCGTGACAACCGCCGCGGCGATGTCGAGCTGCTGGCGCCTACCGCCGCCACGCTGAACGCGATGCTGCGCCATGCGAATGGCCGCAAGGCGGCAGTCGATACCGCCTGGGCGCAAGGCCTGCGCAAGCAGCATGAAGAGCGCGCCGCGAAGCTGAAGGCGTCGATGGCAACGGCCCAGTCAGCGACCGAGGGCTGCATTCACCCGAACCGCGTGCTGCATGAGCTGCAGCAGCGCATGAGCGCCGATGCGGTGCTGGTGGCCGATGGCGGCGACTTCCTCAGCTTTGCGCGGGTCGGCCTGTCGTCTGCCCGTTACCTTGATCCGGGCTCGCTTGGCTGCATCGGCATCGGCACGGCATTCGCGAACGCAGCCAGCCTTGCGTATCCGGGCCGGCAGGTCGTACTGGCCACCGGCGATGGCGCGTTCGGCTTCAATGCGATGGAAATCGACACTGCCGTGCGCCATGGCGCGACGCCGCTGATCGTGGTCGCCAACAACGGTGCCTGGCAGATCGAGGTGCATGACCAGCAAGACACCCACGGCAAAGTCGTCGGTACCCGGCTGCAGAAATCGGATTATGCGGCGATGGCGCGTGCCTTCGGCATGCATGGCGAACGCGTGGAACGTGCGGAAGACCTCGGCCCGGCGATCGAGCGCGCGATGAAGAACCTGCCCGCGCTGCTGGACGTGCTGGTCGATCCGGCTGCGAAGTCGTCGGACGGCAAGTCGGGCCTGGCTTGGGTGCCAGACCTGCAGCCGCTCGGCGCCTGGGAAGAGGCCGAGCGCAAATGGCGTGAAGACGCCTGATGCGGCCGCCGTCTCGCATCAAGGACCAGCAGTCGCAAAAGTCGCCGCAGCAGCAGAGCTGGCCAGCAGAGCAGTAGAGCAGTAGAGCAGTAGAAGCACCGCAGTAGCAGCAAGCCTGTGGCCCGGTCAGCGCAACATCGGCCGGAATGCAGGTGAAAGTCCAGTTTTCTTCCGTGTTGGGATTGCCCGGCTCCTCGTTCCCCGGGGAGCCGGACCTTTTTCCGGTACGGCAGAACCTGTCTCAGTCTGATTCATACAGCATTCACTCATCGTATCGACCCGTTATGGATTTTTCCCTTACCCCCGAGACCGAAGCACTGCGTGAACGCACGCGCCAGTTCATCGCCGAGCAGGTCATCCCGCTCGAGAACGACCCGCGCCAGGACAGCCATGGCCCGCATCCCCAGCTGCGGCAGGAGCTGATCGAGCGCGCGCGCAAGGCCGGCCTGCTGACGCCGCACGCCTCCAAGGAGTTTGGCGGCCTCGGCCTGACCCACGTGCAGAAAGCCGTGGTGTTCGAGGAAGCCGGTTATTCATGGCTCGGCCCGACCGCGATGAACATCCATGCGCCGGACGAAGGCAACATCCACCTGATGGAGGAAGTGGCGACACCCGAGCAGAAGGAACGCTGGCTGCGCCCGCAGGTGCAGGGTCATACCCGCTCGTGCTTCTGCATGACCGAGCCGGCGCCCGGCGCCGGCGCCGATCCGTCGATGATGCAGACCACCGCCGTCAAGGACGGTGATGACTACATCATCAATGGCCGCAAGTGGCTGATCACGGGCGCCGAAGGCTCGGATTACACCATCATCATGGCGAAAATGGAGGATGGCAGCGCGACCATGTTCCTGTCCGACATGGACCGCGAAGGCATCACGCTGGTGCGCAATCTCGATGCGATGGACGCCTGCTTCTCCGGCGGTCATGGCGTGGTCGACTTCAAGAATGTGCGCGTGCCTGCCGCCGACATTCTCGGCGAACCCGGCAAGGGTTTTCGCTATGCGCAGGTGCGGCTTGCGCCGGCGCGCCTCACGCACTGCATGCGCTGGCTGGGCCAGGCGCGCCGCGCGCATGATGTCGCGCTCGACTATGTGCGCGAGCGCCACGCATTCGGCAAGCCGCTGGTCGAGCATGAAGGCGTGGGCTTCCAGCTCGCCGACAATGACATGGACCTGATGACCGCGCGGCTGCATATCCTGCACACCGCATGGTTGCTCGATCAGGGCGAGAAGGGCAACTATGAATCCAGCCGCGCGAAGGTGGTCTGCTCGGAAGCGGCCTGGCGCATCGTCGACCGCAGCATCCAGATCCTCGGCGGCCGCGGCGTCACGAATGAAACGCCAGTGATGCGCATCTTCACCGATATGCGCGCCTTCCGCATCTATGACGGCCCGAGCGAAGTGCATCGCTGGAGCATGGCGAAAAAGCTCGCGCAGGGGGCGCATCGCAGCTGACTCGGCTTGGCCGGCGGCGCGATAGAGGCGCGCCTCTGCGATAATCACGCGCAAAGGACAACAAAGCCCGTGGCACTGACCGCGGGCGCTTTCCATGCGCAGTCTCCGTTATTGCCTTTTCCTTATCGTCGCGTTGCTGCAGCTTTCAGCCTGGCTGCCGGCTGCACACGCGCAGACGGCCGACCACATCGTTGCGCGCGCGTATGTCGACGACCCCGATGGCACGCTGGACCTGGAGCGTGTACGCGAGCGCCCGGCCATACCTTATGAAGGCGTGCTCGCGCGCGGCTTCACCCGCTCGGTGACCTGGCTGAAGCTGACGATAGCGCCGGTGCCGGATGCTGGTCCCGACCACCGGCTGATGTTGCGTGTCCGTCCCGGCTACCTCGACCAGGTCACCCTCTACGATCCGCTCGATGACTCGAGCCGCGAGCGCATCACCGGCGACCATACCCACTGGCAGAAGGGCGAGCTGAAGTCGCTCAATCATGGCTTTCTGATACCGGCCGGCGAACAGCCGCGCGTGGTCTGGTTGCGCCTGAAGACCAGCAGCTCCAGCCTGATCCATGTCGATGCGCTGACGTTCGACGAGGCACAGCACGCCGATCGTATGCAGGAGATGTGGTATGGCCTGATGATGGGCATCCTGGTGCTGTTCTTCCTGTGGGCGCTGCTGCAGTGGATGCTGCAGCGCGAGCCGCTGATGGCCGCTTTCCTGCTCAGCCAGCTGGTGGCCGTTGTTTATGCCGCTTCGTACGTCGGTTACACCCGCCTGTTCAGCGCCGGTGTGCTGCCGACCATGTTCATCGAGCGTTTCAACAATGTGATCTTCTGCCTGTATGTCGCGACCGGGATCCTGTTTCATTACCGCTTCCTGGCCGAATACCAGGCCTCGCGTGGCGGGCTGCGCGTGCTGGCGCTGATCGGGTCGCTGGCTTTCGTCTGCGAAATGGCGCTGCTGGCGGCCGACTATGTGATGCCGGCGATGCGGATCAACATTACCGTGGTCAGCCTGCTACCGCTGCTGACGCTGGGGCTGGCTTTCAGCTGCCGTGCATGGACCGATGCGGACGAGGACGAGCGGCCCGCGCTGCCGAAATGGACGCTGATCGGGTTCTATTGCGCGCTGGGTAGCATGCTCGTGGTCGCGGCCATGCCTGCGCACGGCCTGGCCCGGGCGCCGGAGATCAACCTGCACATGTACCTGATCCACGGGATGATGACCGGCGTGATCCTGCTGGTACTGCTGCAGGTGCGCGCGATTCGGGTGGAAGATTCGCGCAACCGCGCCCACCTTCGCGCGCACTCGGCCGCGCAGCAGTTCGAGGCCGAGAAGCAGAAGGCGCAGCTGCAGGGGCGCTTCATGGAAATGCTGGCGCATGAGCTGAAGACTTCGCTGTCGGTGCTGCACATGGTGTTCGGCGCGCCGAAACCGAACCCGGACATGATGGAGCACGGCCGGCGCACCGTGAACAATATCAACCAGCTGATCGAGCGCTGCCTGCAGGCCGAGAAGTTCGAGGATGACGAGATCATTTCGCATCTGGAGCGCTTCGATCTCGATGCGCTGCTGGACGATGTCATGTCGAAAATACCCGATGCCGAGCGCATCGATCTGCAGAAGTCGGGCGGTCTGAGCGTGCATAGCGACTGGCAGATTTTCAAGTCGGTGGTTTCCAACCTGATCGACAATGCATTAAAGTACTCGGCGCCGGGCAGCATTATTCAGGTGCGTGCGCAGCAGTCTGCGCGCGACGGCAAGACCGGTTGCGAGATCGTTGTGGAGAACGAAGTCGGTCGCGGACCGGGATCGGCCGGCTTCCCGGATCGCGAAGAATTATTCAAAAAATACTATCGCGCCGACAGCGCGCGCAAGCATTCGGGCTCGGGCCTCGGGCTCTACCTGGTCGCGAACTTCATGCGGCTGCTGGGGGGCGAGGTCCGATATGAAGCGCTGGAGAACAGTGTCAGGTTTAGCGTATGGCTTCCAAATTGAACATCACCGTCGTCGAAGATCATGACGCGCTGCGCGCCGTGACCATTGAGGCCCTGCGCCAGCAAGGCCATCATGTGCAGGGCATCGCGTGCGCCGAGGCGCTGGATGATGAAGCGGCGTCGTCGCCGTCCGACCTGTTCATCATTGACCTCAACCTGCCGGGCGAAGATGGCTTGTCGCTGTCGCGCCGCATCCGGCGCGGCAATCCGCGCGCGGGCATCATCATGGCCACGGGGCGCGTGAACCTGGATGACCGTATTGCCGGATATGAAAGCGGCGCCGACGTCTATCTGTCCAAGCCGGTCGAGATGCAGGAATTACTGGCCGCGGTGACCGCGGTCAGCCGCCGCGTCGAGATGTGGCAGTCGCGGCCGGAGGCCGAAGGGCAGGAGGGCTATGCGGTCGACTCGCGTTCACTGACGCTGTCCGGCCCGAAGGGCTCGACCGTGATATCGGCCAGCGAGCTGAAGATGCTGACCGCGTTTTCGACCAGCCAGGGCCAGCAGCTTGAGTACTGGCAGCTGATGGAATTGCTCGGCCATTCGCCGGACGACTTCCGCAAGGCCAGCCTCGAAGTCAAAGTGGTCCGGCTGCGCAAGAAGCTGGTGCAGGTCGGTGCGGAGCAGGGATGTCTGCGTTCGATACGGCTGATTGGTTATCAGCTTTGTATTCCGTTGACGATTAACTGATCAACGCGGCTGATACCAAACCCCAGCCCCCATCCCATGCCGCTGCAACTGGCCCTGATGGACCAGTTTTCGGAAATGCAGCTTCAGCGTATTGCGGCTGCTGCCCGTCAGTTTGATCGCATCGGCCATCGTCACGCGGCCATGCTCGCGAGCGAGATCCACGATCGCGGATGACAATTTTGGCAACGCAGAGAAGATCTGCTTCTCGCGCTCCAGCTTCGAATACAGACGGCGCACCTGCTCGGCCAGCGACGACAGGAAGAAAGCCAGCCACGGCTCCCAGTGCGGATTGCCGCTGTCCATGCCAATCAGTGTGCGGTTCAGCGCGCGGATGAAATTGTCCTTGTCATTTTCCAGCACCGCTTCCAGCGAGCCATAGGCCACATGCGAGTAACCGGCCTGCAGCAACAGCAGGCGTGACAGCAGGCGGGCCATGCGACCGTTGCCATCCTGATATGGACGGATCGCGAGGAAGCTGGCGGTGAACACGGCAACCGTCATCAACGGATGCAGTGTCGGTTCATTCCGTTCGCGTGCCAGCCAGGCCAGCAGCGCCGATACCTGATCGCCGACATTGGCCGGCGCGGTGGTCTGTAATACCGTGGCCGCCCCGGTCTCCGGGTGGGTGATCATCGGGTTATTGGCCGACACCTTGTATTTACCGGCATGCCAGGCATCCTTGGTCGAATGGCCGAGCAGGATGCGGTGCAGCTCGTTCAGGTCGTCTTCGGTCAGGCGGCCGGTGGGCACCAGCGCAAGCACACGGTTCAGGCCATCGTAATAACCGGCAGCCTGCTGTTCATCAGTATTAAGGACATCGGCTTCGCCCTGATGGGCCAGCAGCAGTTCTTCGACCTCATAGTCGGCCAGTGGCTCGGCGATCAGGTCATCGGCAGGCAGCGAGCGCTGCGGCAAGCTCTTGCCGCTGGACTGCGGCAGCCCCTGACCGCTGGTGACCATGCCATTGCCGGTCTGGCTACCTTCGCCATCCAGTGCGACTTGCGCATCCTCATCCGAATCCGGCCCGTCCAGCTCTGTCAACACGGTTGAATGGCTGGCCGGATGGAGGCGCGCCAGCATGCGGCGAACCTCGGTGTCGGACAGCACCACGTTGCCCAGGCGCACGCCGGACGCCACGCTTTCCAGCGTCGCGACCTGGCGCAAGGCCAGCATGCGTTCCGGCGCCATGTGGCTCGCGGTACGCAATGCACCCTTGAGCTC
>JACCDH010717907.1_pt1 | contig 60806 bp, 60 predicted proteins | sample 7442481 | NCBI WGS metagenome assembly JACCDH01 (sample SAMN15323433, study PRJNA562643) | freshwater metagenome | isolation source: river surface water | place: USA:Blue River Watershed | collected 2017-08-15
GCTATGGCTTAAACAGCCAGAAAAGCTTACTTATGGCAACGAACCCAGGCGTTATTGCGCTAGTTGGTTCAGGTGAATATTTACCAGTAATGCAGGAGTTCGAAACTGAACTCCTGCATTTTGCATTGCAACGCGGCAAAAGAAATACATTTATTCAAATTCCTACCGCTTCATCGAACGAAGGAGTAGACCGTAGAAATTTTTGGAAACGTCGTGGTTTAGATCAAGCGGCGCGAATTGGTTGCGAAGGAATATATCTACCAATCCATGAGCGCGAAGATGCTTTTAAAGCAGAACATATAGCTGCTGTTGAAAGTGCAGGATTAATTTATTTCTCTGGTGGAGATCCTCACTACATAACAGAAGTCTTTAAGGAGACTCCACTGTGGGAGAAAATTAAGAATGAATGGGAGAACGGAACTTCACTGGCCGGATGCTCTGCCGGTGCAATGGCATTTGGCGGAACGATTATGGGAGTACGAAGATCAAGTCACAGTCAAGGATTAAATTTATTGTCAGATATAGAAGTTATTCCGCACTACGACAAAATTTTAGGATGGCTGCCAGATCGAGTTGCATCATTTATCGCAAGAGCTAGTGCCAATACCAACTTACTTGGTATTGATGAAAATACTGCGCTCTTTAGAAATGGCAATGAAAACCTTTGGCGAGTAACCGGCGCCGGTCGAGTTCATGTATTGCGGGGAAATCTAGAGTTAGCAAATTAAATAAATAAGCCCCGGATTCACTCCGGGGCTTAATTTATTGTTATTGGAAATAATTAATTTAAGCGAAGTCCGGTCTGTGCATGGAATAGGTGAATCGCAGTAGGAATCGCCTTTACCTTTATCTGCTGGCCAGCTTTAGGTGGATTCTTTGGATCCCAACGAACAATTACCTGTGCGCCTTCATCAGATGCATTAGCAAACTTCACGTTGCTATCAGCAGGCTTGCCGTAAACGAATGCGTCAGAACCAAGTTCTTCAACAACTTCAACGTTAACCTCAAAGCCTTCAGATGCTGGTTCCCAACCTTCAGGGCGAACGCCAACAATTACTGAATTTCCTGCTGAGGCAGGAACTGCAATATCAAGGTGGCCAACATGTGCTTTGCCATCAGATACTGGAACTTCAAGTAAGTTCATAGCAGGCGAACCGATAAAGCCAGCAACGAATGCATTACCTGGCTTATCGTAAAGATTACGTGGGCTATCAACTTGTTGCAGCAGACCATCTTTAAGAACAGCCACGCGATCACCCATAGTCATCGCTTCAATCTGATCGTGAGTTACATAAACAGTGGTGATGCCAAGACGGCGTTGTAGAGCTGCAATCTGAGTACGTGTAGAAACACGTAGCTTTGCATCAAGGTTAGATAGCGGCTCGTCCATCAAGAAAACTTGTGGTTCGCGAACAATCGCGCGACCCATTGCAACGCGCTGACGTTGTCCACCAGATAGCGCTTTTGGTTTGCGCTCTAAATATGGTTCGAGGTCCAGAAGTTTTGCAGCTTCACGTACTCGCTTGTCACGATCTTCTTTTGATACGCCAGCAATCTTCAATGCAAATCCCATATTTTCTGCAACTGTCATATGTGGGTAGAGCGCATAAGATTGAAATACCATCGCGATATCGCGATCTTTTGGTGCCACGTTTGTTACATCGCGATCACCAATCAAAATTCGTCCGGTATCAATCTCTTCAAGGCCCGCCAACATACGAAGTGATGTTGATTTACCGCAACCCGATGGACCAACTAAAACTAGAAATTCTCCGTCATTAACAACGAGATCTAATTTATCTACAGCTGGTACTGGGTTGCCTGGATAGATACGTGATGCTTTATCAAATGTTACTGAAGCCATGGCTTCTCCTTCCGGGCAGGTACGTGCCCGACGATCCGTTGGAAGTTTTACACCCTTAGGTGCGAGGCTGAGATTACGCGTAAAGCAGCGCGGAAGGAAGATAATCCGCTAACCTTTCTCATCTAATGGAACTTTTCAAAGCCATCGCGCTAGTCCTGGCATTGATTTTCTTGGCAGCGTTCTTTGTGGCGGCAGAGATTGCCCTCATCTCTTTGCGAGATGGCCAGGTAAAGCAATTAGCAACTCAAGGTAAGCGTGGTGCGCGTTTGGCTAAATTGGTAGCCAACCCGAATCGATTCCTTGCCGCAGTTCAAGTAGGTGTGACCGTCTGCGGCTTTCTCTCTGCCGCATTAGGCGCCGAGAAACTCGGGGTTTACGTTCAACCACGATTACTTGAACTAGGACTCTCAACCAGTTCTGCAGAGCTTTTATCAATTATTGGGGTGACCTTAGTAATTGCTTACTTCTCACTTGTGCTCGGCGAGCTGGTTCCTAAACGAGTCGCGTTATTTCGAAGCGAGCAGATATCACTTAATTCAACTTTCATAATTGAAGTTTTAGCAAACATCTTCCGTCCCGTAATTTGGCTGCTCTCGAGATCTACAGATTTAATCCTTAGATTAATCGGAATTGATCCTAAAGAAGAGCGCAGTCAAATATCTGAAGAAGAGTTGATGGAACTAGTCTCGGGACATAAAGCGCTTACCGAAGAAGAGCGTGAAATTGTTGAAGAAGTCTTTAATTCATCTGAAAAACTTGTAAATGAAGTTATGGTGCCACGCACCGAAGTTGACTTTATGGATGGTTCACTTACTGTTAGCAAAGCCAAAGCGCTCGCAGTAGAGCTAGCTCATTCTCGATATCCGGTAGTTCGTGGTTCCAGCGATGAAGTTATCGGCTTTATACACGTAAGAGATTTATTGGACACTACCAACGCCAATCCAAATTCTAAAATTCAAGATTTGGTCCGCCCGATAATGTATCTACCTGGCACAAAGGGTGTATTACCGTCATTAACTGAGATGCGTAACCAACGTCAGCATCTAGCAATTGTTTTAGATGAATATGGCGGAACTGACGGCATAGTGACCCTTGAAAATTTGGTGGAATGTTTAATTGGCGATATTCAAGATGAATATGATCTAGATGAGAGTGAAATTTCCGCTGAACATCGGACCGGAGATTTTGAGCTTGATGGTCTTACTTCAATTGAAGATTTGGAATCCGAAACTGGAATTGCATTACCGGAAGGCCCATATCAAACAGTTAGCGGTTTCATGATGCACTTCTTAGGGCGCATGCCAAAAGAGCACGATGTAATCAGCATTAATGGAATTAGATTAGTTGTGATTTCACTTGAGGGTCACCGAGTTGGCCAATTACTCATTTCTCGCCTTTCAGAATAGGGCAGAATAGGCACATGAAGAGAGTACTTTCTGGCATCCAGCCAACATCTGAATCGTTCCATTTAGGCAACTACCTAGGTGCGGTTAAACAGTGGGTGGACTTACAAAATGGCCACGAAACTTATTACTCCATCGTTGATTTGCATGCGCTAACTGGCGATGTTGATCCAAAGTTACTTCGTGCTCGCACATTGGCATCGGCGGCACAATTAATCGCCGTTGGCATCGATACCGAAAAATCTTCACTTTTCGTGCAATCTCATTTACCCGAACACAATCAACTTGGTTGGGTTATGGAATGCGTCGCTTCATTTGGAGAAGCAAGTCGCATGACTCAATTTAAGGATAAATCTTCTAAAGGCGGCGCAGATGGTGCACGCGTAGGTCTATTTACATATCCAATGTTGCAGGCAGCTGACATCTTGCTTTATCAGGCAGATTTAGTTCCGGTTGGCGAAGATCAAAGACAACACATTGAAATTACTAGAGATTTAGCGAATAGATTTAACACTCGATATGGCCAAGTCTTTACTTTGCCTGACGCCTACATTCTCAAAGAAGGCGCAAAGATTTATGATCTTCAAGAGCCAACAAATAAGATGTCAAAATCTGCGAGCTCCGCAAGTGGTGTAATTGAATTGATGGATGCTCCTGAGATAAACACCAAGAAAATCAAGAGCGCAGTTACAGATACTGGTCGCGAAGTAATTTTTGATCTTGAAAATAAGCCAGGTATCAGTAATTTGATGACCATTTATTCCGTAGTTACCGGAAAAACTATTGCGGCAATTCAAGATGAATTTGCTGGCAAAGGTTACGGAGATTTCAAAGGCGCGGTCGCGGAGGCCACTGTTGAGTATCTTCGTCCAATGCGAGATCGCGCTCTTGAACTATTAAAGGATGAGGGCGAATTAATTAGAATTTTGAATCACGGCGCCGAGAAAGCGCGAGTGCTAGCAAGCAAAACTCTTAAAGATTCATATAAAGCGCTCGGAATTCTGGGCTAACTTTCAACCATCACTTTAGGGTTCATTAAAAAGTAATCAAGTTGAAACCCGCCACGTTAGATATTTTTCGCATCCCCTACTAGGCTCCCGATTAAGAGCTACCAAGGTCTTGGTAGCTAACCCATGGGAGGAAAATTGAAGAAGTTCACACGTATTGTCGCAGTTGCTGCTGCAGCAACAATGGCAACCGTTGGCTTTATCGCAGCTCCATCAAACGCAGCATCAAAGGTAAAAGTTGGTATTGCGTATGACATCGGTGGCCGTGGCGATAAGTCATTTAACGACTCTGCAGCTGCAGGTCTAGATCGCGCTAAGAAGAAGTGGGGTCTTGCTTCTAAGGAAATCACTGTTACACAGGGAACTGACTCAGAGCGTACAGACAAGCTTCGTTTGCTAGCGAAGGCTGGATACAACCCAATTATTGCAATTGGTTTCTTGTATGCAGGTCCAATTACAACTGTTTCACAGGAATTCCCAAACACACAGTTTGGAATTGTTGATGATGCATCAGTTGCAGCGCTAAACGTTACATCTATGATCTTCGCTGAAGAGCAAGGTTCATACCTTGCAGGTGTAGCCGCAGCACTTTCATCTAAGTCAGGCAAGATTGGCTATGTTGGTGGCGTTCGTATTCCACTACTTCAGAAGTTTGAAGCTGGATTCGTTGCAGGTGTTAAGGCAACTAAGAAGTCAGCAACAGTTGATGTTAAGTATGTTTCAGAGCCACCTGATTTCAGTGGATTCAATGACCCTGCAAAGATGAAAGTTATTGTTAAGGGCATGATTGATAAGGGTATTGATGTGGTTTACTCAGCAGCTGGTGGATCTGGCGCTGGTAACTTCGCAGCCGCAGCTGAATCTTCAAAGAAGATTTGGACAATTGGTGTTGACTCAGATCAGTACCTATCTGCATCAGCAAAGGAAAAGAAGAACATGCTTACCTCAATGATTAAGCGTGTTGACGTAGCTGTTTACGACGTGATTCAGAATGCTGTTGAAGGTCGTACAGTTAACGATATCTTGGATCCAAAGGCTGGTATTTATGGACGTCGCTACGATCTAACTAATGGTGGCGTAGGCGTTTCATATTCTGGCGGTTACATCAACAAGTACAAGGCTCAGATTGATGCAGCAGCTGCAGCAATCAAGAGCGGCAAGATCAAGGTTCCAGCAGTTCCAGGAAAGTAATTTCCTCTAATTGATTGTGACCAAACTAGCCCGATTAGGTTTACCTAATCGGGCTAGTTTCTTTAAGATTAACGAGTAGAAACACTAAGTCTTCAAAGTCGAGGAGTTCCGTAAAGTGTCAGTTTCCGTAGAGCTAAGACATATCTCCAAACGTTTTCCCGGTGTTGTCGCTAACAAAGATGTATCGCTAAAGGTCCAGAGCGGGTCAGTGCATGCATTAGTCGGAGAAAATGGCGCTGGTAAATCAACGGTTATGAAGATTCTTTATGGCATGCAGCGGCCAGATGGCGGCGAGATTTTGGTAAATGGCCAGCAAGTTAATTTTAAGAATCCAAATGAAGCGATTGAGGCCGGCATTGGCATGGTTCATCAACATTTTATGTTGGCAGATAATTTCACGGTATTAGAAAATATTATTTTGGGATCTGAACCAAAGAAGAGTGGTCAGATTGATTTCAATGAAGCGCGAAATAAAATTTCCGAAATGGCTAATACTTATGGTTTAGAGATTAATCCAGATGAATTAGTTGAGAACTTAGGTGTTGGGCAACGTCAACGCGTAGAAATTCTTAAAGTTTTATATCGCGGCGCAAACATCTTAATTTTTGATGAACCAACTGCAGTATTAGTACCTCAAGAAGTTGATGATCTTTTTGGTGCACTTCATGGACTTCGCGAAAAAGGCATGTCGGTAATTTTTATCTCTCATAAATTGGATGAGGTGCTAAGAGTTGCCGACGAAGTTACCGTGATCCGTGCCGGTTCAACCGTGGCTGAAGTTAAGTCAAAGGATGTCACCTCTAAGCAACTTGCAGAGTTGATGGTCGGTTCCGAACTTCCAAAACCAGAAACCAAAGGAAATACCAAGCGCGAAAACATCGTCCTGGAATTAAATCAAGTAACCGTTCCATCCAAAGGTGCTCGTAATTTGCTTAGCAACATCTCATTCAAATTACATGCTGGCGAAGTAATTGGTATTGCTGGCGTTGAAGGAAATGGCCAATCCGAATTGACCGAAACCATATTGGGATTACTTGAATACACTGGCCAAATTTCATTTGATGGAAAAACTATTGATACCAAGAGCATTTCAGAGCGTCGCGATTTGGGAATCGGATTTATTCCAGAGGATCGTCATCGCCAAGCTTTAATGTTGGGTTCGCCGCTTTGGGAGAATCGAATCCTTGGCTATCAGCGTAGTAAGCCCATCTTTAATGGCTTCATTCTGGATAAAAAAGCAACGATGCAAGATACTCAAGTAATCATGCAAGAGTTCGACGTGCGCGCTCCAGGGCCAAACACCTTAGCAACCGCGCTATCTGGCGGAAATCAACAGAAGTTTATTGTTGGACGCGAAATGGTTCATGCCCCAAAGCTATTGGTGGCATCTCATCCGACTCGTGGCGTGGATGTTGGCGCGCAAGGGGCGATTTGGGAAGAACTTCGAAAAGCTCGTGAAAAAGGAATGGCGATTGTATTGATCTCTGCTGATCTTGAAGAATTGATTGGCATGTCAGATCGATTGCTGGTGATGTTGCGTGGAGAGGTAACTGCGGAATTAGATCCGGCCCAAACTACTCCTGAAAAATTAGGTGCAGCAATGACGGGAGCAAAGTAATGAAACTTTCACCAAAGAAGATTTACCTTGCGCTATTGGCGCCAGTTTCAGCTGCAATTGCATCTATTTTGATCTCTAGCCTGGCGCTACTTGCTACCAAGAAATCTCCAGTCGAAGCTTTTAAAATGATGTGGGAGTTTGGTGCTACGACCAGTTCAGTTATCGAAACTTTAAATAGCGCAACCTCCTATTACATCGCGGCAGTGGCAATCGCAATCACTTTCCGTGCCGGCCTATTTAATATCGGTGTAGAAGGTCAATTACGTTTGGCGGCACTTTTTGCCTGCTACTTAGGCGCAATGTTTACGTTGCCGCCAATCCTGCATGTTTTAGCAATTTTCTTAATCGCGATGACTGTCGGTGGCTTGTGGGCTGCAATTGCGGGTGTACTTAAAGTTAAGCGCGGAGTTAATGAAGTTATTTCCACAATTATGCTCAATAGCATTGCAGGTGGCTTGAGCGCATATTTATTATCAAAGCACTTCACAGTAAAAATTGAAGGTTCAAATAATTTAGCTACAAAAGAACTTCCAGCTTCAGGACAGATGCCAAATCTCTCCTTTATTACTAAGAACATGGATCAAAGCGTTACTCAAGGCCGGGGTATTTATGGCATGTTGGCTGTGGCAATTTTCATTGGTGTTGCTTTCTGGTGGGTTGTAAATCGCACTCGGTTCGGTTTCGAACTTCGCGCATCTGGCATAAATCCAATTGCAGCTCGAGTAAGTGGTGTTAATTCAAAGCGAATGATTGTGGTTGCCATGATTTCATCTGGCGCAATTGCAGGATTATCAGGATTACCTACGGTATTGGCAGAGACTCACGCATATAACTTGGGCTTCCGAGCCGGTCTTGGTTTCTCTGCAATTGCGGTAGCGCTACTAGGTCGAAATGGTGCGATCGGGATGGCATTCTCGAGTCTGCTCTTTTCATTCCTAGAAGTATCTTCAAGATCACTTGAGTTAATTGATATTGCGCCAGAGACATACTTCATTATGCAGGGCGCAATTCTCCTGAGCTCAGTTATTGCTTTCGAAGTAGTTAGTAGGTATCGCGTAAAAGTAGTCTCTAACGAGTTAGCAAAGGCGGCTGCAAATGCGTAATCTAAGTAAAGTCTCGCGTATCTCGCTATATGCATTTGCAATTGTTTTTTCATTATCAACTATTAAATTAATTACTGGCGCTAATGATTTAACTAGCGCCGGAACTGCTTCAGCCGCGCTTTTACTCTCAGTTCCGATTGCAATGGCTGCCCTAGGTGGTCTCTTCTCGGAACGTTCGGGCGTAGTAAATATCGGCCTTGAAGGCATGATGATTATGGGCGCATGGGGCGGCGGTTACATTGGCTCTAAACATGGACCATGGGCAGGATTAATCGCAGGTATCTTCATGGGCGCGCTTGGTGCGCTGCTACATGCAATAGCGACTGTTGGTTTTGGCGTTGATCATGTGGTCTCAGGTGTAGCGATTAATATCATCGCAGCAGGTTTGGTTCGATATATCTCGACAATTCTTTATAAAAATGGGACTTGGGTTGGACCATCTCAGTCACCAGATATTGAAGCAATCGGAACCAACGGTCTGCCAATCCTTTCGGGCGGAACCTATTTTGGTTGGCAAAGCCCAGATTTATTTGGCGCAATTGGCGAGAAGAACTGGTTCTTCATCTCAGATGTATTTTCAATTTTACGAGGATTTACTGGTGAAGTTTCCTACGTAACTGTAATTGCAATTTCGCTAGTTCCGCTTTCATATTGGTTCCTTTGGCATACCGCTTTTGGATTAAGACTACGTAGCGCAGGAGAGGCGCCAACCGCAGCTGAATCACTTGGCGTAAATGTTTATAAAATGAAATATGCCGGCGTTATCATCTCAGGCGGTTTTGCTGGACTTGGCGGCGCCTTCTTGGCGATTGTGGCAGCCAATCATTACCAAGAGAATCAAACTGGTGGACGTGGATATATTGGCCTTGCGGCATTGATCTTCGGAAATTGGCGCCCAGGTGGCTTGATGACGGGTGCGGGACTATTTGGCTTTGCAGATGCGCTACAGCTACGTGATGCCACTGCTATCCATTCACTATTGATGTTGCTTGCCTTTGCAATGGCTATCTTCGCCTTCCTGAATTTAAAGAAGAAGAAGTTTGCAACTTCGGTAATCAGTTTGGCATTGGCAATACTTGCAATCTGGCTTTACATCACTTTCACAGAGCTGCCAGGTCAATTTGTGACAATGACGCCTTACATCGTAACTTTGTTAGTCCTTGGACTCGGAACTCAACGTTTACGTATGCCAGCAGCTGATGGAATTCCGTATCGCAAAGGCGGCGGCAAGTAATGGATATTAATTGGGAAGAGATTCATCAGCACGCAATTGCAGCAATGAAAAAGGCTTACGCGCCATACTCTAATTTCCCAGTCGGTGTTGCCGCGCTTGTAAATGATGGACGTATTGTCGAAGGCTGTAATGTCGAAAATGCATCCTATGGCGTTGGGCTTTGCGCCGAGTGTGGTTTGGTTTCAAACCTTGCCACATCTGGTGGCGGAAAGTTAATTGCAATTGTCTGCGTTGGTGGAGATTCAAACTTCTTGGCTCCTTGTGGTCGTTGCAGGCAGTTGCTTTTCGAGCATGGTGGGCCAGAGGCGCTCTTAATGACACCAGAAGGACCACAAAAAATGTCTGCGATGTTGCCATGGGCATTTGGTCCAGAAGATCTCAAGTAAATATATGTCAGAGCGTTACACCGCACCTGAGATCATCGCACTAAAGCGAGATCGTAAAGTTCTAAACGATGACCAGATTGATTGGGTAGTTGATGCATACACCCGCGGACTAGTTGCGGACGAACAGATGTCTGCACTTGCGATGGCTATTCTCTTAAATGGCATGGAACGACACGAAATAAGTCGGTGGACCGATGCCATGATTCGAAGCGGCGAACGCATGAATTGGTCTATGTTGGATCGACCAACGGTAGATAAGCATTCAACTGGTGGAGTTGGCGACAAAATCACGCTGCCGCTAGTGCCGTTAGTTGCTTCATGTGGTGCAGCGGTTCCGCAACTTTCAGGTCGTGGACTTGGACATACTGGCGGAACTTTAGATAAGTTGGAATCAATTCCTGGCTGGAGAGCATCGTTAAGTAATGAAGAGATGCTTAAAGTTATTCAAGAAACTGGCGGAGTTATCTGCGCTGCAGGTACCGGTCTTGCACCTGCCGATAAGAAACTTTATGCGCTAAGAGATGTCACTGCCACCGTCGAAGCCATTCCATTAATCGCATCATCAATTATGAGTAAGAAAATTGCTGAAGGCACCGGTTCATTGGTACTTGATGTAAAAACTGGAAGCGGTGCGTTTATGAGCGATCCTGCTAAAGCTCGCGAATTAGCAACGGTAATGGTTGAAATTGGAAAGAGCGCTGGCGTAAATATTAAAGCGCTTATTACGGCGATGGATGTGCCGTTAGGTTTGACAGCAGGCAATGCACTTGAAGTACGCGAGTCGGTCGAAGTTCTTGCTGGTGGCGGTCCAGCTGATGTAGTCGAATTGACTGTACTTCTAGCGCGAGAGATGCTCCAACTTGCAGGAATTTCTGGAATAGATCCAGCAGATAATCTTAAGAACGGCAAAGCAATGGACCATTGGCGCAGAATGATAAAAGCGCAAAGTGGAGATCCAGATGCCGCGCTGCCCGTTGCAAAAGAGAAGTTAACTATTAACGCAGAAGAAAGCGGCACCCTTACCAGAATGGATGCGCTAAAAGTTGGGGTCGCTGCATGGCGATTGGGCGCGGGCCGTTCAAAGCAAGGTGAACAATTGCAACTTGGAGCCGGAATCGAAATTCATGCTAAACCTGGCCAATCCATAACCAAAGGTGCACCAATATTTACTTTACACACCGATAAGCCTGAGCTTTTTGAGCGAGCAGAAGAATCCTTAGTGGGCGCTGTTGAATATGACTCAAATTATCAAAGATTGCCGCTGGTTTTGGAGCAAATCGGTTGAAACATTTACCAAAAGTCTTACTTCACGATCATTTAGATGGTGGTTTAAGAGCTGAGACCATCATCGAAATTGCAGATCAAATCGGCTATACAAAATTACCGACTCAAAATTCAAGTGAATTAGCAGATTGGTTTCAGGCTGCATGTGATTCAGGTTCGTTAGAGCGTTACTTAGAGACTTTTGATCACACCATCGCGGTTATGCAACGTCAAAAAGATATTGTGCGAGTTGCCAAAGAGACTGTGATTGATTTGCATAACGATGGAGTCATTTACGCTGAAGTAAGGGTTGCGCCTGAACATTTCACCAAAAAAGGTTTAACAATGGAAGATGTCACTGAGGCGATGCTCGAAGGTTATCGTCAAGGCGAAACTATTACTGGCCTAAAGGTGAATACGATTCTTTGCGGAATGCGGCAGTGGGACAAATCTCAAAAAGTCGCAGAGATTGTCGTTAAGTTTCGCGAACATGGTGTAGTCGGTTTTGATATCGCGGGACCTGAAAAAGGATTTCCGCCAACGTTACAAAAAGAGACTTTTGATTATTTAAAGCGCCATGAGGTTCCTTTCACGATACACGCTGGTGAAGGGGATGGCATTGAATCTATAGATTTGGCGGTAAATTCTTGTGGCGCAAAACGTATAGGGCACGGAGTTAGAATCGCTGAAGATTTACCAAATGGAGATTTAGCAAAAGAGATACTCGATATGCAGATTCACTTGGAAATCTGTCCAACTTCAAATTTACAAACAGGTATCGCCGATACCTATGCTCATCATCCAATCAAGAAATTGTTTGATTTGGGTTTTAATGTTGGCTTAAATACGGACAATCGGTTAATGAGCCGGACGAGTATGAGCCATGAGTTCTCTGAATGCGCCAAAGCATTTGGCTGGGGGATTCCAGAATTCAAAGAGCTGACTTTAAATGCATTGAATAACGCCTTTTTAGCTGAAAAAAGCCACTATTTTAAGGTGATTGGAGCAGGTTATGATCAACTTTAATGATTCTGAGTTTCTCATAAATCCATACCCGGAATTAGCAAAATTGAGAGCGTTCGGGAAACCAGTTTGGCATGAAGAGACACAAATGTTTCTGGCGGCTAATTATGATGATGCTAATGCGACCTTAAGAAATAAGTCGCTAGGTAGAATTTTTAAGGCCAAAGAACCGGAAGCCGAGTGGTCAACCTTTAATTGGCTGCATGCTGATTCAATTTTGGATTCAGAACCTCCTAAGCACACTCGATTAAGATCCCTAGTTTCTAAAGCATTTAATAAGAACATTATCGAAAGTCAGCGCGTTGTTATTAATCGAATAGTTGATGACTTGATCGGTGAAATTAGAGCCAAAAGCGACACCTGGGATCTCATTGCTGATTTCGCCGAACCACTTCCAGTAAAAGTAATTGTTGCCATGCTCGGTTTTCCTGAAGAGGAAGAGTATTTACTTCGACCTTGGTCTCAAGCCATTGTGAAAATGTATGAAGTGAATCCATCTCCTGAAGCGCAAGCTGCAGCTAAGCAAGCAGCTGCAGAATTTGCGGATTACGTTCAGAAACTTGCCGATGAACGAAAGCTCAAACCAGGTAGCGATTTAATTTCAGACTTAGTTCGTGTTGAAGAACAAGGGGAGAAGCTAAACGCACACGAACTCGTGGCAACTTGCGTATTACTCTTAAATGCAGGTCATGAAGCTAGCGTTAATGGCTTTGGTAACGGCATGGTTGCTTTACTTGAAAGAGAAGAGCAGTTCCAAATTTTACGTAATAATCCTGATCAAGTAGCTGCAACTGCCGTTGAAGAATTCCTACGCTTTGACGCCCCACTGCATCTATTCGAAAGAACCGCTACCGCTGATACCGAAATTGGCGGGGTAGAAATTCATAAGGGTCAGAAAATCGCAGCGCTATTGGGTTCGGCTAATAGAGATGGGAAGCATTTCAAAGAGGCTGATTTAATGGACATTACGCGTGATCCCAACCCACATATTGGCTTTGGCGCAGGAATCCACTTCTGTTTAGGTGGCCCGCTAGCCCGATTAGAGATGGGAATTGCATTACCAAAGTTGGTCAAAGCCTTTCCAAATATGCAGATTGCAAGCGAACCAATCAGACGACCAACATTTGTTTTGCGCGGTTATGAAAAGGTCGCAATCTCTTCATAACTTGGATAGGAACTTTGCGCGCCTTTTCGAGTAACACTAATACCTGCAGCGATGCAACCAAATTTCATCGCAATTTCTTCGCCTTCCTTTAATTTGGCAGCGAATGCACCGACAAAGCTATCTCCGGCGCCAGTAGTATCAATTGCATTTACTTTTATCGCAGGCACATGTAGCCCACTAGATAAGTGTCGTACCCCTTGATCACCTTCGGTAAGCAAGATATTGGCATTCAAATTACCAAGTTCGGCGAACTCAGTTTCGTTTGGAATAATCCAATCACAAAGTGCAATTAAATCCGCTGACAATTCTTCAAAAGGTGCAGGGTTGAGAATTGTTGTAGCGCTACGTACTTTTGCAGCTTTAAATGCCGCCAAGGTTACCTCTTGCTTAATCTCGCATTGGCCAATCACAATATCTAAATTTGGAATTTCAGCTATTGCGTTAGCGGCAACGGCGCTATCAATTTTATGATTTGCACCAGGAATAATGATGATTCTATTCTCGCCACTTTCATCCACCCAAATATGCGCCACACCAGAAGGTTCAGTTGTTCTTTCTATATATTTGGTATTGATACCACGAGCTTTGAAATTTTCAAGGAATTGGTCACCAAATAGATCATTGCCGATTTTTCCAATGAAATAAACTTCAGCCCCTGCAATCGCCGCCATGACTGCTTGATTGGCGCCCTTGCCACCAAAACCGGTGGTAAATTGCTTACCAACCAAGGTTTCTCCTGGTCCCGGAATCTTCTTTGCATAAGCTGTCAGATCCATCATGACGCTACCAACTACAGCAATTACCGGTCTCTTCACAATTGCAATTGTATGGCTAGACTTATGAATTATGCGAGTACCAATGATTCTTGATGTAGACACTGGTTTTGATGATGCATTTGCAGTGCTTTTCGCTGCCATGAGTAAAGAAATTAATTTACTCGGAATTACATGTGTAGACGGAAACACAAATGTGGATCAAGTTGTTAAGAATACTTTGATTGTTCTTGATGCGGCTGGAGCAGGAGAAATTCCAGTTGCCAAAGGCGCCACTCGACCTTTAGTTGAAGAGCCACTTTATGCAGAACATATTCATGGTGCTGACGGAATGGGTGATTTGGGATTACCGGAATCAAAAAGAAAGATAGATTCTAGAAGTGCTATTGATTTATTACGTGATCTAGTCGAAGGCAGTAAGGAGGCTGTAACGCTCGTACCAGTTGCGCCACTTACTAATATTGCAAATTTCATTACGACTTACCCTGAAAGCGCTAAGAAATTGAAAGAAATTTGCTTAATGGGTGGATCTGCTTCAGTCGGAAATGCAACCGCAATGGCGGAATTTAATATTTGGCATGACCCTGAAGCAGCTGATATTGTTTTTAGAAGTGGAATTCCAATCACAATGTATGGGTTAGATGTTTTTTACCATCCACTAGTAACAGAATCTGAAGCGGTTCAATTACAGCGAAGTTCCAATCAATCTGCGCAATTTGCTGGCAAATTGCTACAAGCTTGTATTAAGAAATTAAAACAAAATGTAACGCTTGGTGACTATGGTGCAGTTGCTGCAGTACTTCGTCCGGCACTTTTGAAAACTGAGGTTTTTGATGTTGGAGTAGAAGTAGCGCACGGGTTAGTTCGTGGGATGACAGTGGTTGATCGCCGTCCACGCCTTGAATTAATGATTGAACCCAGAAGAATTCCAGGCGCCGCGCGCACTAATGTGGTTTTAGACCTGGATGCCAAAGCCTTTAAGGATCTTTGGTTTACTACGGTAGATTCAAATTGGATTTAAATACCGATGGTGTGCCAAACAGTTTTGGCTTCCATAAATGCCAAAATTCTCGCTGGATTCTTGATTTTGCTGAAAGTATGAATTCGCTTTAAATTTTCAGCGCCTGCAACTTTTAATTCCCCTTGGCTTTTTGCTCCTGTGATATCTAAACCATCAATATCCATATGCGAAGCCATCCAAGGTGCCAACTCATTTACTTTTCCAGTGAGAATATTTAAAACACCCGCAGGAAGATCACTGGTTGCAAGTACTTCAGCAAAACTCATCGCAGGAATTCCAAGTGCATCAGGAGCTAAGACAACTGCGGTATTACCACTTGCAATAGTCGCCATCACGGAATCTATGAATTCTAAGAAATTTGGTTTTGAGATCACTCCGACTACACCTAACGCTTCTGGGGTAGTGAAGTTATAAAATGGTCCTGATACTGGGTTGGTGACTCCATCGAGCGCGGATAATTTATCAGTCCAACCGGCGTACCAAACTACCAAATCGACAACCTCTGAAATCTTGCTTTTATCGCCAATTGCTTTTAATTCGGTTTCAAATTGTTCGCTACGTCCTTCAAGCATCTCTGCAATTCGGTAAAGTATTTGACCGCGTAGGTATGCGGTAGATCCGTTCCACTTACCAAATGCTGCGCGTGATGCCACAACTGCATCCCTAAGATCTTTTCGAGATGCTAAGGCTGGGTTTGCAATAAATTGACCCTTAGCATTCTTAACTTCATAAACTCGGCCAGATTCAGAACGTGGGAAAGCACCATTAATATAAAGTTTGTAAGTTTTCTTCACATCAATTCTTGACATCACATCACCTGCTCTTTTGACTTTAAATAACCCTTAAGACCGTGTCTGCCACCTTCGCGGCCCCAGCCAGATTCCTTATAACCACCAAATGGAGAAGCTGGATCAAATTTATTAAAGGTGTTAGCCCAAATTACCCCGGCGCGTAGTTGTTCTGCCGCCCAAAGTACTTTAGAACCTTTCTCGCTCCAGATACCTGCCGATAGCCCAAAAGGAGTGTTATTTGCTTTCTCAATCGCTTCTGCTGGGGTGCGGAAAGTTAAAACAGATAGTACTGGGCCAAAAATTTCTTCTCGCGCAATTCGATGCGCTTGGGTTACTCCGGTAAATATTGTTGGAGCAAACCAGAAGCCATTTTTTGGTAATTCACACTTAGGTGACCAAGCTTCGCCACCTTCAGCGCTTCCAGATGCTGCTAATTCTTTGATTTTTTCTAACTGTGCTTTTGAATTAATTGCGCCTATATCTGTGTTCTTATCTAATGGATCACCTAGACGAATTTTCTCCATACGGCTTTGTAATTTCTTGATTACTTCATCAGCTACATTTTCTTGTACTAAAAGACGCGAACCGGCACAGCAGACGTGGCCTTGATTAAAGAAAATACCATTAACTATGCCTTCAACAGCTTGATCGATTGCGGCATCTTCAAAAACTATATTGGCGCCTTTGCCGCCCAACTCGAGAGTGGCCACTTTCTTGGTATCAGCAATTGCTTTTGCAATTAATTTGCCGACTTCAGTTGATCCAGTAAATGCAATCTTTGCAATCCCAGGATGATTAACAATTGCAGCACCAGTTTCGCCAGCTCCAGTAACAATGTTTACAACGCCTGCCGGCAATTCTGCCTGTTGACAAACCTCAGCAAATAAAAGTGCCGTCAAAGGAGTGCTCTCTGCCGGTTTTAAGACCACGGTATTTCCTGCAGCTAGCGCCGGTGCAACTTTCCAAGCAAGCATTAGTAGCGGGAAGTTCCAAGGAATTATTTGGCCAACTACTCCGTAGGCTTTTGGAGCGGAGCCAACGCCAACATAATCTAATTTGTCTGCCCAACCGGCATGATAAAAAAAGTGAGCCGCGACAAGCGGGATATCAATATCTCGGGTTTCACGAATTGGTTTTCCATTATCCATTGTTTCTAGCACTGCGAATTCGCGTGCCCGTTCCTGCAAAATACGAGCTATTCGATATAGGTATTTTCCGCGTTCAGCGCCTGACAATTTAGACCATACCTTTGTGTATGCCACTTGTGCAGCCTGTACCGCCTTATCAATATCTAATTTATCGCCATTTGCCACATGCGAGAGAACTTCTTCAGTTGCCGGGTTGATCGTTGCAAAGTGTTTTTTACCTTTGACGAACTTGCCATTAATGAAATGTCCGTATTCTTTCTGAATCTTTACAATTGACTTAGATTCAGGAGCTGGTGCGTATTCAAAAGTCATTAGTCCACCGTCACGTAGTTAGGGCTCTCATAGTAGCCATCGGTTAGCTTCATTCGTTGTAACAACAAATCATTAAGTAGCGCACTTGCGCCAATGCGGAAATATTTATTTGATAGCCAATCTGGCCCAGCAACTTCATTGACCAGAACTAATTGCTTGATTGCATCTTTGGTCGTGCGAATTCCACCTGCTGGTTTTACTCCGATTTGATGACCGGTAATATCTCTAAAATCCCTAACCGCTTCCAACATAATCATTACTACAGGTGGGGTAGCAGCAGGAGCGACTTTGCCGGTAGAAGTTTTTATGAAATCTCCGCCGGCCAACATCGCTAAATAAGATGCTTTTCGCACATTGTCATAAGTGACCAGCTCACCGGTTTCGAAGATTACTTTCAAATGAGCTTTATCTCCGCAGATTGCTTTAATACTTACAATTTCGTCAAAGACCTCACCTAATCGGCCTGAGAGAAAGGCGCCACGATCTATCACCATATCAATTTCAGTGGCACCTGCATCGATAGCATCTTGCGTATCTTGTAACTTAACTTTCATGGATGCGCGACCTGATGGGAATGCGGTGGAAACCGCAGCCACCGGGATTTCTCTGCCACCAATTAAATCCAGATGATCACGAGCAATTTTGACCATATCGTTATAGACACAAACTGCACCAACACTTGGTACGGTTAAATCGGTAGGAGCAGGTCGAACTGCTTTGGTGCAGAGCGCTTTAACTTTCCCAGGAGTATCCGCGCCTTCCAAAGTTGTTAAATCAACCATTGAGATAGCGGTATCAATCGCCCAAGCTTTACTTGAAGTCTTAATGCTTCGAGTACCGAGCATGGCGGCGCGAGCATCTGCACCTACCTGATCTACCGGTGAAAGATTATTTAGAAATGACTTTAGGGAGCTTTCAGAGCCATCGACTAGCCCAAAGAATTGCATCAAAGCCTCCCTGCTTATTTGAGCAATTCTTTCAGTGGTCCACGTAATGTGGCAAGTTTCTCTAGTGCCTGCTCTTCGGTCTGGCTAATTACTTCGATGTAACACTTTAATTTAGGTTCTGTGCCAGAAGGGCGAACAATTACTCGAATATCGCCAAGCCAAATACGAAGACCATCCGTAGGTGGTAAGCCATTAGTTGGATTTGCAAGATCATCGATTGAAGTAACTTGAAAGCCCGCAATCTCTTTTGGCGGATTATTTCGGAATTTATCGAGTACCGCTCCAACTAATTTGATATTCTCAACGCGAATTGAAATTTGCTCCGTGGCATGGAATCCAATTATTTTCCAGATTTCTTGCAGTCGGTCATAAATAGTTTGGCCCTTTACGGCTAACTCTTCAGCTAACTGCGCCAGAGCAATAGCTGCACTTACGCCATCCTTATCTGACACGGTAGCTGAGTCAACTGAATAACCAATTGCCTCTTCATATGCAAATGCGAGATTTGGTATCTGCGCTAGGTACTTAAATCCAGTTAATGTCTCCTGAAAATTTCTTCCATAATGTTTACAAATTTTGCTGAGACCCGAAGAAGAGACTATTGAATTTCCATAATTCCCATTATTTGTACGGGCAATCCAATCACCGAGGAGAATTCCTAACTCATCACCTTTTAGCATGCGCCATCCATGCTTAGGGTCATTTATTGCTGCAGCACATCGGTCAGCATCAGGATCATTAGCTATAACTAAATCAGCTCCAACTGATTTAGCTTTAGCCAGACTTAAATCAATTGCACCAGGTTCTTCTGGGTTTGGAAATGAAACAGTTGGAAAATCAGGATCTGGTTGCGCCTGTTCTTCTACCAATATTGGTTGATTGAAACCAGCTTTCTTAAAAACCGCTTGGACTGTTTCTAGGCCAACACCATGCATTGCGGTATAAACAATTTTTAATTTGCCGGGTGTCTTTCCGATAGTTGCAGTTCGCGCCACATAATCATCGAAGACTTCATCGTTTAGATCCTGCCATTTATTTCCTCTGGGCTGACTTTTCAGAGAGGTAATTTTGTCGATTTCGGCCGAAATCAATTTATCGGTTGGTGTGATGATTTGAGAACCTTGATAATGAATGCCATCTACCTCGGCATTTAAATAGACCTTATAACCATTGTCCATTGGTGGGTTATGGCTTGCAGTAACCATAATTCCAACATGTGCACCTAATTTCTTAACTGCATGTGCAAGTACCGGAGTTGGGAGCGGTCTTGGCAAGACGCTTACTTCAATTCCTGCGCCACTTAGAATCTCTGCGCTCTCTCTGGTGAAATCTTCAGATCCGTAACGAGCATCTCGTCCGATAACTGCCGAAGTTAAATTTCGCTGCTTCATGTATTGTGCAATTGCTGCTGCTGTCCTTCCAACAACCGCGCGGTTCATTCCTGACGGACCAGGCGCAATCGGACCTCGAAGACCAGCAGTGCCAAAAGTTAAAAAGCCATTAAATAATTTCGCTAGTGCAGCTTCATCATTTGAATCTAACAGATTCTGTAATTCAGCAGCGGTTTTTGGATCGGGATCGTCAGCAATCCAATTTTCAATTTCGACTCGGTTCACGTACCTAATCTAATTTAGTCAGTAATTTCGCACAAACTAGTACCGCTTGCGACGGTTTCACCAATCTCAGCTACTAATTTACTGATCTTCCCAGATTTATGAGCAGTAAGAGGTTGCTCCATCTTCATCGCCTCAAGCACGAAGATCAAATCGCCTTTCTCAACCGAATCTCCCTCTTTAACTGCAATTTTCACAACCGTTCCTTGCATTGGAGCCAGCAATCCATCTCCGGTCGCACCACCACTTGCACCTTTTCTGGCGCGATGGCGTTTATGAACAGGCTCAGGAGCATGAACTAGTACTTCGAAGCGATGGCCATTTACCTCTGTAATTATGTGCTCTGGCGCCGCATGTGTCTGTACAACTGGTGCGCTAGCTTTGTATTCAGGAATTTCGTTTACAAATTCATTTTCAATGTAGCTGGTGTAAACCTTAAAGTTTTTAGTGTAATTATCATCCTCAAGAATTGCTCGATGAAAGGGAAGCGCAGTGGCTAATCCTTCGATTTTGAACTCTTGCAGAGCGCGTCTTGAGCGGTTGATCGCCTCTTCACGTGAACTTCCAGTGACAATTAATTTTGCAAGTAAGGAATCGAAATTCCCACCAATTGAGTCATCTTTTTGGAATCCCGCATCTACTCGAACGCCAGGTCCGGTTGGCAACTGCCATTGAGTTATTTGACCAGGCGCAGGTAAAAAGCCTCGACCTGGATCCTCTCCATTAATGCGAAATTCAATGGAATGTCCTCTAATTTCAGGATCACCAAAACCTAGAGTTTCACCTTCGGCAATTCGGAATTGTTGACGAACTAAATCAAGTCCAGTTACCTCTTCAGAAACCGGGTGCTCCACCTGTAGTCGAGTATTTACTTCAAGGAAAGAGATGGTTCCATCAAGTCCAACCAAGAATTCGCAAGTACCAGCACCGACATAACCTGCTTCCTTCATGATGGCTTTACTTGCTCGATATAACTCTTCATTCTGCTCTTTGCTCAAGAATGGCGCGGGCGCTTCTTCAACCAGCTTTTGATGGCGACGTTGTAATGAACAATCTCGAGTTGAAACAACTACTGCATTGCCATGTTTATCAACGAGAACTTGAGTTTCGACATGTCTAGGCTTATCTAAATATCTCTCAACAAAACATTCTCCTCGACCAAATCCAGCAATCGCTTCGCGGACCGCCGATGCATAAAGTTCCGGTATTTCTTCGAGCGTTCTTGCGACTTTTAAACCACGACCTCCGCCGCCATGTGCAGCTTTAATCGCTACCGGCAAACCATGTTCCTTGGCAAAAGCGATAACTTCTTCATGAGACGAGACGGGATCTTTAGTTCCGGCTACCAAAGGTGCACCAGCTGCAGAGGCAATTTTTCTTGCAGAAACTTTATCGCCGAGTGCACGAATTGCAGACGGTGGTGGACCAATCCAAATTAAACCTGCGCCTATAACTGCTTCCGCAAAATCAGCATTTTCAGATAAGAATCCGTATCCAGGATGAACAGCATCTGCGCCAGATTCCTTTGCGACGCTAATTAATTTTTCAATATTTAGATAAGTCTGTGCTGCAGTTAAACCTTTTAGTGAAAAGGCGGCATCCGCCATTGACGCATGAATAGAAGTGCGGTCTTCATCTGAATAAACTGCGACAGATTCAATTCCGTGATCTCGGCAGGCACGGATTACTCGAACCGCAATCTCGCCACGGTTAGCTATAAGCACGCGTTTCATTTTGCTCCGATCTTCTTAGCTGCTGGCCATGGATAGCCTAAGTGCTCCAAACTCTTACGCAAATAGGCCATAGAAATTCCAACCACATTTGTGTAATCACCATCGATTCCTGCAATTAAAGGTGAGCTAAAGCCATCTAAAGTAAAGCCTCCTGCGACTTTTAATGGCTCACCGGTTGCTACATAATCTTTGATCAACTCTTCATCTAAGGTTTCAAAAGTTACTGAAGTGGTTACACGATCTGCCAATTCTCGACCTTGTTTGGTGTCAATAATGCAATGGCCGGTATGCAAGAGACCAGTTTTCCCACTTAAACGTTTGGCGCGCTCAATTGCAATTTCGGTAGTTGCGGGTTTACCAAATGATTCACCTTCAAACTCAAATGTGGAATCGCAAGCAATAATTATTGAATCGTCGCTCACCATTTCTCTAACTGTGTGTGCCTTTGTGATCGCAAGTGCAATCACCATGTCCACTGGTGACATGGCATTAAAATGATCGGTTTCTTCATCAACATTGCTAATGATAATTTCTGGATGCAATCCAGCGCTCTCGAGCAAACGTTTACGAGATGGAGATTGAGATGCAAGAATCAATCGCATGTTAGATATTTCGTCCCGCCCCAAACTTAATTGCTTGTGGCATTGGAGCACGCATGATTGGTTGCGCCCAAGTACTACGTTTAACTACCGGATCTTTCTCTACTCTTTTGTGTTGATTTAGTACTTGCGTCAGAATCGCCAACTCTTCTTTGCTTGGCTTCCCACTAATAATCGTAAATTTAACGGTCATAGCGGAATATTTCCGTGTTTGCGAGGAGGCAAGGAATCTCGCTTGGTTTTCAACGTTCGAAGAACTTTTGTAATGTATTCACGAGATTGATTTGGCTCAATTACTGCATCCACAATTCCACGTTCTGCTGCATTGTATGGATTAGCAAGAGATTCGTTGTATTCAGCAACTAATTGAGCTCGAAGCGCTTCTGGGTCTTTAGCTTCAGCGATTTCCTTGCGATAAAGAATATTAACTGCGCCCTGTGCACCCATCACCGCGATTTCAGCGGTCGGCCATGCAAAAACTACATCGCCGCCAATTTGCTTAGAACCCATAACAATGTAAGCGCCACCATATGCTTTGCGAGTTACGAGCGTTACCAGAGGTACGGTGGCCTCTGCATATGCATAAAGCAATTTAGCGCCACGACGAATGATGCCATCCCACTCTTGTTCTGTTCCAGGTAGAAAGCCTGGTACATCTACAAGGGTGACAATTGGAATATTGAATGCATCGCAGAAACGCAAGAATCTGGCAGCTTTTTCTGAAGAATCTATATCTAAAGTTCCAGCTAATTGCTGTGGTTGGTTTGCAATAATTCCAATGGTTTCGCCTTCGATGCGACCATAACCAACAATAATATTTGGCGCAAAGTTCGCATGAATTTCTAAAAATTCTCCTTCATCAAGCAACGCATGTATAACGGTCTTCATGTCATATGGCTGATTAGGCGAATCCGGGATTAAGGTATCAAGCGCGGTATCGGTAGCTTTACGTGCAAGTGTTTCAGTTGCAGGTAAATGTGGGGCTCCATCCATATTGTTACTTGGTAAATAGGAGAGCAGCGCTTTTACATAATCAATCGCATCTTCCTCAGATTCTGCCAAGTAATGTGCGTTACCGGTCTTGGACGCATGAGTATGAGCACCGCCTAGCTCTTCCATTCCAACTTCTTCGCCAGTTACGGTTTTAATAACATCTGGACCAGTGATAAACATGTAAGACTTTTCATTGACCATTACAGTGAAATCTGTAAGGGCAGGAGAGTAAGCCGCACCGCCGGCGCATGGTCCAAGAATTAAAGTAATTTGGGGAATTACTCCTGATGATCGAGTATTCAAACGGAATATGTGGCCATATCCTCCGAGCGCTTGCACACCTTCTTGAATTCGAGCGCCACCCGAATCATTAATGCCAATAAGAGGCACTCCATTCTTAAGTGCGAACTCCATAATTTTTCGAATTTTTTCAGCCATAACTTCGCCGAGCGAACCACCGAAAATTGTAAAATCTTGTGAATAAACGGCAACGCTACGCCCGTCAATTGTTCCAAAACCAATAACTACACCGTCACCATATGGACGATTCTTTTCCATTCCAAATGAATAGGAACGATGGCGAGCGAACTCATCCATCTCTTGGAAAGATCCCTCATCGAGAAGAAGCGCGATACGTTCGCGCGCGGTCAGCTTGCCCTTTGCATGTTGTTTAGTCACCGCAGTTTCGGATGCCGCATGTACTGCCTCATCCAGTCTCGCGCGTAAATCCTCAATCTTGCCCGCTGTAGTTTTCAGATTCTTGCTCATGGGCTTACCGTACCTGCTGTGGGTATCGAAGCGCTAAAAGTGGAAGCCATAAATTTAAAAGTTGCGCAGTACTGGTCAGTAAGCGTGACGGAAGAAACTACTTCCACCCAGATTGATTTAGCTTCAAATTTCGAAGCCGGAAAAGTTTTAGTTGCTGAATTTCAAAGTTCAGGTCGTGGCAGATTAGATCGTAAATTTGAAGTACCACCAAGAAAAGGTTTGACCTTTTCATTTACTTTAGATTCAAGTAAATACGAACATAATTTTGGATGGGTTCCACTTATTTCTGGTTTAGCAGTTGCTCGCGCAATAAATAAATATGCAGGAAAAGAAATAGTTGAACTTAAATGGCCAAATGATTTACTAATTGATGGCAAGAAGTTAGCTGGGATATTAAGTGAGAAAAATGAAAAAGGCTTAATTGTTGGAATCGGAATAAATATCTATCAGTCACAGGATGAACTCCCTATAGAAAATGCGATTTCACTTTCAATGAAAACCAAAGTTGATCGAAGTGAACTCCTTATTATGATATTGAATGAACTCGGCGCCACCTTAAACAATATTGAGGCAGAGAAAAATAATTATCGCAAAAGATGTTTAACTATTGGTAAGCAGGTAAGTGCTGCTTTGCCAACCGGAGAAATTATTGAAGATCTTGCAATTGGAATTTCAAATGAAGGTGCGCTCTTGCTAAACACACGGGAGATTAGGGCAGGAGATATTGTTCATTTAAGATGAGCGCGTGAAGACTTTCCCACGTGTTGGAGTCATCGGCTCAGGTCAGTTAGCGCAGATGACTTTAGCTCCAGCGGCAGCGCTCGGAATTGAATTGGTTACCTTAGCCAATTCTTCAGAAGATTCAGCCGCTCAAAGCTCTCCACATGTTGTCGGAGATTTCAAAGATATAGAAACAGTTCGTAAATTTGCCGCAAGTTGTGATGTCGTCACTTTCGAACATGAATTAATTCCAATTTCAATAGTTAGGACGCTAGAAAGTGAAGGCGTTAAATTCTTGCCATCTTCGAATGCCTTCCAATATTCACAAGATAAAGCGCTTATGCGTGCCAAGTTGTCACATCTACCAAACCCGAAGTGGCAAGTAGTTACTGAGGCACCAGAGTGGAACTATCCGGCGATTGCTAAATCAATTTCTGGTGGCTACGACGGCCGTGGAGTTTGGAAAGTTAACTCAAAAGCAGAGTTAACCGAATTGTTGAAAGAAGTTCCTAAAATATTACTAGAGGAATTGATTGAATTTGATTTTGAAATTGCAGTTATGGTTGCCCGTTCACCACATGGACAAGCTGCCACATGGGCGCCTACCCGAACTGTTCAGCGCGATGGCATTTGTATCGAAACTGTTACCCCCGTTCCTGAGTTTTCAGCATCTCAATCAGAAGCCGCACAAAATTTAGCATTGCAGATTGCAGAAGAGATTAAATTGGTTGGAGTAATGGCGGTTGAAATATTTGTTAAGGGCGATGAGTTGCTAATAAATGAATTAGCTTTGCGTCCCCACAATTCAGGTCATTGGACGATTGAAGGTTCCGTGACTAGCCAATTCGAACAACATCTTCGCGCAATCTTGGACTTACCTCTCGGAGAAACATCAATGGTCGCCAACTGGGCAGTAATGGGAAACATTTTGGGTGGAAGCAAGAGCGACATGTACAGACCATACTTACATTTGATGGCTAGAACTCCTGCCTTAAAGTTCCATCACTATCGAAAAGAGGTTAGACCGGGTAGGAAGATTGGCCACGTAACCATTACCGGCGATAACCTCGTAGAATTAAGAAGCGAAATTGATCATGCACTTGCATATATGAGCGGAGAGATTGATGAGTGATGTAGCAATCATTATGGGTTCAGATTCTGATTGGCCAATCATGGAAGCCGCAGCAAATGTGTTAGATGAATTTGGAATTACATACACCGCTGAAGTTTTGTCGGCGCATCGAATGCCAATTGAGATGGCGGAATTCGCAAAGAGCGCTGCCAATAATGGCTATAAAGTGATCATCGCAGGTGCCGGCGGGGCAGCACATTTACCTGGCATGGTCGCCTCTTTGACAGCGCTGCCAGTAATCGGAGTTCCAGTTGCCCTAGCAAATTTGGAAGGCATGGATTCATTACTTTCGATAGTGCAGATGCCAGCAGGCATTCCAGTTGCAACAGTTGGAATTGGTAATGCAAAAAATGCTGGAATATTAGCTGCTCGAATTTTGGCATCTGCAGATAGCGCACTTCTTGAAAAAGTTGAATTGGCCATGGGCAAACTAAATGAAGAGGCAAAATCTAAAGGTGCGGCGCTTAAAGCCAAGCGCAATCAAAAAACTGGTTTTTAACGCTTCCTATATTCAATAGCAGGGCAGCGATCCATTATCGCAAGTAATCCCGCAGCTTCAGCACGATCAACCGCTTCTTGATCGATTACATCCAGTTGTAACCAAACTGCTTTCGCGCCAATTGCAATCGCTTCATCGACTACTTTCCCAACCAATTTTGAATTAACAAAACAATCTACGACATCTATTGGAAAAGGTATTTCTGACAGTGTTTTGTAACCCATCTCTCCATGAACTTCTTCCGCTCTAGGATAAACCGGAACAATTTTGTGGCCTTTATCTTGAAGTAACTTGGCAACTCCGTATGCGGCACGCTCTGGATTATTGCCCAGACCAACCACTGCCCAAGTTTTCATGGCTAAAACCTGAGAGATGGTTTCTTCGTTAAAACTCATGCACGTCCTAAGGCGTGAAAATCCCAACCAGCTGCCTGCCATTTTTCGCGATCTAACATGTTGCGTCCATCAAGAATTTTTGCCTGCTTTACTAATTTCTTTATTGCTGCAGGATCGAGCTCTCGATACTCTTTCCATTCAGTTAGATGCAGAATCAAATCAGCACCAGATACGCACTCTTCTACTTTCTCAGCAAAGTTAAGTGCTGGGAAGCGTTTGCGCGCAGGCTCAATTCCCTTTGGATCATGAATAGTAACTTCTGCTCCGGCTGCATGTATTTGGGCTGCGATGTCTAACGCAGGGGAATCACGTACGTCATCAGAGTCTGGTTTGAAAGTCGCGCCAAGAACTGCAATTTTGAAAGATTTTAGGTCAAGTCCCAACTCTTTCTCCACCAAATTTATTACGCGTTTGCGTGCCCGAAGATTAATTGCATCAATATCCTTCAAGAATTCGACAGCCTGTGATGCGCCTAGCTCTTCAGCACGGGCCATAAATGCGCGGATATCTTTTGGTAAACAGCCGCCGCCAAAACCAATCCCAGCTTGCAAGAAACGATTTCCGATTCTTGGGTCATAACCGATTGCTTTAGCAAGCACAGTTACATCACCACCAGTGGTTTCGCAGATTTCTGCCATAGCGTTAATGAATGAAATTTTGGTCGCTAAAAATGAATTGGCAGACACTTTTACCAACTCTGCAGTTGGAAGATTTGCACGGACCCATGGAGTGCCCTCTTTTAAGTTAACCGCATAAGCCTCTTTAAGAATTTCTTCTGCGCGATCTGAAGTAACTCCAACCACCAAACGGTTAGGTCTCAATGTATCTTCAACTGCAAATCCTTCACGCAAGAATTCTGGATTCCATGCTAACTCTGTATGGGCTGGCATTTGTTTTGCTAACTCTTGTGCGGTGCCGACAGGAACTGTTGATTTACCCACTAAGAGCGATCCTGGCTTTGCAACTGCAGCAACAGCCGCAAATGCGCTTTTTACATAACTTAAATCTGCGGCTAGGCCATCTTTCATTTGTGGCGTTCCAACGCATATGAAATGCACATCGCAATCTGCAATTTCCGAGTAATCAGTAGTGAACTTTAATTTCCCGCCTTTTACGTGCTTTGAGAGCAGTTCCGGAAGTTCTGGCTCATAGAAAGGAAGTTCTCCTTTAGATAGCGCTTCAATTTTGGCGGCATCACTATCGACACCAACCACATCTAGTCCAAGCTCGGCCATGCAAGCTGCATGGGTAGCACCTAAATATCCAGTACCAATTACCGAAATTTTCATATTGTGATTCTAATACTTAATCTCTCCGCAAGGATTTTCATTTGCGGTACGCGTCTTGAATTTATCAACTATAGAAGGGGTAGCAGATGCCTTCTTCTTCTCTGTATTTGCTGATTTTGATGGCTTTACTTCATCTACAACTGGCAGATCATTTCGCAATCTTTCAAAGAGTTCTGGTGCCAGAGTTTCGTGCCAAATAACAACTGAGCCAACTCCTGCGGCATAGCCATTTGCAGTGCCAAGCGGAATGGTCATCGTGCGCATTTTGCCAGGCGCTAGATTTTTTATTTGCTTGGCAAGATTAACGATATCGCCTTGATCTAAAGTCTCATCTGTCTTTACAGTCTTAAATATGGCAGAGATTAAATCTTTAACTTTAAACGGATTTAACAAGACGCCAGTGCTGGTAGCTTTTCGGAAGACGGCAGAGACAAATTGCTGTTGTCTTTGCATGCGCCCAATATCTCCCAAACCATCAAAGTCTCTTGTACGTACATATTTAAGCGCTTCAATACCATTTAGCGTATGTACTCCGGCCGACATAACTAAATGGCTCTTGGGATCATTAATCGGCACCTTGGAACAGACTTGAATTCCGCCAAGCGCATCAACTACATTCTTAAATCCAGCAAAATTAACTTCAACATAATGATCAATTCTTAAATTGGTAGCCTTTTCAATCGTTTGAATAAGTAACGGAGCGCCACCCCAAGCAAAAGCTGCATTTATTTTGGATTGCGTCTCTGAAATCTGAGTTTTTCCATCAAGGCTGGTATGTGCCGGAATGGTCACCAAACTATCTCTTGGTATTGAAATCACAACTGCGCGATCACGAGACTTGCTTATATGAACCAACATCATGGTGTCAGAACGAGCACCAGCTGCAGTTTTAGTTGAACCCACTCGCAGCAAACGCAGCTCCGCCGCAGTCAATCCTTCTCGCGTGTCTGAACCAACCACCAAATAAGTAACTGCACTTGATGCTTTTTCTGGGCGGTTAATTAAATTATCAAAGACCGTCACACGACTAATGGCTCCACTAATGCGACCAAGCCCTAACCAAGCAAAGCCGGAAATTAAGACAATTCCGATTGATGCCCAGGTCAGGTATTTGATTGCTTTAGCTGATTTCACGGGCGAAAGCCTACAAGAGCGAGCTTTAAGCGATAGCGTTTCCCCGTTATGGTTGAGGTGACATCCAGCGCAGTCTCAGTAATTCTTCCAGTTTTGAACGAAGAAGATTATTTGGAGCAAGCGGTTAGCGCGATTTTGAAGCAAGATTTCCAAGGTTTACTTGAAGTCATCCTCGCAATTGGCCCATCACGCGATCGAACTCTAGAGATTGCAAAATTTTTGTCAGAAAAAGATTCCAGAGTAAAAATCGTTGACAATCCAACTGGCCGGACCGCCGCAGGTTTGAATCTTGCAATTGCAAAATCTATACATCCAATTATCGTCAGAGTTGATGGTCACGCGAATATTCCAAGTAATTACATAAGTATTGCCGTCAAATTACTTAACGACACTGGTGCAGTAAATGTAGGTGGCGTAATGGCAGCCGAGGGAGTGACCTCTTTTGAAAAGGCGGTGGCTCGCGCCATGCGCAGCCCACTAGGTGTTGGGGCCGCCAAATTTCACACTGGCGGTGAAGCTGGCGAAACTGACACTGTTTATTTAGGAGTTTTTAAGAAAGAAGCCTTAACTGCAGTAAATGGTTTTGATGAACATTTCACTCGCGCTCAAGACTGGGAATTGAACTTCAGATTAAGACAAGCCGGTGGCAAAATATATTTTGATCCACGATTGACTGTTACATATAGGCCAAGAAAATCCTTGGCTGCCTTAGCAAAACAATATTTTGAATATGGACGTTGGCGCAGAGTTGTAGCTCGAACCCATAAAGGAACTATCAACGCAAGATATCTAGCTCCACCATTTACAGTTGTCGGAACTTCGATCTCATTGGTGCTAGGTTTATTTAATCCAATTTTCTTTATTCCGGCCGGCGTTTATGCAACTTTCTTGATATTTGCCTCAGCCACCATTGGCAAGTCATTGAAAGAAAGGTTTTACCTTCCTGCAATCTTGCTTGTGATGCACATGAGTTGGGGAGTTGGTTTTATTACATCTACCCGACGTTTTCTCAGGTAACCTTGTCCATATGAGCAAGCCAGTTGAGGTTTACGAACCATTTCGTGCTGGCCTGCCACCGCTAGGAAGATATTGGCGCTCCTTATGGGCGCGCAGATCCTTCATGAATGAATATGCCAAATCAGAATTGCACGCCAGCCACTTTGATTCTTTTTTTGGTCAGCTCTGGTTAATTTTAAATCCTTTGATGCTCTCTGCAATTTACTTTGTTCTGATCAAAATCATCGCGGGTAGCGCCGATAGCACCAGATACGCACATTTAACTGCCTGCCTATTCCTTTTCTATCTTGTAAGTAATGCAATGAACAGCGGAACTAAATCAGTGACTTCTAGTGAGAGTTTGATTTTAAATACCGCTTTCCCAAGAATTGCATTACCACTTTCTACAACCATCGTGGCTTTTTTCAAATTTCTACCAACGATTCCAGTATTTATAATTATTAAGTTTGCAGTTGGACTACCTTTTGACTGGAACATGCTTTGGGGATTCTTGGTTATCTTTATAGCTTTGGTTTTTGGTTTAGGTATTGCAATTCTTATTTCGGCAGCAAATGTTTATATCCGTGATATTTCTAATTTTCTACCTTATTTAAATCGCACCTTGCTATACATCTCACCAGTACTTTTTGAAGCGTCAAGCGTGAGTGATCAATTGGCGTTTTTCAAGAATATAAATCCATTTTTTCCAATTCTAGATTCCTGGTCTCGAGTGATGGTTCACAACGAAAGCTTAATTTGGGGCGATGTTGCGAAAGCCGCAGTATGGGCCTTTGGTACTTTCTTAATTGGAACATACCTATTTTTATCCCGTGAACGAGAGTTTGCCGTCCGTGTTTGATCCTCATAAAGCTGGCGAAATAGCCGTCTCGGTGCAAAATCTGGGATTAATTTATAAAACAACAATTGATAAGAAATTATCATTAACTAACCGCGTTAAACACCTCGGACGAGGCACAAAACAAACCAGAATCGTGAACGCACTTGATGGAGTGAATTTAGATATTGATTACGGCAATGTACTTGGCGTGGTGGGTGCAAACGGTGCAGGAAAATCAACCATGATGAGAGTTATTAGTGGAATTCTTCCGCCGACCTCAGGCCGGGTAGAGGTTTATGGAAAAGTTTCAACTTTGCTTGCATTAGGTGTGGGTTTTAATAAGCAATTAACTGGACGCGAAAATGTAATTCTTGGAGGGCTTGCCTCGGGTTTATCGCGTGATGAAATCGAATCTCATTTCGAAGAGATTGCTGATTTTGCAGAGCTTGGAGAGGCAATTGATGCGCCGATGCGAACTTATTCTTCTGGAATGTATGCCCGTCTTGGTTTTTCGGTCGCCGTAACTGTTAAGCCGGATATTTTGATTGTCGATGAAGCGCTGAGCACCGGAGATGCCAGATTTAAAGAGAAGAGTCTGGCTAAATTAAAGGAACTACGCGGAGATAACCGAGCTCTAATTTTGGTAAGTCATGCGCTCGGAACTATCAGAGATGTTTGCAATGATGTTGCCTGGTTACACAAAGGAAAATTAATTCAAAGAGGTATGCCAAACGATGTAGTTGATGCTTACCAAGAATTCCTTGCGGTCGGAAAGAGCGCAGTTGTTAATGAGGATGTATAAAAGCGCCCTCGCGCTTATTTTTGCTTCAATTTTATTCTTGCTAACTGCGCCATCTGTAAATGCCGCAGAATCATTTACATTTAATGGAAATGGCTTTGGGCATGGCGTTGGCTTAAGTCAAATCGGCGGCAAAGCATTAGCAGTTGAAGGCAAAAGCGCTGAAGAAATTCTAAAGTATTACTACACCGGAGTTACGGTTGAGCCTGTATCTGACTGGTATGACGTCCGAGTTAATATTGGTAATAAATTAACGAATGCGACCATTCAATTGGTAAGTAATTCTGGATTTCTAAAAATAAATGATTACATAATTAATGAAAAATTAGTGGTGGCGCAATTCAGGTACACGCCTACGGGAATTACCACCACCATTAGAAAATCTAAGATCGTTATTGCCACATTACCTGCTACGAATGCCATTTCAATTCAGTGGAGCGGAACTAGATTTCTTGAAGGCGAAACTGCGGTAGTCGCTTTTAATGCAGGCAAAACTGTCAGATACCAATATGGTCAGATGAATTTGCTTGTAGTCGGGAAAACTTTTGAAGCTACCAATACGGTTCGATTAAAAGATGAGTATTTGTATGGAATTTCTGAAGTACCCAGTTCGTGGCCGAAGGAGATGTTACGTGCGCAGGTAATGGCAGCGCGTACCTATGCAATTTCCAAAGCGGGAATTTATAGGACTAGCTGTGATTGTGATTTATTTGGTAATACCAAAGATCAACTCTTTGTGGGCCTTGGAAAATTAAATGAAGGCAAATTCGGAGCGCTTTGGAAAGATGCGGTGGATTCAACAAGTATTGATGAGGAAAGTGGTCTAGCCATCACATATATGGGCAATCCGATAAGCGCCTTTTATTCATCTTCTTCGGGCGGCTTTACTGAGAGCTCTTTAAATGCCTTCGGAACCGAGATTCCTTATTTGCAGCCGGTGGCAGATCCAGTGAGTATTGATCCGCTTCGAAATCCAAATTACGCAAGTTGGACTAGGACTCTAAGCGGATTGGTTGTTGCGAGAGCTTTTGGTTTATTGGATGTTCAAGAATTAGTCATCAAAGATAAACGAATCGAAGCGACTAGTTTAAATGGCACCAAAGCTTCGCTTAGATTAGAAACTTTTAGATCTCGAACCGGCTTACCTTCGCCATTCTTCAACCTAAATTAACTCAAATTAAATGATATTAACTGATATTAATTTGAATGAAGAATTGAATTTAAACCGCCCCAAGAACCAGTCTTTGAAACTACCTCTAGCGCGCCACTTTGAGAATTTCTGCGGAATAACAAATTATCTCCGCCACTTAATTCAGCTGCTTTAACAATTTGTCCATCTGGCAAAGTTACTTTTGCAGCTGCCGTTACATAAGTACCAGCTTCTACAACGCAATTGTTTCCAAGTGAAATTCCAAGGCCAGAATTTGCGCCAAGCAGAGATTTTTCTCCAATTGAAATTACTTGTTTGCCGCCACCTGAAAGGGTTCCCATGATGGAAGCGCCTCCGCCGATATCGCTTCCATCTCCAACGACCACACCTGCAGAGATGCGACCTTCGACCATTGAAGTTCCTAATGTTCCGGCATTGAAATTAACAAAACCTTCATGCATTACGGTGGTTCCACTTGCTAGATGCGCACCCAAGCGAACTCGGTCGGCATCTGCAATACGAACTCCAGATGGAATTACATAATCAACCATGCGCGGGAACTTATCTACGGAATAGACCGTGACTTGTCCATACTTAGCCCGAAGTCTTGCTCGGACTAATTCGAAACCTTCAACTTCGCAAGGACCATGATTGGTCCAAACCACATTTGCCAATAAACCAAAAATTCCATCAAGAGATTGGCCATGTGGTTTTACTAAACGATGCGATAGTAAGTGAAGACGTAAATACGCATCTTTGGCATCGGTTGGTGCAGCTTCGGTATCAATTTGAATTGAAACTACTTCACGCTTTACGCCACGAAGATCGTCAGCGCCAGCAAGCGCATTTAATTCGGCTGGTGCCGCACCGCTTAATGGCGCCAACGCGGGATTTGGATACCAGACATCGAGCACCACTCCGCTTGCGGTGATGGTGGCAATGCCGTGACCAGATGCAATAGACATAAGCGCATATTAGTCTGTGCTGATGAAAGTTAGCGTCTTCTGTTCCTCCTCACCAACCATTGATGAGAAACATATCCAATTAGCCACAGACTTGGGCTCGGGCATTGCAGCTAGAAATTGGAGCTTGGTATCAGGTGGCGGAAAAATCTCTAGCATGGGAGCGGTCGCTAAAGCGGCTCGTGCTGGAGGCGCGCAAACAATCGGGGTGATTCCGGATGCGCTAGTAAAAATTGAATTTGCTGATCATGACTCTGATAAATTGCATATTGTTAAAGATATGCGAGAGCGAAAAGGTTTAATTGAAGAACTTTCTGATGCCTTTGTAGTTCTTCCAGGTGGCGCAGGTACGCTCGAAGAGTTATTTGAAATTTGGGTAGGCCGTTTCTTAAAGTTTCACAACAAACCAATTGTGATTTTGGATCCCTTTGATTTATACAAACCATTGCTCGAATTGATAAATCACTTAGAAGCTGAGAATTTTGTTAAGCCAGGCATGCAAGAACTTATTTTCTGGGCACGCTCAGTAGATGAAGCCCTCAATCACATCGCAGGTAAGTAAACTTCTCCATTGTGGAGCGTTTAATAATTGAAGTAATTGAGTCGCTCCCTGAGGAGTACCAATTTGTACTTCGCGCTCATTACCTTGGCAATAAATCTTCTGAAGAGATTGCCGCAATACTCGGAGTACCAGCTGAGTCTGTGGCGCGAATCATTAAAGCTGGCAAGGCGGCTCTTGCTCGGGAGATCGGACTTTAATAGGCGTTGATTTGCCCGATTTGGGCAGATGGCGGCAATGCGAGATAATTCTCCTTGACTGAACATTCAGTAACTATTTAATAAGCATTAACTCTTGGGGGATTTACTATGGCAGCAATGAAGCCGCGCACCGGTGATGGACCAATGGAAGTCACCAAGGAGGCTCGCAGCTTGGTAATGCGTATCCCGCTAGAAGGCGGGGGCCGTCTAGTAGTCGAACTCAACGCAGAAGAAGCGGCTAACTTGGGAAGTTGCCTTCAAGCTGCAGTTCAATTGATTAAGAAGTAATCAAAAAGCGTTATATTCGCGCGCATGCTAACTCTTAAGCGTGCAGACCAGCTCTCTAAAAAAGCAGCTCAAATCTTCGTGCCAGTAATTGATGGCAAAGTTGCCGCACCAGAAATAGCAAAACTTTTTCACTTAAATCTTGAAGATGAATTAGCCTTCTTTGCGCCAAGCGATAAACCTCTAAAGGCGGGCGAAATTTTTGAAATCCCGGTTAGCGCAGCGGGTTACAAATGCGATCGCTTGGCATTTATCTCTCTAGGAAAAGCAAGCGCAACCGAACTTCGACAAGCTGGAGCCGCAATTGGCCGAAAACTTCGCGGCAAGAGCGATGATGTTTATCTTCATTTGGATTTGAAAAAAGATGAAACAAAAAGTTTTCTAGTTTCAGCTAATTTAGGGAATTTTACTTGGAATTTAAAGAGCGGCACTAAAACCTTTACTTCAATTATTGAAGTTAGAAAGGGTGATCTTGATGTATTAAAAAGTGCGCAGTTAGTTTCAGATGCGGTAAATCGCGCTCGCCAATTAATTCATACGCCATCAAATATCAAAAATCCAGAATGGATAGCGCGTCAAGCCAAGAAATACGCTAATGGTGCAAAAGTTGAAATTAAATCTGGAGCTGCATTAAAGGAATTTGGGGGATTAAGAGCTGTTGGTGGATCCTCTCCTAAGCCAGGCCCACGATTTATACAAATGACATATACGCCGCGCAAGTCTGGTGCAAAACATATTGTGTTAGTAGGTAAAGGAATTACTTACGATACTGGCGGAATCTCTTTGAAACGTCCGTACGACATTATGATTCCGATGAAAAGCGACATGTCCGGAGCGGCAGCTTGCTTAGCAGTAATGAGCGCATTAAAAGATATTAAAGCTAATGTAAAAGTAACTGCATTACTTATGTGCGCTGAGAATGCAATTTCAGCTACTGCGCAAAGACCTGGTGACGTAATCACTCATTACGGCGGCAAAACCGTAGAAGTCCTAAATACAGACGCCGAAGGCCGTTTAGTATTAGCAGATGGCTTGGCATACGCCGTCAAAAATCTGAAACCTGATTATTTAATTGATATTGCAACGCTAACCGGTTCGGCAACTCTTGGACTTGGCAAACAATACGCCGCCCTATATTCAAGAAACTTAAAGTGGATTAAAGAGCTTAGAACTGCTGGAGATATTTCTGGAGATCGAGTTTGGCATATGCCTTTGATTGATGATTATGAAAGTGCGCTCCAATCAGATATTGCAGATATCAATCACACGGCTGATAAAGGTGATTTCAATGCAGGTTCGGTAACGGCGGCGCTCTTCTTGGAGCAATTTGTTGATGGAGTTAATTGGGCACATTTAGATATTGCTGGTGTTGGTCGCGCAGAGGCAGACTCTGGTGAAAATCCAAAAGGTGGCACCGGTTGGGGAGTGCGTTTACTCCTTGAATGGATTGGAACATTTAAGTGAAATTTGATGCAGCGCAATTCTCAGATAGTTATATTCCAGAAGATCCACATCAGGTTCTTGCTCGCGAAAAGGGAATCGAACTTGGTGTCATAGATGCAACCCCCGGATCTGGCGCATATCTTCGTTTTGTAGCTTCACTACTTTCTGCGCAATCGGTCGTAGAAATCGGAACCGGCTCTGGCGTCGGAACTCTCTGGTTACTGAAAGGCATTATGAGCTCGGGAGTAATTACAACTATTGATCCAGAGGTTCAACATATCCAAATTGCTAAACAAGTTTTGATTGATGCAGATATTGCACCGAATCGCTATCGATTAATTACAAGTGATTATTTGGAAGTTATGCGCAAACTGGCTGATCGGGCATATGACTTAGTTGTGTTCAGAGGAAATCCAGAAGATATTTTGGATGTCATAGATGAAGCGCATCGAATTTTAAGAGTCGGCGGTATCTTGGCAATCGATCACTTTTATGGTGGCGGCAAAGTGCCTGATCCGGCGCAACGTGACCCTAAAACGGTCGCTTTACGTGATGCCGGAAAGTTTCTAAAGAGCCAGAATGAGCACTGGTCAATCTCATTAAATCCAATCGGTGACGCAGTTTTACTAGCGACCAAACTCTAAATACTCTTAGACCATGTTCGGAGATGTCGGTTTTGGAGAGTTGCTGGGATTAGGAATTCTGGCGCTTCTTTTAGTCGGCCCAGATCGATTGCCTACTGTTGCACTAGAAGCGGCAAAGATGATCAAGAAATTCCGTAAATATGCCACATCTGCCACCGATCAAATCAAGGATTCACTTGGACCGGGATATGAGAATTTAAAGCCGCAAGATTTGCATCCTAAGAATTTTATTAAGAAGCAGATAAACGAAGCGATGGTTGATCAACCAAAGAAATTAAACGCTAAAGTTAAATTAGATCCGGATATGTTGTGAGCCAACTTTTAGATGCGCTAAGTAAAGTAATTGATCCGGAACTACGCCGTTCGATTACCGAACTTGGTATGGTTGAAAAAGCTGAATTAATCAACGGACGAGCCGAAATAAAGGTACTACTCACCATAGCCGGTTGTCCTATGCGCGAACAGCTGACCAACGATATCCAGAAAGCACTTGGAGAGATTCGCGAAGTTAAAGAGATTGCTTTGGAATACGGCGTGATGAATGAAGCACAACGCGAGAAAGTCAGAGATATCGTTCGCGGTGGAAAATCCAAGGAAATTCCATTTGCAAGACCCGATTCATTAACTAGAGTGATTGGAATTTCGTCCGGCAAGGGTGGCGTAGGTAAATCTTCTCTAACTACCAATTTAGCCATTGCAGTTGCCAAACAAGGCATGAGCGTAGGAATTTTGGATGCCGATGTTTACGGACACTCAATTCCTAGGTTGTTAGGTCTAATTGGCCAGAGACCAACTGCGATCGATGACATGTTCATTCCGTTGGAAAACCATGGGGTCAAATGCGTATCGATGGAGATGTTCAAACCTGATCGAGCGGATGCGGTTGCATACCGAGGACCAATACTTCATAAAGTTTTATCTCAATTATTAACTGATGCTTTTTGGGGTGATTTAGATTTTCTGTTTTTGGATTTACCACCAGGCACTGGTGATTTAGCGATTTCACTTGGTCAATTGATCCCAGGCTCTGAATTAATTGTGGTAACCACACCACAAGTAGCTGCTGCAGAAGTTGCTGAACGTTCTGGTCGAATTGCGCATCAGATGAAACAGCAAATTGTTGGCGTGATTGAAAATATGTCGGCTTTCCCTTGCCCAACCTGCGGCGAAAAAATTGAGTTATTTGGAAGTGGCGGTGGTGAAGCAACCGCAACACGTCTTAGCCAATTAGTTGGCGCTGAAGTTCCGGTACTAGGCAATATCCCATTTAGCCATGCGCTTCGAAATGGCGGAGATGGTGGCGAGCCAGTGGTAATTAGCTCGATTGATGATCCAGCGGCAGTTGCAATCAATGAAATTGCATCGAATTTAACGCAACGTAAGCGTTCATTGGTGGGCGTTCCACTTAAATTGAACACTAATTGAACACTAATTGAACTGTAATTGAGCACTGGAGCTGGTTAGCCTCAATTAGAATTAGCGGTATGAAGAAGACCGCTAACCGTGCTCAATCAGCGGTACTTACTCGAAAAGGAATCCAAAGCACTTTAGTTTCGGTGGCTGGAATTATCGGGCGACCAGTAAAAGATCAAGATGGTCGCGATTTAGGTAAATTAGTGGATTTTGTGGTGCGCCACGGTGGCGAAACCTATCCACCGGTATCGGGATTGATTGTGAAAGTCGCAGGACGTCGTGCATATATAGATGGCGCACGTATTGCGAAATTAACTAAAGATGAAATCACGCTCTCGTCTGCCAAAGTGAATCTATCTGACTACCAACGTCGATCTGGAGAGCAGTTACTTGATGGCGACGTTTTGGATCATCAAATTGTTGATGTTAATGGGCTGCGAGTAGTTCGAACTTCAGATTTATATCTAGCACCTTTAGACAAAGAGATTCGACTAGTAGGTGTTGACGTCTCATTTCGTTCTTTTGTAAGAAGAATTTTCCCTGGAACATTTGGTCGTAAACCAGGAGTTGATCAAGTAATTGATTGGGCGAGCGTTGCCTCTTTGGCAGATGACGGCGGAGTAGTTCGCACAACTGCTACCAGAGAAGCTTTAAGTAAATTACGTCCCGCCGATATTGCAGACATCATTGAAGATTTAGAAGGTCGCGAACAGAGTGCACTTATTGAATTGCTTGATCCAGATTTAGCTGCCGATGCCTTAGAAGAGATGGAAGATGACGAGCTTCAAGGCTTACTTCGCGGCATCTCAGATGAAAGAGCAGCTGAGCTGTTATCTCACATGGAACCTGATGAGTCTGCCGAAGTTTTGCGCGACTTAGATGAAGAGCATTCCGAAAGTATTTTGGCGCAAATGTCGCCGGCAATGGCTAAACAGCTACGCCGATTAGTTGAGTTTGATGAAACTCATGCTGGTGGCATTATGACTACTCACTTACTCATTGTTAAAGAGAGTGATTTAGTCTCTGATGCCCTTAAGTTACTAGTCGAACATCGCGAGCGTGATATTTCCGATGGCGTCACTGTTGTAGATTCAAAGGGAAAATTGCTCGATCACATTCAAATTATTGAATTAATTGCTGCCAAATCTTCCGAAAAACTTGAAACTTTAGTAAAGGCACCATTTCCTACAGCGGTCAGTATTGATACACCACTAGAAGAGGTAATTGAGGAGTTTTCAAATAACCGTGGATCTTCAGTAATTGTGGTTGACGAAAAAGGTAAACCAGTAGGAAGAATTCTTGCCGATGACATCATTGATGCCATGGTGCCAGCTGAATCTTCTGGTCTTGCTCAAGGAACCGGAGCGCTTTCATGAGCAGCAAATTAGATTCTCGCAAATTGCGCTTAGGCGCATTTCTTGCAGTTATGGGTCCTGGAATTATTGCTGGACTTTCTGATGACGATCCAGCTGGAATCACTACCTATTCGCAGCTTGGCGCGCAATTTGGATACCAATTACTTTGGACACTTGGTATCGCAACTTTAGCTCTGATTCTTTTTCAAGATTTAGGTTCGAGAATTGGTGTTGTCACTCGCCAAGGATTAATTGGATTAATCAGACAGAAATACGGTGCACGCTCTGGAATGCTAAGTGCATGCGCATTGGTGCTTGCAAATATCGGCACTATGACCGCAGAATTTGCAGGCATTGCCGCAGCCGGAAGCCTATTTGGCGTATCAAAATACATAACAGTTCCGTTGGCTGCTTTTGTAGTTTCATTCTTAGTATTGCGTGGCAGTTTTGCCAGAGTTGAGAAAGTTTTCTTTCTGCTGGCGTCAGTTTTTATTGCTTATGTGATTGCAGGCTTTATGGCAAAACCAGATTGGTCTGCTGCCGCAGAAGGTCTTTTCATTCCTTCAATGCCATTAACTCGCGATGCGCTATTTATTGCTACCGCTACTTTAGGTACAACTTTGGCTCCGTGGGGTTTAGCATTTATACAAAGCTATGCGGTCGATAAACGTTTAACAAAAGAGGATCTCAAATTACTTCGAGTAGATGTTTGGACCGGATCACTCCTAACCGGAATTATCGGTTTTTTCGTAGTGATTACTTGTGCGGCAACATTGCATGTCAATGGCCAAACATCAATTACCGATGCGTCTCAAGCAGCAGCTGCATTAAAACCACTTGCTGGAACTCTTGCTAAAGAACTTTTTGCAGTTGGTTTAATTGGCGCTGCACTACTTGCAGCATCAATTTTGCCCCTATCGACAGCTTATGCAGTAACAGATTTGACCGGAAGACCAGCTGCGCTTGATGATAAAGCTCACGAAGCACCTCTTTTCTATGTCACATTCGGCGTAATCACAATTCTTGCGGCAACTATGGTTCTAATACCGGGCGCGCCGTTAATTCGAATCTTGGTCTTAACTCAAATTCTCAATGCCATTTTATTATTGCCACTTTTGGTTTATATGTTCGGTATTGCTAAAGATTCAAGATTAATGGGCGAATACCGTGCTTCTAAATTGATGCTGACGGTTTATGCTGTAATTATTTCAATTGTCTTTACCTGCGTCGCAGCCTTAATTTGGTTTACCGTATCTGGATGAGTCAGAAAAAACATTTAGCTTTCCCAAATAAAGCTGATTCCGTAAGACTTGCCATCGGAGTAATGGGAATTGGCACTTCTGGTCCACTCATCGCTATGAGCGCCATGCCGGTATTGACCCTAATTTTTTGGCGAAATTTAGGTGGTGCAATTGCCACTTTCTTTATGAATTACAAACGTTTGGAATTACGCGATCGCGAAGGTTTTAAATGGTCTGCAATAGCAGGCGTGGTGCTTGCAGCACACTTTGTGGGATTCTTTTTGGCAATGCGTTATACCTCAGTTGCAGCTGGCACCGCACTTGCCGCGCTACAACCAATCTTTGCCACTATTTTTGCAGTATTTACCGGCCATCATGTTTCAAGAACTAGTTGGTTTGGAATGTTAGTGAGCTTTGTAGGAGTACTTTTTATTTCAGGTGTCGATTTACATTTCTCATGGCGCGCATTTCAAGGGGACTTGGCAGCGATAATTTGCGCAGCACTTGCAGCTACTTATGTAAATCTTGGTGCTAAAGCCCAACGTTCAATTCCAGCTACGACGTACACCACTATTTGCTATTTTTTCTGCGCATTAACTGCATTGCCATTCGCCTTAATTCAAGGGGATTTCTTTAATTTCACGGCGCGTGAATGGTGGATCGTGTTGGGCTTAATTGTTGGTGCCCAGCTACTAGGACACTCAATGTTTAATAGTGTTTTGAAGCGGGTATCACCTGCAATTGTCTCAATGGTTGTATTTTTTGAAGTCCCTATAAGCGCCCTATTAGCAATCTGGTGGTTAGGTCAAAAACCTCATATTGGTATTTGGTTTGGAGTATTAACCATTTTGGCAGGGAGTGCTTTAGTAGTCTTAGGACGTACAGATGAAAATTGATTTACACACTCACTCAACTCGAAGCGATGGCACAATGTCGCCAACTGAGTTGGTTCAGCATGCAATTATTGATGGCATTTCCATAATGGCACTGACCGACCACGACACAGTTGCGGGATGGGATGAAGCAGCGGCCGCAGTAAGAGGCGATTTTCAATTAGTTCCTGGGGCGGAAATTTCATGTCTAACTGAAGATCACCGAAGTATTCATATGTTGGGATTACTTTTCGATAGAGCATATCAACCACTTCAAGATGCGCTCGAATTAAGTAGAGATGATCGTGTGCCCCGAATGAAGAAAATGATTGAATTGATGGCTGCTGATGGCATAAAAATCACTTTTGAAGAGGTTCTTGAGCATCAGCCGGAAGGTTCAACTCTCGGGCGTCCGCATCTAGCAGATACATTAGTAACTAAAGGGATTGTAAAAACTAGAGATCAGGCATTTGCAGAATTCCTTGCAAATGACTCAAAGTATTATGTTTCGCATATCGCTCCAACTCCAATTGATGCAGTTAAATTAATTCGAGCCGCTGGTGGAGTTGCGGTTATTGCACATCCGTATTCATCAATGCGCGATACCAAAATGTCAATTGATAACTTTGTAGAATTAAAGGCTGCCGGACTAAATGGAATAGAAGTTGACCATAGGGATCACGGCAACGAAGAACGACAAAATCTCAGGGAAATTGCGCAAGAATTAAATTTAATTATTACTGGGTCAAGTGATTTTCACGGTACTGGTAAATTAAATTTAATCGGAGAGAACGTAACCAGCCCAGAAAATTGGGAGCAGCTAGAATCGCTAGCTAACGATAGAAGGGTAATCCGTAAGTGACCGAAATCAGCACCTTAACTTTTGCGCTTCAGGTATTTGTAACATTGATAGTGATTTTAGATCCACCCGGAAATGCTCCAATTTTCTTATCAGTTTTGGGTGATCGCACTGTAAAGGAAGGGCGACAACTAGCAATTCAAGCAGCTGCAATCTCTTTTCTAATCATTGCAGGCTTTGCGCTATTTGGTCGTTTTGTTCTCGATTACATGGAAGTTTCAATTGGTGCAATGCAAGCCGCTGGTGGGCTTTTGCTGCTTCTAGTTTCTTTAAATTTATTAACTGGTAAAGAAGATAACGAACTTACCTCTGGATCTAAGAATGTTGCCATGGTGCCGCTTGCAACACCACTTCTAGCCGGCCCTGGTGCAATTGTGGCGGTAATGATCTTCGCGGAAAAAGCGAATACCACTGAGAAAGGCTTGGCTTTGGCTGGGGCAGTTGTCGCCGTACATATTTTGGTCGCACTGGCCTTAATGGCTTCCACCTTTATTTTAAAACTTATTGGAAAAGCAGGTGTAGATTTACTGGCAAGAATTGCTGGATTGGTGCTTTCAGGAATTGCAGTTCAAATGCTAGTTAATGCGATCAACGCACTCTTTTAGTGCGAGTACGCTCACGTTTTTCACGAACCGGACGTTCTAACTTCTCTGTCGGTTCTATCTTTACTTCTTTTGCCTTTGCAATTCGACTTTTTGTTTCTTTGGCTATCCCTAAATCTGAGTAGAGGTGATCTGAAGAAGAGTATGTCTCTTGCGGTTCAGGGAATCCTAAATCTAAAGCTTGATTAATATGTGACCAACGAGTTAATTCATCCCAATCAACAAAAGTTACCGCGGTTCCCGAGGCGCCTGCTCTTGCAGTTCTGCCAATCCTATGAACATAAGTTTTTTCATCTTCAGGACATTGGTAATTGATTACATGCGTAATCCCATCAATATCTATACCTCTTGCTGCAACATCAGTTGCCACCAAGATGTCACGTTTTAGAGATTTGAAATCTTTTAAGGCACTTTCGCGTGCCCCTTGCCCTAAATCACCATGAATTGCTGCAGTTTTAAATCCGCGATCTTTCATGTCATCTGCGATTTGCTGACAAGCTCTTTTGGTTCGACAGAACACCATAGTTGGTCCACGTCCATCCGCTTGCAAAATTTTTGCCAACATTTCCGGCTTATCTAGCGCATGTGCTCGGTAAACAAACTGTTTTATGCGACTAACCACTGCACCAGAATCTTCTACCTCCGCGCGAATGTGGGTAGGTTGATTCAAGAACTTGCGAGCCAATGTGACTACATCACCAGGCATAGTTGCCGAGAAGAGCATGGTTTGATTACGACCAGAAGTTAAATTGAAAATCTTTTCAACATCTGGCATAAATCCAAGATCTAACATTTCATCTGCTTCATCAAGCACCAAGTGTTTTACTTCGCTTAAATCCAAAGCTTTTTGACGATGTAGATCAAGTAAGCGACCGGGAGTCCCAACCACGATATCAACGCCTTTTTTAAGCTCTGCTATCTGAGGTTCCATTGGTCGGCCGCCATAAATTGCGGTCACACGTAAGTTTGGCCCACTTGATAACTTACTTAGTTCATCTGCAACTTGTATTCCAAGTTCGCGTGTAGGTACCACAACTAATGCAACCGCTTTGCCATTACCTCGTTTTACATTATTCAAAATTGGCAATCCAAAGCCAAGAGTTTTTCCAGTTCCGGTTTTTGCTTGGCCGATAATGTCGGCGCCAGTAAGTGCAAGCGGAATTACTGCTTCTTGAATTGGGAACGGATTTACAAAACCGGCTGCGCTAATTGATTCAAGAAGTTCAGGCGAGAGACCTAAATCAGCGAAAGTTTTCGTCAATTATTTACCAAAACCAACGCGACGTTCAGATTGCTCGCCGATTTCAACGTAGCCAATCTTTGCCGCTGGCACAATAAATTCACGACCTTTGGTATCTGTCAATGCGAGAGTTGTGCCTGAAGCAATTGCTTTATCAATTGCAGATTTAACATCCTTAGGGCTGTCTGCAGATTCGAATGAGATCTCTGAGATTACATCTGTAACTGCGATTCGCACATGTGCCATTTAATTAACCTTCGTTTCTAGTTTTCGTTACGAGGAAATCCGGAAATTCCTCGCCAAATAATATTTGTTGCTAGAGCTTGAGCTTGCTCACGGCTCAATTTCGAATCCCGCTCAAGCCAATGACGTGCAGTAACTTGGGCACTTCCTATTAACCCTACTCCCAACAACATTGCAGCTTCTTGAGGCAATCCAGTATCCAATGAAATAACTGCAGATACCGCGGCGGCGCAGTCATAAGTCATTCGATTTAATCTTTCACGAACGGCAGGTTCGACATTCATGTCGCTTTCAAATAGCAATCGGAATGCTTCACCTTCAGCTTCGATGAAATCAAAATATGCACCAATGGTTGCTTGTACTCTTTTGGCATTATCAGGAGTGGATTGAATAGCGCGTTGAATTGCAAATACTAAAGAGTCAATATGAGTATCAAGAACCGCCAAATATAAATCTAATTTTGAAGGGAAGTGTTGATATAAGACTGGCTTGCTAACTCCAGCTCGATCTGCAATTTCATCCATGGCCGCAGAGTGATATCCAGCTGCAGTAAATACTTCTAGCGCCGCCGCCAATAATTGAGCGCGACGCTCATCGCGTGGAAGTCTGGCCTTATCGTTACTCATTGGTTGCATCTTAATGGCAGAATTGCTTGATATGAAAGCGCTGATTGAACCTGGACGCGCATTAACTGGCGAAGAAAAAGAAAGATATTCCCGCCACATTCTGATTCCAGATATTGATATGGTCGGTCAACAGCGAATTGTTAATGCCAAAGTCCTTTGTATCGGTGCAGGTGGATTAGGTTCGCCGACCATTTTGTACTTGGCGGCAGCTGGTGTTGGGCAAATAGGTATTTTGGATTTCGACAAAGTTGAATTATCAAATCTTCAACGCCAAATTATTCATACACAGGCTGATGTTGGAAAGAGCAAAGCTCGTAGCGCCAAAGAGAAAGCGGAAGCTCTTAATCCAAATGTGAAAATAAATTTACATGAATTTAGATTAGAAAATCACAATGCTTTAGAAGTATTTGCAGAGTACGATTTAATTATTGATTGCACTGACAATTTTGCAACTAGATATTTGGTGAATGACGCAGCAGCGCTTTTAGGCAAACCGTATATCTGGGGCAGCATTTACCGATTTGATGGACAAGTTTCTCTCTTTTGGTCAAAAGAGGGACCTTGTTACAGATGCCTTCATCCCACTCCGCCAGCACCAGGGAGCGTACCTAGTTGTGCTGAAGGGGGAGTGCTTGGTGTGCTTTGCGGAGCTATTGGTTCTATACAAACTAATGAAGCCATTAAATTAATTACGGGAATTGGCAAAACCTTAATTGGTGATTTATTAATTTATGATGCATTAAATAATTCATCTAGATATTTAGAAATCAAAAAAAGCCCAAATTGCCCAATCTGTAGTGGCACTCAAAGAGATCTCCTTTCAGATTATGAAGAATTTTGTGGACTCAGCAATGGAATTACTCCAGCACAACTAAAGGCAAGAAGTAACAATTATTTATTAATTGATGTACGCGAACCAGAAGAATTCAAAATCTCATCAATTTCCGGAGCAAAATTGATTCCAAAAATAAATTTTGAAGACGGAAGCATATTTTCTTCGCTACCTGCCGACCGAGAAATAATCCTCTACTGCCGCAGTGGAATTCGATCAGATAAATGCTTGTCTTTACTTCGAACTGCGGGCTTTAATAATTCAACACATTTGAAAGGTGGCATTATCGCCTGGGAAGAGAGTGAGAAATGAGCAATAAACGAGCAATTTTTGTTCATGCGCATCCTGACGATGAAACCATCAATAATGGCGCAACTATGGCGCAGATGGTTGATGATGGAGTTGCAGTCACATTAGTTACCTGCACTCGAGGTGAAGAGGGAGAAGTTTTAGTACCAGCGTTAGCACATTTAGCTAGCTCTGCAGAGGATAAGTTAGGTCCACATCGCGAAATCGAATTAGCTAATGCCATGAAAGAACTTGGCGTGACTGATTATCGTTTCCTCGGCAACTATCGCGATAGTGGCATGATGGGCACGGCACCAAATGAAAATCCGAAATGTTTTTGGAACGCTGATGTTGAACAAGCTGCGCTTAAGTTGGCTGCGATTATTGATGAAGTAAAACCGCAGATTTTAATCACTTATGATGAAAATGGCGGTTATGGTCACCCTGATCATATTCAAGCAAATAGAGTTGCAATGCGTGCGGCGGAAATATCAAATTGGAAAATCCAGAAAATCTATTGGAACATCATGCCGAAATCTGTGGTTGCAGAAGGTATGGCCGCGATGAAAGACCAAGGGAGCGATTTCTTCGGCAGCGAAAGCATTGATGATTTACCTTTTGTTAAAGACGATTCTTTTGTAAGCGCAGTTATTCATGCCCCTAATCAGGTTGAGAAGAAAATGGCGGCAATGAAAGCACACGCGACCCAAATAACGGTAGATGGCCCCTTTTTTGCACTTTCAAATAATCTTGGAGTTAAGGTGTTTGCTGACGAGTATTACACCTTAGTTAAAGGTAGTAAATCTGCTCCCTTTAATGACGCTAATTATGAGATTGATTTATTTGCAGGGATAGTGCTCTAAACCTGCAGCTGTGATGGTTTAAATATCCAGCAGATTTATATAGTTCGTAAGCTTCGATGTTTTCTTTACGCACTTGTAGAGCTAGCTTCGCGCCATTTGATTCATTTTCTAGAGCTTGCAGCATCTTTCGACCAAAACCTTGTCCACGTCGATCTGGTGAAACCCAGATTCTTGAAATTACCGCCCAATCTTCAGCAAAGGCGATTCGGCCAATTGCGATTAATTCTTGGTCATCCGTAATTTGAATATATTTTGAAGGAGTTCGATTTAACAATGGCAAAATTTGCTCATCCTTATGAACTGCGAGCCATTCCTTACTTGGTTTCTCATTGACTTCATAATCGAAAGTAGCTTTAGAGTTAATTGGATCTTTAACCATGACATCTAAATCCAGTAATTTCTCAAAACCTCTATTTTCAAATACTTCATCTAATTTTTCATTTAAAGCGGGCACTAAAGAAACTGTTGGTTGCAAATTTCGCGCTTGATACCAGGAAATTAATTGATCAATATGATTATCATTTCCAAGAATTAGCGCTGAATTTGCGCGTCGGGTAATGCCAACATCAGCCCTAAAGATCCAGTTCCCAACTTTGATTTCTTCTTTGGCTACCCATGTTCGATTAGCAATTTGTTCTAATTCATTTACGCGAATTGAGAGCGGCGCCCCAGAAGTTGCGGTTCTGGGCACATCAACAATCTCTCGCCATAAATGAATCATCTTTGGATCAAAGTGAACAATCTGGCCGTGGCGATTCTTGAGTGAAGTTGATGAGAGTAGGTGGCCGACTATGTCTCGGTACCCGGGCTCATCGTGTAGGCGAATGGTTACCCTTTTGCCAATATCACTATCTGAAATCTCTGCCACGCATGAATAGTAAAGCCCGCAGCCTTGGATTGAGCGGGTAGAATTCGCGGCATGACTTACGTAATCGCTGAACCTTGTGTAGACGTCAAAGACAAATCTTGCATCGATGAATGCCCAGTAGATTGCATTTACGAAGGCGATCGTATGCTTTACATCCACCCAGATGAGTGCGTGGATTGTGGCGCTTGCGAACCTGTCTGTCCGGTTGAAGCAATCTATTATGAAGATGATGTCCCAGAGAACTTAGGCGAATTTCGCGAAAAAGCTCCACTCTTCTTCATCGAATTGGGTTCACCTGGTGGTGCGGCAAAGGTTGGCAAGAAAGATTTTGATCCAGAATTTGTTAAGAATCTTCCACCAAAGTAATTAGAGTAAAAGCAACTTAATTGAAGCTTCCAGATTTTCCTTGGGATGCGTTAGCGCCTTACGGTGATAAGGCGAAGGCGCATCCTTCTGGTTTTATAGATCTTTCACAAGGAACACCAGTAGACCCTACGCCTGATTTCATTCAAAAAGCATTTCAAGCAGCATCAAATTCTCCCAGTTATCCAGTAACAGCTGGCACTCCAGAGCTTCGTGAATCAATTTCGAATTGGGCGATTAATAATCTAGGTGCATCTGGAGAATTTGGCGTATTGCCTTTAATTGGTTCAAAAGAGTTGGTGGCATGGTTACCAACTATTTTGGAAAGTACGCATGTTTTATATCCAGAGATTGCTTATCCAACTTATTTAGTTGGTTCGATGATTGCAAAAACTAAAGCAACCAAAGTCGATTTTGATGCTGTCAATTGGCCAGAGGCTGATTTAGCGTGGGTTAATAGCCCTTCAAATCCAACCGGTCGCGTTAATTCAGATAAAGAATTAATTAACGCTATTGAATGGGCTCGTAGCGGCAACGGTAATCGAGTAGTAGTTGCAGATGAATGTTATTTGGAGTTTGGAAATGGCATAACGCCTAAATCTATTTTGTCGTTAACCGATGGGAACAATAAGAATATTCTGGCTATTCATTCGCTCTCCAAACGTTCATCAATGGCAGGTTACCGTGCTGCCATGATGATTGGCGATAAAGAATTAATTGCCAAAATTCTAGAAGTACGTAAGCACGCTGGAATGATGGTGCCACTTCCGGTTCAGCGAGCTATGGTCGCAGCTCTCGCTGATAACGCTCATGTTGCTACCCAGCGAGATACATACAACGCTCGAAAAGCTAAAGTGAGAAGTGCAATCGAGAAACATGGATTTAAAGTTGATCACTCCGAAGCTGGACTTTATTTATGGGCAACTAGGAACGAATCCGATTGGGATTCAGTTGCTTGGTTTGCTGATCAAGGAATTTTGGTGACGCCTGGCCATTTTTATGGTGAACAAGGCGCAAATCATGTTCGAATTGCAATGACCGCAACTGACGCTCAGATAGATGAACTAGTCAGACGGATCGGCTAAAAATGGCAGAGGGCATACTCTTAGTTGGCGGCTTTGGCACCAGGCTTCGCCCGCTAACAAATCATCGTCCAAAACCGATGCTCCCGATTGCATCACTACCCGTTACTGAACATCAATTAGCTATGGCTAAAAGAGCTGGCATAAAAAGAATTGTTTTGGCTACCTCATATTTATCTGAAGTATTTATTCCATATTTTGGCGATGGTTCCAAGTGGGATATGGAAATTAAGTATGCCGTAGAGAAGGAACCGCTTGGTACTGGTGGCGCGATAAGAAATGCCGCGAAAGAATTAGCCGGAGCGCAACAGATTGTGATTTTTAATGGCGATGTATTGAGTTCACATAACTTAAAAAGCCAAATTGATTTACATATTAATTCAAATGCGGATGTCACTCTGCATTTAACTCCGGTTGATGATGCACGCGCTTATGGGTGCGTACCAACTGACGAGGAAGGACGCGTAACTGCTTTTCTAGAGAAAATGGAAAGTCCCGTTACAAATACCATCAATGCCGGATGTTATGTGTTTGATAAATCTGTTATAGAAGCAATTCCTGAAAATGAAGTCGTTAGCGTCGAGCGCCAAACATTCCCGCAACTTATCGAGGCGAATAAGAAAGTAATGGGTTATATTGAAAAGGCATATTGGCTAGATATTGGTACTCCTAATGCACTCCTTAAAGGTTCGAAAGATTTAGTTGGTGGAGTAGCCGATGCTGATGCGCTAGATCGCTATAAATTTGCGCATCGGGACCAAAACTATGTCTCAATGAGTGAAAATATTTCAGGAGTATTTACTTCGGGAACAGCTATTGGCGGTCATTGCAATTTAAAAGACTGCCGAGTTGAAGGATCGATCATTTCCGACGGGGTGGAAGCTGAGGGCTGCACCATCAAGAATTCATTTATTGAAATCGGTGCGAAATTGAGCCCAAATTTGCTAATTGAGAACTCATTTGTCGACCCCGATGGCGAAATCACGCCACTTTTCACTTAAGATCTCTAAATATCTCTAAATTTCTTCAAATTTTCCTAAAGATCTGACTTGACTTATTGGAGTTACACGCGTGTAATTCACCCAATGACTTACAGGGGACAGCCTGTAGGCCCTACCGACACAGGAGTCGATTTATGCGTCAAGAAGGTCCAAGCATTCAGCTGGAAACTGGCGAGGTCGTCGAGCTTTCATGGCAAGAGCGCGCTCTATGCGCACAGACCGATCCAGAGGCCTTCTTCCCCGAAAAAGGCGGTTCAACCCGCGAAGCAAAGCGCGTCTGCACCTCATGCGATGTCCGCTCTGAGTGCCTCGAATATGCGTTGGCACATGATGAGCGCTTCGGAATCTGGGGTGGCCTCTCAGAGCGCGAACGCCGCCGTTTAAAGCGCCGTTCAGCCTAAGTCATCCTTAATTCCCCAATGGCTTTCTTTTGAGGTTCCCCTTTTGGGGATTTCCTAATTGGGCCAGTTTCATAAAGACTTACACACCTGATGTCTAACCGAACTACTCAGGTCACTGCGATTCTGGTCGTGCATGATGGTGCGACCTGGCTTCCGCAGGTAGTGGCAGCTATCGCATCGCAATCTCGCACCCCTAATCGCACTATTGCAGTTGATACTGGTTCAACCGATGGCTCTGCCAAACTCTTAAATGGCGCTCGCATCAAAAGCATCGCAATCAATCGCGGCGAGGGATTCGGAACTGCAATTGCAGAAGCGGTCTCTACATTGCCACCAGTTGAATCTGAAGATGAATGGATTTGGCTGTTACATGACGATAGCGCACCTGATTCGCAGGCGCTCGAGAATTTATTAGCTGCAGTTGTAGATCGTCCAAATATCGCAATGGTTGGACCGAAAATTCTTGGTTGGAATGATCGAACACATTTGCTTGAAGTAGGCATCAGTATTGCTAGAAATGGCGCTCGCTGGACTGGTTTAGAAGATCATGAATATGACCAAGGGCAACATGATGGAATTTTTGAAGTTCTTTCAGTTAGCACAGCAGGGGCATTGATTCGCCGCTCGGTATTTGAAGAGCTAGGCGGATTTGATGAAAAGTTAGATTTATTTCGTGATGATGTGGATTTTGGTTGGCGTATCCATGCGGCTGGTCAATCAGTTTTAGTAAACACAGATGCGGTGGTTTATCACGCAGAAGCGGCAGCATCAGAACGTCGCAATATAGATGTTGATGAAGCTTTCTTACATCGACCATTGCTTTTAGATCGTCGTAATGCTGCATATGTTTTGCTCACAAATTCAACATGGTGGATGCTTCCACTTATCTCATTGCAAGTTGTTGGTGCGGCATTAGTCAGATCCGTTGGATACTTGTTTGCGAAATTACCAGGTTATGCATCTGATGAATTGCTTGCGTTATTCCGACTTTTCACTCGACCAGATTTAGTTCGAGCTGGCCGTAAGTGGCGCAAAGAAGATCGGTTGGTTTCACCGCGAGTAGTAACTAGATTTATGCCATCTCGCCTCCTGCAATTCCGAAGCTCGCTTGATTCGGTGACAGATAAAATTCAAGAGAAACTATTTCCGTCGCAGCAGGAAATTAAAGGCGAAATTTCTGAAGATGAAGATCTATTAACGCCGACAAATACCAGAAGTTGGAAAACACTGCTAAAACGCCCTGATTTAATTGCATTTCTTGGCGCCTTTATATTCTCAATAGTTTTCTCGCACAGCCGTTTAGGTGCAATTGCCGGTGGTGCTCTGCCAGAGACCCCTGATGGTGTTTCAGGGCTATGGAAGCTTTATGCAGAATCTTGGCACCAGGTTGGATTAGGAAGCTCTAGCGCCACTCCGACCTGGGTCGCAGTAATTGCGCTTATCGGAACCCTAACTTTTGGTAATGCCCAATTTGTAATATCTAGCTTGTTCCTCTTCGCTCCTTTTATTTTATTTAGCGCTATTTTTATCTGGCTTCGCAGAATTACCACACACATTTGGTTGGCAATTTTCGGAAGTGCGCTTTATGCAATTTCGCCTGTTGCGCTTGCAACTACAAATTCAGGAAGACTCGGAACGTTAGTCGTGATGGCAGCTTTGCCATTGACGTTACATGTATTAAGCGGCACTTTAGAAATAGAGAAATTATCAATTCGTAAGATTTTTCAACTAGGCATCTTTTTAACATTGCCGGTAGCTTTCTCGTTACCTTTCTTCTTGGCGCTAGGAATTTTCTACACAGGTTTAACTGCCTTTGATTATTTACATACTTCGCGTGAAATTTGGATCAAGCGAATCCAAAATCGCCTATTGCTATTGGTGATTCCGTTCTTATTAAATGCACCTTACTCAACGGAAGCAGTCCTTCATCCAACCAGATATCTACTAGAGCCAGGATTAGCGCTTGCAGGCGGCGGACCGAATTTAGCGCTACTTTCAAATCCAGGCGGCATTGGATCAGTACCTTGGTGGCTACTTGGGCCATTTAGCGGATTGATTTTAGTTTCAATCTTTTCCCGAACTAATGCTAGGTATTTCGCATTTGTAGGAAGCGGATTCTTGGCGTTGGCAACTTTGCTTTCTGGACTTTCATTTCCAGCTCGAGGCACTTCAATTGGATATCCGCTCTGGATCGGAACATTTATTGCGATTTCTACGGTTGCTGCGATTACCGCAGGTGCAATTGTTTTGGACCAACTTCGCATTCACTTAGAGAAATCTGCGGTTAACTATCGCCACATATTTGCGGCTCTGCTATTGGCATCTTCGGTCATCTATACGGGTGCCGCAACGATCTGGAGTTTGGTTTCGGATTCACCATTAAATACAGTTTCTAATCGAGTGCTTCCAGAGTATTTAAGCGTGACACCTGGAACAAAAACAGCAGTAATTAGAAAAATGGATGATGGTTCTCTGAATTATTTCATCGCCCGAGGTAGAGATATTTTTCTAGGTGATCCAGATGTGGCACCTGCTACAAACCCAGAAATATCCGCTGCAATTAGAGCGACGGTCGATGGCAGTGGAGTTAATGCCGCTTCAGTACTTGCAGAGTATGGAATTAGATATCTTTTTGTAAAAGCACCAGCTCCGGATTCATTAGTCCGAACTATTGATGGACTAGGTGGTTATGTCAGAAATTCAGCAACCGCGGATGGAATTACTTGGCGTGTTCTTGGTTTCCCAGATCGCCTAATTTTCACGGATTCCATAGGACAAATTGCTGCGATACCTACAAATGAAATTAGCGCAAACTTCTCTGTCGCTAAACCGGGAACTTTGAGACTTGCCGAGAATTTTGATAGCAACTGGAAAGTTATTGGAAATGGAAAGTATTTAGAGCGAAAAATCAATTCAAATAATTTGCCTGAGTTTGTTATTGAAGAAGCCGGCGATTACCTTTTAATTCATGATGGAACAATGCGACGAGCTTTATTGTCTTTACAAATAATTTTCTTACTTGTGGCGCTAGTAATGGCCGCACCTGCCGGACGACGTAAACGCGATCGGGAGATGCCATGAAATTAAGACGTTTAATTTACTTAGTTGCGATTTTCACGGCGGTGGCTCTTGCAGGTAATTTCTTGCAAGCCGGCGGTAATTCTCGCAAGTTTTCAGAGAACTATCCCGAGCTGGTATGTCCAAATGTTGGCAGCGCTCAAACTCAGGTCTCTCTAACTAGCAGCAATCGTTTGGTTAGGTTCTTACCATCTAAAAAATACAATTTTGTTAAAGCCAAAACCAATAGATTGCTTACCAATCAGAGCTCAGTGATAGTCGATGGCCAAGGCACTAGTTCGATGGCATGGATTTCTAAGTCTGGCATCTGGGCTGGCGGCGTTAATTGTTTAGCCCCGCAGGAAGAGCAATTTTTTGTCGGCGGCACTGCCGATGTTTCTAGTAAATCAAAAATAGTAATAATTAACGCAGGGTTAAGTCCCTCAATCGTTGATGTAATTACCTATAGCGAAACTGGTTCTCTGAAAAAAACCATCACGCTAAGTAAAAATCGCGTAGCTTCTTTGAAATTAGTTACGCTAGCACCAGGTGCAAAATCTGTTTCAATGAGAGTCATTCCGAAAACGGGCCGAGTAGTCTCTTATCTAGTGGATGAGCGCGGGCGAGGGCTACAAAATCTCGGTGGCGATATTGTTAATTCACAATCCACTTTAGGTAGAACTTTGTTAATACCCGGTATTCCAACAAGTGCTACAAACAAGAGCCATTTGCTTCGGGTATTAAACCCAGGTGCAGCCGAAACTGTAATTACGGTCGAAGTTCTGTCGAAAGATGGCCGTTATATTCCAGTTGGTTTGGACAATAGAAAAATACCCGGCGGAAAAGTTGCAGATTTTGTGATTGATTTTGATTCTAAGCAAGCAAGTTTTGGATTAAGAATCACTTCAGATCAACCAATTGCAGCATCCACCTACAGCCGAATTGGAAATGATTTCGTGTGGAGTACCGCTTCACTTCCGGGAATCACAGGCACTTGGGCTATCACTGGACTTGACCCGACCATGCAATTTATTGGAAATCAGATCAAAGTTGAGATCACTGCCTTAATGCCAAAACGAAAGCAAGTATCCAAGACCGTAACTGGTGTTGATTACACAACTTATAAGTTGCCAGTTGGCGCTATCGGCGTGCGAATTGAGAAAATCAGCGGGGATACCGCTGCTGCACTAATTGTTAAGTCTCAGAGCGGAATTGGGTATTTGCCTTTGATTAATGGATCAGTATTGACCCGCAGCACAGTTCCGACTGCCAATATCGGCGTGTTAAACCCATAAACCAAATACAAATCAGACTATTTTTCTCGTATGAGTTCACGAATTGGCAGACATTGTTCTCGCTCGGGCTGCCACCGCAAAGCATCGATGACTCTTACTTATGTATATTCGGAATCCATCGCAGTGGTTGGGCCATTAGCTACATACTCCGAACCTCATGCATATGATTTATGTGAGATTCACGGTGCAAAGTTGACCGTGCCTAATGGATGGCAAGTCATTAGACGCGAAATCAATTCCGGAGAGAGCGGACCATCTGATGAAGATTTGATGGCGATTGCAGAAGCTGTAAGAGAAGTTGCTACCCGAGAAATTCCAAATAGCAATCCAAACCCTAATGCGGTTCAATCAGCTATTGGACGAAGAGGTCACCTGCGTTCAGTTCCAAATGCTTAAACAAAGCAAAAGAGGCTAACAAATGATTCCAAATATCTTTAAGGCTTACGATATTCGTGGATTAGTTGGCACAGAATTAACAAAACAATTCGCGTTTTCTACTGGTGTTGCATTTGCAAAATTTCTTGAATTAGAGCGTGAGCCAGCAACTGTTGTAATTGGCGAAGATATGCGCCCCTCCTCTCCAGAGCTCGCTGATGCATTCTCTGCGGGAGTAACTTCGCAGGGGATGGATGTAATCCGAATCGGTCTGGCCTCCACTGACATGCTCTACTTTGCCGCTGGAAAATTAAATTTGCCGGGCGCCATGTTTACGGCTAGCCACAACCCCGCCCAATATAACGGCATTAAATTGTGTTTAAGCGGCGCAAGACCAATAGGAAAAGAATCGGGATTGTTAACTATTGAGAATTTCGTGCGTGAAGGAGTTCCAGTTAGCTTGCGTCCGGTCGGCGTTGAAACTAAGAATGAGATGCTCAACGAATATGTAGAACATCTTCTGTCTTTAGTAGATGTTTCTGGAATTCGAAAATTGAAAGTAGTGGTTGATGCCGGCAATGGCATGGCCGGTCATACCGCACCGGCAGTTTTTTCTCGCATGAATGTTGATGTAACTGAAATGTATTATGAATTGGATGGCACCTTCCCAAACCACGAAGCTAATCCAATTGATGAAGAGAATCTAAAAGATTTAAAGAGCGCAGTTAAGAAACATGGTGCTGATATTGGACTTGCATTTGATGGCGATGCAGACCGCTGCTTCCTTGTTGATGAAAATGGGGAGGCAGTAAATCCATCCTTATTGACAGCGCTAATTGCAGATCGAGAATTGAAGAAGAAACCAGGATCTCCAATTATTTATAACTTAATTTCATCTCGCGCTGTCCGAGAAGTAGTAGAAGAAAATGGTGGCAAACCGCTTCGCTCAAGAGTCGGACACTCTTTTATAAAAGCGATGATGGCAGAATCTGGCGCAATCTTTGGCGGAGAGCATTCCGGGCATTTTTACTTTGCAGACTTTTGGCGTGCAGATTCGGGAATGTTAGCTGCGCTACATGCAATCGCTGCCTTAGGTGAAACCGAAAAGTCTCTATCTGAACTACTAAAGCCGTATGCTCGTTATTTTGCAAGCGGCGAAATTAATTCAACTGTTACGGATAGCAAAGCTGTGATGCAGCACATCAAAGAGTTGTATGGAACAAAAGCGGGCGTTACTACAGATGATTTAGATGGTCTAACCGTCGATGGCGATACCTGGTGGTTTAACGTGCGAGCCTCAAACACCGAACCGCTCCTTCGACTTAACGTTGAGGCTAAGACGCAAGGGCAGATGGCCCAGCTTCGCGATGAGGTTTTGGCCGTAATTAGAGGTTAAACTAAGAGCCTGCGCGAGGCCTCGCCGATCAATATAAATTCTCAATATAGGAGTAAAAATTGTCTACGACGACCTCAATAAAGCATGACATTGCTAATGCTGCGCTTGCAGCTGAAGGCAAGAAGCGCATCGAATGGGCAGAACGTAACATGCCGGTGCTTGCACAAATTCGTGAACGCTTTGAAAAGACCAAGCCATTTGCTGGTGTACGCATTGCAGCTTGCATGCACGTTACAACCGAAACCGCAAACCTAATGCGCGTTCTAAAAGCTGGTGGCGCTGAGCTTGCACTTTGTGCATCTAATCCGCTTTCAACTCAAGACGACACCGCAGCTGCGCTAGTTCACGAATATGGCATCAGTGTATTTGCACGAAATGCAGTTGACCGTGATGGTTACTACGCACATATCAACGCTGCATTAGATATCGAACCACATCAAGTATTTGATGATGGTTGCGACTTAGTAAACACTCTTCACACAACTCGCAAAGAATTACTTCCTAACATCTCTGGTGGTTGCGAAGAAACTACAACCGGTGTTATCCGTTTAACTCAGATGGCAAAAGATGGCGCACTAACTTTCCCAATGATCGCAGTTAATGACACTGACACTAAGCATATGTTTGATAACCGATACGGAACCGGTCAATCAACTTTGGACGCAGTTTTCCGTGCCACAAACTTCTTGCTCGCAGGACGCATCGTGGTAGTCGCAGGATTTGGATATTGCGGTAAGGGTGTAGCAGAACGTGCTCGCGGCTTAGGTGCAGATGTAATCGTTACCGAAATTGATCCAACAAAGGCACTTGATGCAATGATGCAGGGCTTCCGCGTAATGCCTATGACCGAAGCCGCAAAGATTGGTGATGTATTTATTACCGTAACCGGTAACCGCGATGTGCTTCGCGAAGAACATTTCCAAGTAATGAAAGATGGCGCAATTCTTGCTAACTCTGGCCACTTTGATATCGAAATCGATGTTGCTTGGTTAGAGCAGAACAATGCCAAGAAGAATGCCAAGATGCGCCATCAAACAGATGAATATGTATTAAAGAATGGCAATCGCATTTTGCTTCTTGCAGAAGGTCGTTTAGTTAACTTGGGCGCAGCCGAAGGACACCCTGCATCAGTTATGGATCTTTCATTCTCAGACCAAGCTTTAACTGCAGAATATTTGGTTAAAGAGGCGAAGAACTTAAAGCCAGGCGTTCATAACGTGCCAACTTATATTGATAAAGAAGTTGCTCGTTTGAAGCTAGCAAGTATGGGTGGCGCAGTTGATGTACTAACTCCAGCGCAAGAGCTTTACCTAAACTCTTGGGAACACGGTAGCTAATGACATTAGTGCTTGTCGTCGATGACGATCAAGATCTCGCAGAGATGCTTGGCATCGTTTTAACCGGTGCCGGCATCGATGTAGAGATGGTTGGTCGCGGCGATGAAGCACTTGAAGCTTTTCGCGAAACTAAACCAGATTTAGTTTTATTAGATGTGATGCTTCCAGGGATTGATGGCGTAGAAGTTTGTAAATTAATTCGCGCTGAATCCATGGTTCCAATTGTGATGTTGACAGCTCGCGGCGATACTCAAGATGTCGTCGCGGGCCTTGAAGCAGGAGCAGACGATTACATCGTAAAACCTTTTAGACATCCTTCTGAATTAGTGGCTCGCATTCGCACTCGTCTTCGCCGTTCAACTCTGCCATCAACTGGCCAAGTTTCAATTGGCGATCTCAAGATTGACATGGTTGCTCACGAAGTAACTCGCGGCGATACCAAAATTCTCTTAACACGTCTTGAATTTGAACTTCTAGCAGCGCTAGCTAAAGAGCCGGGTCGAGTATTTACTCGAGAAGCGTTGCTATCTGAAGTTTGGGGCTATCACCATTCAACAGATACTCGATTAGTAAACGTGCATGTTCAGCGTTTGCGCTCTAAAGTTGAACCAGATCCAGATAATCCAGTAATCGTTCTTACTGTGCGTGGCGTTGGATATCGAGCAGGTTCAACGGCTAATAAGTGAAGCTGACCCGTTGGCTGCGCCATTCGTTGGCCGCCCGAGTAGTTATCTCTACATCTTTATTATCCATCGCAGCGATTTGGATTGCCGGATCTGCGCTTTACACAAATCTTTCAAGTGGCATTAAAGGCGTTAAATACGAATCTTCAATTTCAGATACCAAAGCCACTGTATATGCGCTGCAATACCAATTTTTGCTTGCGGGCGAGAGTCCAAAAGCTATTCAGAAAGCGATTAACGATCTATCAACAAATGGAATTGTATTTGGTACAGCCACTAACACCGCGCCATATTTGATTTTTATTCCAGCCCCAGGAACCAATGTTCTTACTAACAATTACACCACGGTTTCGCCATTTCTAACCGGAAGAATGATTCCAGAAGAATTACGAAAGCTGGTACGGAAAGACACCAATACCCACAGTTCGTATCAAACAATCACCAATACATTTGGACTTTCATCACAAGTTTTGGTTGTAGGAAACTTAATTGAAGTACCAAAAGTTGGAAATTATGAACTTTATTTACTTTTTAATTTAGATAATCAAAATGCAACTCTACAAATTGTTTCTAACTCGTTAATTGCTACCGGCGCTTCATTAGTATTTCTGGTTGGTCTTGTGACGTTCTTAGTTGTAAGGCAAGTGGTGCGCCCAGTTAGAGAAGCGGCAAAAACTGCAGAAGCGCTTTCATCTGGTGATTTAGGAAAACGTATGGATGTAAAGGGTGATGATGAAATTGCTCGTTTAGGTCATGCGTTCAATGAGATGGCCAACTCTTTACAGCTACAGATTAATCGTTTGGAAAATTTATCTAACGTTCAACAACGTTTTGTTGGGGATGTCACTCATGAGCTACGTACTCCGTTAACGACTTTGCGTATGGCGGCAGGAATGATTCATAGTGCTCGCAATACCTTTGATCCGTCGCTTCAAAGAAGTGTGGAGCTGATGATGGTTCAGTTAGATCGATTCGAAAGATTGCTAGAAGACCTTCTTGAAATTAGTCGTTTTGATGCGGAAGTCGCAGTTATTGAGCCAGTTGAATTTGATTTATGCCTACTCACAAGCAACGCTATTTCGGACTTACGCATGGTGGCTAGTGAGCTTGGAGTACATATCGAATTAGATCGGCCAGCGGATTCCATCTACATCAAAGGCGATATCCGCAGAGTCGAACGTATTCTTCGCAATCTGATTACTAATGCGATTGACCATGCCGAAGCTAAACCAATAAATGTCACCATCCGCCAAGATGAGCATTCGGTAGCAGTTGCAGTCCGTGATCATGGTATTGGTTTAGATAAAGAGAGTGCGCTTCGTGTGTTTGATCGATTTTGGCGCGCTGATCCATCTAGGTCTCGCGTTAGAGGCGGCACCGGTCTAGGACTTTCTATGGCACTTGAAGATGCACGCCTACACAATGGCGAGTTGGAAGTTTACGGAGAGCCAGGTAACGGCGCCAACTTTGTTCTGACTTTACCTAAACAAGCTGGTGGGGAAATTCCACAGCGA
>JACCDH010569982.1_pt1 | contig 60743 bp, 58 predicted proteins | sample 7442481 | NCBI WGS metagenome assembly JACCDH01 (sample SAMN15323433, study PRJNA562643) | freshwater metagenome | isolation source: river surface water | place: USA:Blue River Watershed | collected 2017-08-15
AAAAAAAATATTTCAAATTACTTGAAAATATAAGTTAAGGATATTACATTTGACGAAAATACAAGATTAAAAACTACCCAATGAAAAGAGTTATTGTTGATTACGCAAAATTAACAAATGAAATCTTAACCCTACTAGTTGAGAAATTTCCAGATGGCTATGATGATTCGGATATCATTCGATTTAAAAACGCCAAAAATGAAACCGTTGAAGCTGTTGAAGTACGTACATCGGATACTATTTTTTTAGTTAAAGTAAGTACTAAGTTGTCTGATCGTATTGAAAATTATGATGAAGATGATATCATAACCGAAGAAGTGGTCGTAGATAAAATCGTTGGTCTTAAAGAGTTAGACATCGAAGATGAAGACGATACCGATGAAGAGGAAGGTACTAATGATGCTGAAGACATTGAAGACACAGAAGAAGAAGATTAACAATAAAAAAGGGAATTCGATTGAATTCCCTTTTTAGTTATAAATACAGTTCTATAATTATTTGCTTGTGGTGTAATTCGTGTCCTAAAATGCAATACCCAATTCCTCTAACAGACACACTTGCATTTGAAGCTGTTCCCAATTTTAATACATCGGATTCTGAAAACGAAGAAAACAAACTTATTGTTGCATCTCTTACGATTGCATATTCTTCTAATAAACTTTCATAGGTTCTTTCGTTTGCATTTGCCGCCAATACAAAATCGTTTTCATCAAAACCAGGTAAAGCTGTAGCATCATTTCTGCTTATGCGCAAAGCCCTGTATGCAAAAATTCGTTCAGCATCAATTAAATGCAAAAGCAAATCTTTTATCGTCCATTTACCCTCTTCGTATCTAAATTCTTGTTTAAAAACCGGAATTGAACCAAAGAAATGAAGCATTTCCGCTTTTTGATCCTTCAATCCCTTTACAATACTCTGTTCCGAAACCAATTTAATATAATTCATCTGGTAGGGAACATATTCGTTTTCATGCAGATTTTTCATCGTTCTATACGTATAAAAAAAGCCTCAATAAGAGGCTTTAACATATTAAAGTTCTTTAAAAATAGTATGCATCAATCGCTTTTTGTCGTTGATACTTTCCTCTAAAGAAATCATGGTTTCCGTTCTGTATACTCCTTCAATATCATCGATCATGAAGATTACTTCTTTAGCATGTTTTGTATCTTTAGCTCTAATCTTGCAAAAAATATTAAACTTACCTGTTGTTACATGTGCAACTGTTACATATGGAATTTGATTGATTCGCTCCAAAACAAATTTAGTTTGAGAGGTATTGTGCAAAAACACACCTACATATGCAATAAAGGAATAGCCTAATTTCTCATAGTCTAAGGTAAGAGAAGAGCCTTGAATAATTCCTGCATCTTCCATCTTCTTAACTCTAACATGTACGGTCCCAGCAGAAATTAACAATTTCTTAGCGATATCTGTGAAAGGAACTCTGGTGTTATCAATTAACATGTCTAAAATTTGATGATCTACTTCATCTAAACGAAACTTGCTCATAGCGCTTGTAATAAATGTTAAATTATTGACTTATTATCAATATCGAAACAAATTTATTAAATTATTTTTAATCCGTTGTTGAATTGTATAGAATTATTGAGATCAAACGTAGCTTCTTCTCCTAATATTGGATAGGGTTTCCCATTGGATGAAAAAAGCAATGATTCACAATCGTATTCAACATGTCCAAAATAATGGTCTAAATCAGAAATTTTAGAAATAACCGCTCGAAATTTTACTTTACCTGCAATTACCTCTTCACGATATTGAGCTGCAAAGTTAATTATTTTTTCAACATTATTATCAATAATTTTGATATTTCTATAGATAATATCGAAAAAACATTTATTATTTTGAGGAATTCTCAAATATTTAGTCAAATCGTTATCAACTACAACGTTTTCGTTTTGTCTCAAAAACGAAGCAACTAAAGCGATAAAAACAAACTTTCTACTTTCATCTCTGTTGTAATCATTTGGATAATGTCCGGCTTCAAATAGAATTGTAGGTGTTTGCTGGGTGGTAAAGTAATCGCCCGTACAATTGACATTATAAGCGTCGTCAAATCGTCCAATTTGATGGGGTAAATACGATTCTAATACTTCAACCATAGCAACAATAATTTCTACCGCTTTCATTCGGGTCGAATTGTATTGACAGGCGGCATCAAAAGCAGGTGCTAAAAAGGAAATAGTTGCCGGAGCAAAAAAACCTTCTGTACCAAAAATAGTGCGCTGATCATGAAGGTTATAACAATAATCAGGTTTAAACTGCTCGTAAGTGCGTTTCAGCAATTGCATTTCAGGTTGGGTTTCAGCAACCGCATCCCTATTTAAATCAATCCCATTTGCATTTTCTCGTGTATAAGCAAATGCGCCATCGGGATTCAACATCGGAATACACAATAAAGTATAGTTTGATTTTATTTGATGGGCTAGTTCCGTATCGGATGCTAAAAAATTAAAAAAATCAAAAAGACCTTTGGTTGTTGTTGGTTCATTACCGTGCATTTGCGACCAAATCAAAATCTTAGTTTTACCAGATCCAATTTTAACTTGATAAATTTCCTTTTGTAAAACGGATTGGCCGATCGCTTTAACTTCAAATTGATCCGCAAAAGAATTCATTACAGGTGCAATTGTATTCAAATGAATATACTTTCCCGCTAAATCAGGATGCAAATATTTTGTGGCTAAGGCTAAAAAATCCATTGGTATTTATTGATTTACAAATGTAAAGAACTTTATTTTTACAATTGTAAACACAATGCTAATTACTTTTGTAATTTATTTTTTAAATACTTTTAATAAAGTTATAATAATTTAAAAATCAATATATTAAATTATATTACATGAATATTAAATTTATATTTATACCATAATTATTAGCCCTATAAATTATTTCATTCAAATAATTTAATTACATTTGTAAACAATATATTTTAATAGAAGCAACAATGGTAAACATCGACGAATTCATCAAACGTTTGGAAATAGTTCTTGACTATTACAATTTATCTGCCTCTGCTTTTGCAGATAAAATAAGTGTGCAACGTTCAAGTCTATCACATCTCCTATCGGGCAGAAATAAGCCGAGTTTGGATTTTATCATTAAAGTAATTGAAGTTTTTCCAGAAGTAGACTTGTATTGGTTTCTAAATGGTAAAGGCACTTTTCCAAAATCGGATATGCACAGTGCTGCCGGTTTTACGCCAACCACCAAGCAAGCCAACCCTCAAAGTACTGAAACAACTATTGAATCTTCATTGGATTTGTTTTCTACAGCTGCATTACCCGATATGAAACACTCAAAACCAAAGGAAATAATTCCTACAATTCAACAAAACATCGAACGAATTGTGATTTTTTATACGGATGGTACATTTAAAAATTACCAATCCTAAGTAGCAATTATCTTTTTGGGGTATAACTCAATTCGGGGTTCTTACCCACTACTCCAATAAAATAGGATTCTAAGAAAGCAACATCAGCTTCAATGTTGCCTGTTGGATAAAACGGCTGATGATAGCGAACGACTTTATTTTGGTATTCAAAAGCAACAGGTACAATAGGTACATTAGCCTTCAAAGCAATGTAGTAAAAACCCGTTTTCCACTGTGTAACTTTTTTTCGTGTGCCTTCAGGAGCTATGGCCAATCGAAATACATCGTTTTTTAAAAATACGGCTGCAATGGAGTCAACTTTATTTTCATTCTTTTCTCGATTCAAAGGTCTTCCCCCCGTCCATCTGAAAAAATAATGAAAAGGAAAAACAAATAATTCTTTTTTTGCCACATAATTAATTTCAGTATTTAAAATGCCGCGTGTAAAAATCCCCAAGAAAAAATCCCACCAACTGGTATGCGGAACAGCAATTAATACACACTTCTTTAGCTCAGGTGCAATTGTTCCTTCAACTTTCCACCCCAACAAGGTGCAGAAAATAAAGCTGTATAGTTTTTGTTTCATGAGTTGTGAATTTTTGGCAAAAATAAAATTATATTTACGATTACAAACAAAAATGAGATGATTAAGCGCTTATTAAGTTATTTAGTACCCATCAAAGTTCATGAAACCCCATCAAACACAAGTACCAACCTAGAAGTAACTTGGAATAATGGTTCATTGGTTTTGGATTCAAAACATACAAATTATTCACATGGTAGTTTAGAAAAAGTGCTAAAAAAAGGCATGCAACACATAGGCTATACAACTTTAAAAGATGCAAAATCCACCCTATTATTAGGTGTTGCTGGCGGTAGCGCTATCAAGATATTACGAAATGAAATCCACAACGAAGGGAAAATTATTGGCGTTGATATTGATCCCAAAGTGATTGATGTAGCAACAACTTACTTTAATTTAGGGGCTTATCAAAATTTTGAAATGATCATCGAAGACGCTCGTATTTTTATCGCTCAGAACGAACAAAAATTTGACTTCATCCTTATTGACATTTTTGAAGACAATATAATGCCTGATTTTTTATTTGAAGCTACCTTTATTGAAAATATTAAGTTGGCAATGGCCAAAAACAGCTATATTTTATTTAACTTTATGCTGTTAAATGATATTGAAAACAAACTGCATAAATTCACTACTGCTTTTGAAACGGAAGCATACAAAGTATCAACTTTATTAAACGTTGAAGCATTTAACAAACTTGTTGTTGTAAATAAAATAAACTAATGAATACGATACTGCGCAAATTATTAGTAGGTAAAGTTTCTAGAAACTACAAACCCAAACTGAACCCAATTCAGAAAAGCCTCCTCAACATCAGAGCGATTTGGAACAACGATCATCAAGATGATAATGGGATCGAAAAAATAGTTCGATTATTTCTTTCAGGTTCGCAATTGCTTTTTCCAGGCATCTATATCAAATACTTGGCTTGTAAAAAAGGATACGAATACCAAGATTTAGCCTTAGATTTTTATGTTGTAGGCAAAGTGATTTTTCCTTTATTGACACTAATTTATGATTGGCAATCCAGTAGTTTTGTCGTGTGGATTTTAGTATATTTATTATTAGAAACCGTGTTGTATATCCCTACCCTAATTTTTGCATCCGATTCATTTTCAAGACCACGCTCCTACAAACGATCAATGCTCTTATTGTTTTTTAATTATTTGGAAATTGTAGTATCGTTTGGTGTTTTGTATACCCTTGGGGAGAACATGAATAAATCTTTTTCCCATTGGTTTGACCCCATTTATTTCAGTATGGTAAGCTTCAGTTCTATTGGATTTGGCGATTACTACCCAGTAACTACCTTTGGAAAAGTATTAGTAAGCTTGCAAGCCATGTTCTTCTTATCATTTGTAGTTTTGTTTTTGAATTTTTTCTCAACCAAGGTAAAAAGCAAAGGCTATTTTGGGGATGCAGACAATTAAGATATTAATTTTCTCGCTTTTTCTAAATCTTCTGGCGTGTCAATTCCGATACTGCCATGGTTTGTTTCTAGCATTTTAATGCGTTTTCCATATTCCAAATAGCGCAGTTGTTCTAATTTTTCAGACGCTTCTAATGACAACATGGGCAAACGGTAAAAATCGAGCAATGCTTCTTTTCTAAAGGCATAGATCCCGATATGTTTCATGTAGCGTACACCTGCCTGCTCCTCTCTTGGATAAGGAATTACCGAACGGGAAAAATACAACGCAAAACCTTGTTGGTCGGTAATGACTTTTACATTATTTGGATTGTTAATTTCGGCAACATCAGTTATTTCAAACATAAGCGAACCCAAATCAATTTTTTTATCTAGATCATGCTTAAAAACTTGAATTAATTCTTCTAACGGCTTTTTATCGACAAAAGGTTCGTCACCCTGAACATTGATAACAAGATCTACATCCATATCATAAACCGCTTCTGCAATGCGATCGCTACCACTCTCATGCTCCTTTATGGAACGTATGGCTTTACCACCATGCGCATTAATCTCATCAAAAATCAAATCCGAATCGGTCACCACAAACACATCGTCAAATAAATTTGTTTTCACAGCAGCTTCATACGTTCTTAAAATGACGGTTTTACCGCACAAATCTTGCATTAATTTGGCAGGAAAACGAGTTGAGGCATAACGAGCCGGAATAACAGCAATAATCTTCATTGGTGAGTTTGTTTTTACAAAAGTATTAATTTTTAAAATATTCGTCTTTAAAACCAATTAAATAAAGTTTTTCTTCGGCACGGGTAATAGCCGTATACAACCAACGCACATAATCGGCATCAATGCCATCTGGCAAATAAGGTTGTTCTACAAAAACCGTTTTCCATTGACCCCCTTGCGATTTATGACAGGTAATTGCATACGAAAACTTTACTTGTAGGGCGTTAAAATATTCATTCTCTTTTACTTTTTGCAATTTTTTATATTGTTGTCTTTCGTCTTCATAATCCAATAATACTTCCTGATACAATTGATTGGATTGCTCATAGGTTAACGAAGGCGATTCACTTGTAATGGTATCCAACATCAAAATGGTATCAAAAGGGGTTTGATTGGGATAATCCACCATTCTGATTTTGACGGTAGCAAATTTAAAACCGTACAATTCTTGAATTTTTCTAATTTCCAATATCTCAATAATATCGCCATTGGCAATAAAACCGGCTTCTGTATCTTCTTTTAGCCAAAAATAATTATTCTTTACTACCATTAAATAATCCCCGGTGGAAAGTTCGCTTTCTTTCGATAGTATCGATGTCCGAATTTGCTGGTTATATTGGTTGGCTCGTTTATTAGAACGAACAATAAAAACGGTATCTTCTAATCCATAATTATCATACGCGCTATGAATAGCATCTTGAATATCATAGCCATCTTGTAATCTAACAATGTCTTTGAAACCGTTTACGTTAAATTGAAAAGTATCGATAAAATGAGAATCCAATAATTCCCTCAATTGGGTAGCGTTATATAAAATTCCAGACGTTTCCGCTTGACGCATTACTTCGTCAAGTTCAATATGTTGTACGTTTTTCTGGTAATGTAAAGAAAGTGTATGAACATCAAGAGCCGGACTAACGGTCATGTTCACAGGGGGTAATTGAGCCGTATCACCAATCAATAATAATTTACAGTTGTTTCCCGCTTCTACATAAAAAAAGAGATCATCAAGAAGCGAACCGTTGGCATATAATTTTGAATCTTGCGATGTATCGGATATCATTGAAGATTCATCTACTATAAAAATGGTATTCTTAAATTTATTTTGTTGCAACGTAAAACTTACGCCTCCAGTCTTTGCTTTTTTTGGAAAATAAATGCGTTTGTGAATCGTATAGGCTGGTTTTCCTGAATAGTTACTGATCACCTTTGCCGCACGACCTGTTGGGGCTAATAAAACACATTTCATGTTTATAGCTTCCAAATGATTAATAACGGTGGAAATAATAGTTGTTTTACCTGTTCCAGCATACCCTTTCAAAACAAAAATTTCATCGTTTGAGGTATTGAACAGAAATACGGCAATTTTTTGAAAAAATAAATTTTGTTTTACAGTAGGCTGAAACAAAGAATTTTGAAGCAGCAACTTATAAAACACCGATGAAGTAATCATTTGTAAAAAGGGACTTTAATTAATTATCAAATATAGTGCTGATTTTAGAAAAATAGCGATCAGAATAGAAAAAAATTGTAGCTTTGCCAATAGTAGTAAACGGTATTGTTTATGAATCAAGTTAGAATTTTATGGTAATTTCAACGGGTGACATCACGCAAAAAACGTATAAAAAATTAGTTCTTCAAGTTTCCTTGAGTGAATTATCATTTTGTGTCATTGATTTAATCACACATAAAGTACTGCACACACAGGAAGTTCATTTTGAAAAAAACAAAGTTATTGAAGAACAACTTTGGCGTGCTTTTGTAGATTTTTCAATTTTGGCCAATGCGTATGACGAAGTAGTTGTATTACATAACAATAGTTTAAATGCATTAGTACCAACGTCTTTATTTGATCCGGCTTTTTTAGCCAGTTATTTGCAATACAACATTAAGGTTTTTGAAACGGATTTTTTCGCTTACGATGCTCTTATGCCCTATGAAATTAACAATGTTTATGTCCCTTTCATGAACATTAATAATTTTTTATTGGATCAATTTGAAAGTTTTGACTATAAAAATAGCAACACCATCTTACTGAAAAAGTGTTTGGAATTCTCTAAAAACAAAGAAGAAAAGCTGGTTTTTGTTCACGTACAAAAAGAACATTTTGAATTGGTAGTTGTAAAAAATCAAGAACTTTTATTATTCAATTCGTTTCCATACAGTACTCCAGAAGACTTTATTTATTATTTGCTATTCACTTGCGAACAATTGCAATTGAATCCAGAAACAGTTACTGTAAAATTGTTAGGAAAATGTAGTGAAGACGACGCTGTTTATAAAATGGCCTTTACCTACATTCGAAATTGTTCTTTATTACAAGTAGCTCACTTAACTGCTGGATTGGATGTTTCCGAAACAGACCTTCGCAATCACTTTATCCTATACCATTCATGAGAATTATTTCTGGTAAACACAAAGGTCGCCGATTGGTAGCTCCCAAAAATCTACCGGTACGCCCTACGACCGATATGTGTAAAGAATCCTTGTTTAATATTTTAAACAACTATTTTAATTTTCACGGTTTAAAAGTATTGGATTTATTTTCTGGAACTGGAAATATTAGTTATGAATTTGGCTCGCGTGGAGCGGGACCTATCACTAGCGTTGATGGCGATTTTGGTTGTGTGAATTTTATAAAAAAAACCGCAACCGATTTAGACTTAGACATTACAGCTCTAAAAAGTGATGTCTTTAAATTTTTAGAAAAAAGCAAAACCTCTTATGATATTATTTTTGCAGATCCACCCTATGACCTGGGTCAGGAACAATTTGAAAAAATCATCCAACTCATTTTTGAAAATGAATTGTTAGAGGAAGAAGGAATGTTAATTGTGGAACATTCAAAGCATACAAAACTAGACCACATGATGAATTTTTCGTTCGCTAAAAACTATGGCGGTTCGGTATTTTCCTTTTACGAATTCGAAAGCGACAACGATGAATCATTAGAAGACGAAGAAGATTAAAAAAAGCAGACCTATAAGCCGGATTCTGTCTCCGATATTCGGAGCCTTATCATTTATCTAGATCATACATTACTGCATGACTCAAGCTGCCTACCCTTCAGCATCGAACGAGTCGCCCTTATTCTGATTGCTCAGAAACTGCTGATTTACTTGACATTTCACCGCATAGAGTTTACCTGGTTTCACTACAGCATTATCTGTACATACTTTCTGTTGCACTGGTCCTCACCTTTCGATGGACGGGCGTTACCCGCTATGCTACTCTTTGGTGTCCGGACTTTCCTCTCCAACAAGTGGAGCGATAAGGCGGTCTGCGGTGCAAATTTAGAGTTTAGAATTTAGAATTTAGGGCTTAAACCAAATTATTTTTATTTTACTCAGTGCTATTGTGAATAACTTGTACACAACTTCTTTTGTTTTTGGGAATACGAACTTGTTTTTTGGAGCTGCGCTACTTATATTTGTGATTCAATTAGTAGTATGGAACAATTCATTGTATCAGCCCGAAAATACCGTCCGCAAACATTTAAAGATGTTGTGGGGCAACAGGCTATTACCAATACGTTGTTGAATGCTATTGAAACGAATCACTTAGCACAAGCATTATTGTTTACGGGCCCACGTGGTGTAGGCAAAACGACTTGTGCGCGTATATTGGCTCGAAAAATTAATCAAGAAGGTTATGATGATCCGTATGAAGATTTTTCGTTCAATGTCTTTGAATTGGATGCTGCTTCAAATAATGGAGTAGATGACATCAGAAGCATTATAGACCAAGTTAGAATACCACCGCAAACTGGAAAATATAAGGTTTATATTATTGATGAGGTACACATGCTTTCGCAAGCTGCTTTTAATGCCTTTCTAAAAACATTAGAAGAACCACCAAAACACGCCATTTTCATTTTAGCTACGACTGAAAAACATAAAATTATTCCAACCATATTATCGCGTTGTCAAATTTTTGATTTCAAACGAATTACAGTCAAAGATGCCAAAGCTCATTTGGCTGAAATTGCAAAAGAACAAGGTGTTGCTTTTGAAGACGATGCGTTGCACATCATTGCTCAAAAAGCAGATGGCGCCATGCGTGATGCACTATCAATTTTTGATAGAGTGGTTTCATATTGTGGGAACAACCTCACCAGACAAGCTGTTACTGAGAATTTAAACGTCTTGGATTTTGAATATTACATCAACATCACGGATTTAATTTTAGAAAATAAAATTCCTGATCTTCTGATGGCATACAATGATATCCTAGCCAAAGGTTTTGACGGACATCATTTCATAGCAGGTTTGGCTTCACATTTTAGAGATTTATTGGTTTGCAAAAACCCAGCTACGCTATCGCTTTTAGAAGCTGGAGAACAAGCACAAGCTTTATATGCCGCACAATCGCACAAAGCCATGCACGACTTTTTAATCAAAGGAATTGAATTGGCCAACGAATGTGATCTGAAATTCAAGGTGAGTCAAAACCAACGCTTGTTAGTCGAGCTTTGTCTCATGCAATTAGCCTCCATCACCTTTGATGGAGAAAAAAAAAAGTAGCTAAATTTATCATTCCAGCTACTTATTTCAAGAACAACTCCTACTCTATTGTTGAAGTTCGGCCTTCTGCTGCTAGCATTCAGGACATACAACCAACGGAAACTATTGCTCCCCCAATTGAAGTATTTTCAGTTCCTGAAACCGTTATTGAAAAAATAGAATTACCCGAAATACCGAAACCAGTACTTCCCAACTTAAATCCGCAAGGCACAAAAGTATCGGCATTGTCTTTAGCAAGTATAAAGGCAAAAAAAGATTTAGAAGCACAACAGCAACACCATCAAAAACACAAAGAGGAATTACCTTCGGAAGCGTTTAACGAAACCGATATGTTGTTGCAGTGGAATAAATTTGCTCAAAAAATGACCGATTCTGGAAAACGTTTGATGGCAACGTATATGCAAATGAACGATCCAACGTTAAACGGAACAACCATAACTTTAGAATTACCCAACCAAAGTACTAAAGAAGAATTTACTACCGGCTATCATGAATTATTGGGTTATTTACGGGGTAAATTACACAATCACGACATTACTATTGAAGTGGTTGTAAATGAAACCGTTGAAAACAAATATGCCTTTACACCTCAAGAAAAATTTGAACGATTGCAACAAATTAATCCAAATTTAGAGGTACTGCGAAAAACATTTGATTTGGATTTTTAAGAATTAGATTTTCCCATAATACATTGCCTTAACAATACCATCAGATAGTCCAATTTTTGGTACATAAATGGTACGGGCACCACTCCACTTCATGGCATTAAGATAAATACGAGTAGCCGGGATAATTACGTCGGCACGGTCTGGATTTAATCCTAAATCAGCAATTCGTTGCTCATAAGTCATGCTGTTCAATTTTTGGTATTGCGCTTGTAAATACATGTAAGACAGTGGTTTGTCTTGATTTTTTTCAGACAATTTGAATAATTTATTGATATTACCTCCAGAACCAATGAGTGTTAAGTTATCATAGGAAGCGGTATTCGATTTGATCCATTCTTCAATTTCCTCCCAAACAACATCAGCAACCATGTTGTTTAATAATCGAACGGTACCAATTCTAAACGACTTAGATGCCTTAATTTTTCCTTCGAAAAATAGTGAAAATTCGGTGCTACCTCCACCAACATCTACATATAAAAAGGCCTTGTCGGCAGTTATAAATCGTGTTAAATCTGAAGCTGCAATAATAGCAGCTTCTTTTTTCCCATCAATAATGGCAATATTGATATCAGCACGTTCTTTAACAATTGCAATCACCTCATTACCATTGGTAGCTTCGCGTAAGGCTGAAGTGGCACAAGCTTGGTATTTCTCCACTTTGTGTACCTTCATCAATAATTTAAAAGCTTGCATGGCCTCTACCATGCGCTCTATGTTTTCGTCTGAAATTGTTCCCACAGTAAATGCATCTTGCCCTAAACGAATCGGGACGCGCACTAATGCACTTTTATTAAATTGGGTCGCACAATCTTTTTGCTCCACAATATTGGTCACCAATAGTCGCATGGCATTAGATCCAATATCGATGGCGGCATATTTTTTTATTGTTATCATTCCTGATTATTCAAATTATCGAACTGTTTCTGCAATTACATCCAATTTCATTTGATAATAATTGTACATTTCTAATTGGGCTCTAAATGGTTTTTCATCACCGCGACGACGGTATTTATTCGCTAAATCACTGGAGTGCATTCGGGCTTTAACGTTGGCTTTCCAACCTATTTCAAAGGTCTCAATTAATTCTTTTTTAATATCTTCATCATAAATAGGACAAGTCACTTCGACACGAGCGTCTAAATTTCGCGTCATAAAATCGGCCGAAGAAATAAACACATCCGGATCACCGCCATTGGCAAAAATATATACACGAGCATGCTCTAAATAATTATCTACGATACTTATGGCTTCAATATTTTCACTCAAGCCTTTTATTCCAGGGATTAAGCAACAGATTCCTCTAATAATCAATTGAATTGTAACCCCTGCATTACTGGCTTCATACAACTTATCGGTCATTTTAAAATCGGAAATACTGTTCATTTTTAACTTAATGAAAGCTTCTTTTCCTAATAAAGCATTGGTAATCTCACGATCAATTAATTTATTAAAACGACCTCTGGTATAATGTGGCGATACAATTAAATGTTTGTAGCGGTGTACTTTATAATTTACATCAAAAAAGTCAAATATCTTAGCAGCATCTTTTAAGATTTCAGTATTGCTTGTAAATAAGGTGACATCCGTATAAATTTTGGCCGAATTTTCATTGAAATTTCCGGTCGAAATCAAACCGTATCGTTTTACTTTACCCTCTTCAATACGCTCAATGACACAAATTTTGCTGTGTACTTTCAATCCTTTAACACCAAAAATAAGTTCAATGCCTTCGGTTTGCATTTGTTCAGAATATGAAATGTTACTCTCTTCATCAAAACGTGCTTGAAGTTCAATTTGAACCGTTACTTTTTTTCCATTTTTTGCCGCATTGATAAGAGAACTCACAATTTGAGAATTCTTCGCCAAACGGTATAATGTAATTTTAATGGAAGCTACTTTTGGATCCAATGCTGCCTCTCGCAAAAACTTAATGATGTAAGAAAATGATTGATAGGGTGCATAGAGTAAATAATCTTTCTTCTTTATTTTTTCCAAAATGCTCCCCTCTAACGACAGCCCTGAAATGGGTAAAGGCACATTTTCTCGGTACAACAAATCATGACGGCCTAAGTTGGGAAAACTCATATAGTCTCTACGGTTGTGATACCTCCCTCCTGGAATAACACTGTCTGAACTATCGATGTGCATACCCCGTAAGAAAAATTCTAATGTGTCCTTTTCAATATCTTGATCGTATACAAAACGAACGGGTTCGCCTACACGTCGATCTTTAACGGATGAAGATATCTTCTCAATTAAACTTTTGCTCAAATCACTATCAAATTCCAACTGGGCATCACGGGTGATTTTGATCATGTGAGCAGCGATGCTTTCATAATCAAAAATATTAAATATATTATTTAAATTATATCGTATAACATCGTCTAAAAGAATAATATACTGTTTTTCGGAATTTGAAGGTAATACCACAAAACGATTGATGGTATTCGGAATTTCAACCACTGCATACCTAATTTCGTTACTGGATTTTTGTTGGGATGCTGATGGCTTTAATGTTAATTTAACAGCCAGATAGCCTGACGTATCTTTTAATAATGGGAACTCCTCTAAATCATTCAACATGATGGTTACTAGAGCCGGACTTACCTTTTGAATAAAATAATCATGAATAAACTTCTCTTGATCTTTAGAAATATCTTTTTCATTAATGATAAAAATATTTTCTTTTTCTAGTTTTTTCTCAATTTCATTTAAAATTCGAAGACTCTCGGCTTGTTGCTCAATAACAATAACCGTTATCTCTTTCAATAATTGGTCTGCAGCAACACCTAAAATTTTTTCAGTTTCAGAATTTTCCAAACTCATTCGGCGAATTGCAGCATAGCGCACTCTAAAAAATTCATCTAAATTGTTCGAAAAAATTCCTAAAAAACGAAGACGATCTAATAACGGTACATTTTCATCACTTGCTTCTTGCAGTACCCGAGCATTGAAAGTCAACCAACTCTTTTCTCGATCTATATAACTGGAGTATGTATTATTCATGTATTAAGCTTGAATCGTAAAATTATAGTAATTGTATTGAAAAGGATACAAATTTAGTAACAAATATTAGAATTATTTCAATTTATAACTGGATAACAAATAGGTTAACGGAAGGTAATACTTTTCCTAATATTAAGGAGCTAAACGTTCTATTTTCCATTCGAAATTCGCTTGCAATTGATACCGAATACGATCGTGCAAACGATTGGGACGCCCTTGCCAGAATTCAACGGCTACAGGTCGCACTAAAAAACCTCCCCAGTGGTTTGGGCGTAAGATTTCTTTCCCCTCCCATTCTTTTTCTAATTCTTTTAAATTTTCTGCTAAAAATTCACGATTCGGTATGACTTCACTTTGAGGAGATACAATTGCTCCAAGTTTACTTCCATCGGGACGTGAAGCAAAATAATTGTCTGAAATTTGTGCTGTGGTTTGCTCTGCTGTACCTTTAATAATGATTTGGCGTTCAACGCTTGGCCAAAAAAAGGACAAACAAACATTAGGATTTTGCACTATAGCTTTTCCTTTTTCGGATTGATAATTGGTATAAAATACAAAGCCTTCCTCGTTGAATTTTTTCAGTAATACAACTCTAGATTTTGGAAATCCATCCGAACCAATTGTCGAAACGGTCATGGCATTCACTTCCTCAGCGGCATTCAAATCTTCTGCTTCATAGAACCATTTATGAAACAAGTTAATCGGATCCTCAGGAATTTGATTTTCCAATAACTCACTTTTTTCATATGATTTTCTGTAATTGCTTAAATCCTTCATCTTTTTTCAATTGAGTAACAAAGTTACAAACTCAAATTCACAATTTTACGAAACTAAAATATTATTTAAACCTTTTTTGGTATCTTTAGTCTAAACTACTAGTAAACGAAGTATTTTGCAGGACGAAAAAGTATTTATTGCTACATTATTAGATCCCAAAACGCAAAATGAAGCGTTTCGAAAACTCCTGCAATTGTACCAAAAGCCGTTGTATCATCACATAAGAGGGATGGTTTTGAATCATGATGATGCCGATGATGTATTACAAAACACCTTTCTTAAAGTATATGCCAACCTGCACCAATTCAAAGGTGATAGCAAATTATTTTCATGGATGTATCGAATTGCAACGAATGAATCCATAAGTTTCATGCAACAACGCGCCAAAAAACAAGGAATTAGCAACGAAGAGGCAAAAGAAAAAGCTTTGCAAAAACTAGAAAGTGATGTCTATTTTGATGGCGACGAAATGCAATTAAAACTGCAGCGAGCTGTTGCGTCTTTACCCGAAAAACAACAATTGGTCTTTAAAATGAAATATTACGAAGCCTTAAAATATGAAGATATGTCGGAAATATTGAGTACTTCTGTTGGAGCCCTAAAAGCCAGTTATCATTTAGCCGTAAAAAAAATTGAACACCTATTAAAATCAGATTAAACCATTTCATTCCCTTAAGGTCTAAAACAATATGAAACCCTTAGAATTTAAAAACAATACGAAGCACGACACCGGATTTCGAGTTCCAGAAGGATATTTTGAAGCATTTGAGAATCAAATAATGCAACAAATTCCCACGGAAACTAGAACAAGTAACAATACCGTTATTTCATTATTTCACCGCAAGCACATTTGGATGAGCAGCATTGCTGCAGTTTTTGTTGTGACAATTGCTATTCCTGTCTATTTTAATAGTACCGCGAAGTCATCTTTAGAATCATCGGCAATTGAACATTATTTGGTGCAGCAACAAAATATTTCTACCACAGATATCGTTCCGCATTTATCAGATGACGATATTTCAGATTTAGCCCATTCGTTGAGGGTTTCAGCTACCGAATGCGATGATATTGAAACCTATTTATCTGAAAATGAACATTTAGAATACATCTTAAACGATTAATACCATGAAAACTAAATTCCTTTTACCCTTCCTATTGTTATTTGTTAGTACTGTATCCTTTTCACAAGGATTTAGAGGAAAGAAAGAAAAAGTTAAAGCACTTAAAGTTGCTTACATCACAGATGAACTAAATTTAACACCCGAAGAAGCACAGCGGTTTTGGCCAATTTATAATGCATTTGATGACAAACAAGCCGAATTGCGACATGAAAAAATGAAAGCTATTTTAGATCGTTTTGAACCGGGTAGTGTTGAAAAATTATCGGAAAAGGAGGCATCTTCTTTATTGATTCAAATGGAACTCATAGAAGAAAACCTTTTTGCATTACGCAAAAAATTCATTAAAGAGTTGCAAGCTGTGCTTCCCGCCAAAAAAATCATCAGACTTAAAAAAGCTGAAGACGACTTCAATCGACAACTTTTACGACAAATGCGAGACAATCGTAGAGGATAAAAAAAGCGCTCAATATTGAGCGCTTTTTTTTATTTCAATTCAAATCGAATCAATTTGTTTTTACCGGTGGCGTACCCTACTCGATCCGATTCAAATCGGAAGGTATACAATTCTTTATCCTCAGCGAGTTGGATCCAATTTATTCCAAAATCTTTAGAATAATACACCCCTGTTCCACCTACCGATACTATTTTTTTACCCTTGGAATTGGGTACAAATTGCACACAGGAAGCATATCCAAAAGCAGAAGAATCAGCAACACATTTCCAAGTTATACCACCATCTGTGGTTACGGCTTTGTTGGCCCAGTTTTGATTTTGTTTGAGATAGTTTCCCCCTGCAACAATTCCAATTTTTTCATTATAAAAATCGGCAGTAAAAATTCCGGTCATTTCCTCACCTTGCACGATTGGAGTTGGATAAACATCCCAAGATTTTCCAAAATTGGTAGATACAAAAACACGGGATTTCTTGCCTCCAGAAACCATCATTATGGATTTTCCTCTTATATTAAGATTTGTATTACTAGTTGCGAATGCTGCTTCTCCTTCTATAAGTTTTGGCAATTTTTCACACGAAGTTTTTTGCCAAGAAAGGCCACCATCTGAAGTGCTTAAAAATGAAAAACAATCGGCTGTTGGGTCGCCCATTGCAAAACCATTTAACTCATCTACAAATTGCATACTGTCATAAAAAACTTTTTCGTGTTCTTCTGTATATACCAATTGTTCTTGCAAAGTGGCTTTATCAATTTTAATTAATTTCGCTGGGTTTCCTACCGCTAAAATAAAAACAGCTGATTTTGTAGCCGCAATGCTTCTAAATTCGGTCGTTGGATGTACTGATTCTACAGTATGAATATATAAAGAATCTGTTTTTTTATCATAATACCCGTAGCGGCCTTTATCCATTCCCAACCAAACTTTATCGTTATCAACATAAAGGGCTCTACAACTTAATTGCGTTGCAGAAAGGACTTTTGTTTCAAAATTTATTTTGTGGTTTTGAGCACCAGCACAAATCGCAAATAAGGCTATAAAAATTTCTTTCATAAAAAATAATTGAACTCAAAGTTAAACAATTCGGAACAATTAATAGTCAATAAAGAAGCTCACGTATTATTCGAAGGAATAAATCCAATAATTTCGTATATTTGCGTCCCGAATTCTCGGGAAGAATTATATATAAAATGAGATTACACAGAAATTTAGTATTCACTACCATTGATTCGCTAATGGCGATTTTTAATGAAGGAGAATATGCCGATAAAGTAGTTGCTAGAGCCTTAAAAAAAGACAAACGTTGGGGAAGTCACGATCGAAAATTTGTGGCAGAAACCATCTATGAAATCGTGCGTTGGAAAAGATTATATGTAGAAATTGCCGAAGTAAGAGAGCCGTTTGATCGAGATAATATTTGGCGGATTTTTGCTGTTTGGGCAGTACTCAGAGGGTATAACTTACCCGATTGGAAATACTTTGAAGAAACTCCGGTTCGACGCATCAAAGGTCGTTTTGATGAATTGACTAAGACTAGAAAGTTCAAAGAATCGATTCCGGATTGGATGGATGAGTTGGGTGTAAAAGAATTAGGCGAAACCATTTGGACTAAAGAATTAGCCGCACAAAATGAACAAGCTAAAGTAATTTTAAGGGTAAATAAACTTAAGACAACTAAAGAAAAACTAAGAGCCCTTTTAATGGATCTTAATATTGCCACTGAATTTCATGCTGATTATCCAGATGCTTTAATCTTAACGGAAAGAGCCAATGTCTTTTTAACCGATGCTTTCAAGGATGGATTATTTGAAGTACAAGATGCATCTTCGCAATTGGTTGCTTACTTTTTAGATGTAAAACCAGGCATGCGCGTAGTCGATACTTGTGCGGGTGCGGGCGGAAAAACCCTACACCTAGCTTCTTTAATGGAAAACAAAGGGCAATTGATTGCTATGGATTTGTATGAAAGTAAATTGAAGCAATTGAAAATTAGAGCCAAACGAAACGGTGCCTTTAACATAGAACCTCGCGTTATTGAAAGTACTAAGACCATTAAGAAACTTCATGAAAAAGCAGATCGCGTTTTGATCGATGCGCCGTGTAGTGGATTAGGTGTTTTGAAACGGAATCCCGATAGTAAGTGGAAATTACAACCCGAATTTATTGAGAACATTAAAAAAATTCAAGCTGAAGTTTTAGAAAATTACTCGAAAATAGTTAAACCAGGTGGAAAATTAGTCTATGCAACTTGTTCGGTATTGCCTTCTGAAAATCAGGAACAAATTCAACATTTCTTAACTACAGAAATTGGAAAAGAGTTTACATTTGTTCAAGACAAAAAAGTACTGGCTCATGAAAGTGGTTTTGACGGATTTTACATGGCCCTATTAGAACGTAAAAACAAATAAACATGAAAAAACACTACACGCTACTTTTATTATCTTTTGTTTCCTTAGTACTGGCGCAAGCTGGCTCACCTGCAACACCATATTACTCTGGTGTTAATTGGTCTTTAACGGGAATGAATTTGAAATCGGCGTTAAATCTTAAAATCACAAATACGCACACCAACTTTCTAACGTATGCACAAGACTGGAATGCTACTCAAGCAACCGATTTAAATCCAACAAATTCAAGTAATGTATTGTTACTCTATGGATTTAGCAGTTCTACCTGCCCGAGTGCTACTTCAAATGACAACGATCATCGTGAACGAAACAGTTTAAGCAATGGTGGTGGAAATGTATGCGAATGGAATCGAGAACATGTTTATGCAAAATCATTGGGAACACCCCCATTAGTAGACGGTGCTTCGACTTCTGCTGATAGTGATGCAGGTGAAGATGCACATCATTTACGATCGTGTGATGTCGATCGAAATGGAAATCGTGGTAATTTAAAATTTGCACAGGGTTCTGGAAATTCTGGACCGGTATCTGGCGGTTGGTATCCCGGAGACGAATGGAAAGGCGATGTCGCCCGCATGATGATGTATATGTATTTGAGATACCCAACCCAATGCTTACCAATTAATGTTGGAACCGGCGCTACTGTTAGCACTGATACCAATATGATTCAATTATTCTTACAATGGAATGCCGATGATCCCGTTTCTGTATATGAGGATAACAGAAATACGTATCATGGCAATACGAACAATACTTATGCGCAAGGAAATCGCAATCCGTTTATCGACAATCCCTATTTAGCCACTGTAATTTGGGGAGGACCCGCGGCGCAAAACCGTTGGCCGTCAACAATATTAGCTTCATCAAGTTTTGCTTCGATTTTGGATGCTGGTATTTATCCAAATCCTGCGACAAATAATGAATTTTTTGTAGCTACGGCAACCGAATTAAAAACAATTGTTGTATATAGCATTAACGGCCAAATGATTCAAAAAATAGACAATCCTTTGAAAGTTGAAAATGACACTTATAAAATATCCAACTTACCCAAAGGCTTTTATCTCGTACAATTGTCATCAGATGAAGCCACAACCACTCGAAAAGTTCTGTTAAATTAATACATGAATATCGCTACAAAACGAAGAGTTTTAGCAATATAATGGTTTAATGACAATTGGCTTCCGCTTGAACAAACAAACTTAAATTACTAGGCGATACATAAGGAATGTCCAATCCCAAGCCTCTAATAATAAATAACATCCCTATTGCAATTGCTACAATGGGGATGACTTTTTGTAGGGTATTTCGAAACGAAAAAGAAAGGAATTGCGACACATAAACTACTACCGTTAGCATGGGGATTGTACCTACTCCAAAGAGCAACATATACAAAACACCAAACGAAACACTTTGCATGGCTATGGCTCCAAAAATGGCAACATACACCATTCCACAGGGTAAAAATCCATTCAACAAACCTATAGTAAATAAAGAAGAATAGCTTTTACTTTTGAATTGTTGACCTAGTTTGGATTTTACGTTACTAATTATTTTATAAACTGGTTTTGAAAAATTATAACGCGCAAATACCTTTTCAGGTACGATAGCTACTGTAATCATCAATATCCCTAAAATTATTGACATTTGTTGTTGCCAACCGGCTACATAAAAGCTTTTTCCTAAGAGTCCGAATACAAGACCTAATGCACCATAAGCGGTTAATTTCCCTACATGATACGTCAGAATTTGCAGTACTTTTTTGGCTTCGTTGGTTCGATCTACAGGCAACATCATTGCAATGGGGCCGCACATCCCAACACAATGAAAGCTACTGATCAATCCAAAAATGAGAGCCGTATACAACATGTCTTAAAAATAGATGGTTTCTTTATTCATATAATCAACACCCGTATAGGTCCAATCTACTGTAATGTCCCAAAGACCGCCTGTCAAATTACTTTTAGGTATGAGCAAATAGGAACTGGATAAAGAAATCGGAATTTCAAAATCTAGTTTTTGACTCGACGGTCTATATATGGACACTTTTCCACTGATTTTTGTACAATCAAAATCTTTTGGGAATACTACTTGAATTCCCTGTTCTACCTCTTTAATGACAACCAAATTCACTAATGCATTGGCATTTTGTTTTTTTTCGATATCACTTTGAACCGAAGCTTCTTTTTTATAGTACTCCTCTGTTACTAGTTCATTATCATATTTTTGATTCGACTGTACTTTATATACGAAAGACAAAATAAATGCCATGAATAATCCAAAAGCAATTACGATTCCTGTTCCCCAATTTATTTTCATGTCTTTTATTTTTAGAACGTTCTTGGCCCCATGAAATTCGTAGTAGCCGTTTCAATCAATTTATTTTTACTGTAGACTTCAATTTCAATTTCCATTTTATCATCTTCTAAAAGGGCTTGATTAATTTCAATAAAAAGGGTCCCTTGCACTAATCCTTGTTTTTTTACAAGGACAAAATCTTTCCCAACCACTTTAATTGTACCTTTTGTTTCTTTTAATTTAAAGTGAATGCCTTCCAAATCTTCGACTGTTTTGTTTACAATTTTATAAGTAAACACATTACTTATATTGTTCCCTTTGTGCTCAAACAGTTGTCCGGGCATTCTTAGAACGGTTGCCTCTACATCATTTCGTAACAAAAACATGGAAAACAAAACACCAATTAAAACAACAAGAACGCCAATGTATCCCTTCATTCGAGTGGTTAAAGTGAATTTTTCTTGATTCACAATCTCGTTTTCACTGGCATAACGAATCAATCCTTTGGGCAAGCCTACTTTTTCCATGATACTGTCGCATTCATCAATACAGGCTGTACAATTCGTACATTCTAATTGCGTACCATTTCTAATATCGATGCCTGTTGGACATACTACTACACATTGATTACAGTCGATACAATCACCATAACCTGCTTCATTTCTATCTTCTCCATTTCGCCATTTTTTTCTGCCGTTTGTTCCTTCACCTCGCACATGATCGTAGGCCACATTTATCGATTTGTTATCTAACAATACCCCTTGCATACGGCCATAGGGACACGCTATTATGCATACTTGTTCTCTAAACCAGGCAAATACAAAGTAAAAAATACCAGTAAAAATCAATAACGGAAGTAACGTACTTAGATTTTCTTGAGGACCATGAGTTACTAATCGAAATAACTTATCACTACCTATTAAATAGGATAAAAACACATTTGCGATGAAAAAGGAAAAAATGAAAAATAGGGTTAATTTCAGTACTCTTTTTCTGATTTTTTCGGCATTCCATTCTTGCTTAGCTAAGCGCATTTGAGCACCACGATCGCCATCAATCCAATATTCGATGCGTCTAAACACCATTTCCATAAATATCGTTTGTGGACAAAACCATCCACAAAAGATTCGCCCAAAGGCTACCGTAAACAAGGTTAGACCTACTACTCCAACAATCATCATCATTACAAAAAGATGAAAATCTTGAGGCCAAAATGGAAAACCAAAAATATTAAATCGACGTTCTAAAACGTTAAACATTAAAAATTGATTTCCATTAATAGTAATAAATGGAGCTGAAATCAAAAATGCCAATAAGAAATAACTTAACAGCTTTCTTTTTTCATAAAAGGGTCCCGATGGTTTTTTAGGATGAATGTAATTTCTTTTTCCATCCTCTGATATAGTAGCAATACTATCTCTAAAACTTTCGTCTGTTACATGGGGTTGATTCGACATGATTGGATCGTTTGTATGTGCGTAATCTGTTTTTTAGTTTAAAAAAGGTTTTGGGAATTCCTCAAAACCTTTTTTATTTTTTTTTATTTTGTAGCTGTTGCAACCACTTGAATTTTTGTTGAATCCATTGGGGGTGCTGTTGCTGGTTTTACTGCTCCTTCTGCTACCCACGGTTTAGCTTCAGGCTCTGTTGCTTTGGGTTCTTTTGGATTTGATCCTTGCAAAGACAATACATAACTAGCCACTTTTTGAATTTCGGTAGGTTTTATGGATTCTTTCCAAGCCACCATTCCTTTTCCGGCTCGACCACCTTCCATGACGGTGTTAAAAACATTTTTTATACCGCCACCTAAAATCCAATTTTCATCGGTTAAGTTTGGTCCGATTGCACCTCCAGCATCTGCTCTATGACAAGCTACACAATTGGATTCAAATATTTTTTTTCCTTCTGCTAAAGCTCCTGCATCGGTTAACAAGGTTACTTTATCTTTATTCATTTGATCGGGTGCCGTTTTTAAATATTCTTCGACTGCTTTATCCTGAGCGACCATTTCGGCAACAAATTCTTCATCTTGTGTATAATCTCCAATGACATGGAAACGAACTAAATATACTATAGCAAAAACAACACAAGCATAAAACAATCCTACCCACCAGGGTGGCAATACGTTATCGAGTTCCTTAATACCATCATAATCATGATCTAGTAAAACATCTTTTTCTTGTTCAATTCCTTTGGAACGGGTCAATTTTTCTACTAGACCTTTATAAAATTTACTTTCTGTAAATGGAATAGATTGTGCTTCTTCTACTAGTTTTTTCTGCTCATCTGTTAACAAATGATAGGTTACTTTATCTACCGCACTTAATACTATTTCTATTGCGACTAATAAAAATAGAAATACACCTAAAAATAAAGAAACCATTGGAAACTTTAGAAATGCAGGCTTATCTCCGGAGTCAATAAAATATTCCAAAGCTGCAAAAACAATTGCAAACAATAATGGAACTCTTACATAAGCTGGAATTAAATTTTTCATTTGATACTTTTTTAAATTGGTACTACTCCCCTTTTATTTATTCCTCATCAAAAAGAGGGAGCTAATTTTTTACTTTTCTCCTTTGAATGGTAATTCACTCAATTCTTTGATTTTATCTTTACTGTAAGTCATTGCCCATATAAAAAAGGAAACGAATACGATAAAGAAAATGCTCAGTGAAATGATGGGATAAATGTCTACACCATCAATTGTTTCTAAATTATGTTTGATGAATTTTAACATTATTCCGCTTTTTTAACTTTAATATCAGTTCCCATACGTTGTAGGTAAGCAATCAAGGCTACAATTTCTCTGTCTTTCATTGGTACAAAAGTTTCCCCTTTTGCTGCCGCTTTTTTCTTGCTATCCTCATATGATTTCACAAAATCAGGGTCGTTATACAAACTTTTTTCAATTTTTGCAGATTGTGTTTCAATACTGTTATTAGCATTTGCAATATCAGCTTCGGTATACGGAACCCCTAAAGTTACCATTACACGCATCTTTTTCTCGATATAAGAATGATCCATAGCTTTGTTATCATACAACCATTTGTAAGCTGGCATGACCGATTTTTCATCCATACGTTGCGGACTCCACATGTGATTAAAGTGCCAATTGTCGTTGTATTTTCCACCTATTCTCATTAAGTCTGGACCCGTTCTTTTAGACCCCCACAAGAAAGGGTGATCATAAACGTACTCTCCTGATTTTGAGTATTCACCATAACGTTTTACTTCTGAACGGAACGGACGAATCATTTGAGAGTGGCAGTTGTTACATCCTTCTCTAATATAGATATCTCTACCTTCTAACTCTAATGGTGCATACGGTTTTACACTTGAAATTGTGGGTATATTTGATTTCACAACTATCATTGGAACAATTTGTACTATTCCTCCAATAGCGACTGCAATGGTTGTTAATATCGTAAATTGTACTGGTTTTCTTTCCAACCAAGAGTGCCATTTTTCACCTTTCATTTGACCCGAACTAATTGTTGTCAAAGCTGGAGCTTCTGCTAATTCATTTTCAACAGCCGAACCTTGTTTTACGGTTTTAACAATGTTATAAACTAAGGTCAAAATACCGACAAAGAATAGCGTACCTCCCACGGCTCTCATCATATACATTGGCATAATTTGAGTCACTGTTTCTAAGAAGTTACCGTACATCAATGTACCGTCTGGATTGAATTGTTTCCACATGGAAGCTTGTGTAAATCCAGCCACATACATTGGCAATACATACAGTACAATTCCTAAAGTACCAATCCAGAAATGGAAATTAGCCAATTTGTTAGAATATAAAGTTGTCTTTGTAATTCGTGGAATAATCCAATAAATCATCCCAAAAGTTAAGAAACCATTCCATGCTAATGCGCCAACGTGAACGTGTGCTACAATCCAATCCGTAAAGTGTGCAATAGCATTTACATTTTTCAAAGACAACATGGGACCTTCAAAAGTGGACATTCCATATCCTGTAATTGCCACTACAAAGAATTTTAATACGGGTTCTTCTCTTACTTTATCCCATACCCCTCTTAAGGTTAATAAACCATTAATCATTCCTCCCCAAGAAGGTGCAATTAACATGACAGAGAAAACAACACCAAGGTTTTGAGCCCAATCGGGAAGTGCTGAGTACAGTAAATGGTGTGGTCCAGCCCAAATATAAATAAAGATCAACGACCAAAAGTGAATAATGGATAAACGATAAGAATATACGGGACGATTTGCCGCTTTAGGCACAAAATAATACATCAAACCTAAGAAAGGAGTGGTTAAGAAAAAAGCAACAGCATTATGCCCATACCACCATTGCACTAAAGCATCTTGAACACCTGCATAAACAGAATAGGATTTTAATGCAGAGACCGGAATTTCTAAACTATTAAAGATATGAAGTAATGCAACAGCAATAAAAGTGGCTAAATAAAACCAAATGGCGACATAAATATGACGCTCTCTTCGTTTGATAATCGTTCCGATCATGTTAACACCAAAGGCAACCCACACTAATGCAATTGCAATATCAAAAGGCCATTCTAATTCGGCATATTCTTTTGAAGTAGTAAATCCTAAAGGAAGGGTAATTGCAGCACCCAAAATGATCAATTGCCATCCCCAAAAATTAACTTTACTTAAAAAATCACTAAACATTCTTGCTTTTAACAAGCGTTGTAATGAATAATAAGCACCCGCAAAAACTGCATTACCCACAAAGGCAAAGATCACAGCATTAGTATGCAAAGGTCTTAATCTTCCATAACTCAACCACGGAATTCCGTCGGTTAAATTGGGAAATAAATATAAGAAGGCTACTAATAGCCCTACAAGCATTCCAATAACTCCAAATGTTATTGAAGCATATAGAAAGTTTCTTACAATTTTGTTGTCGTAATAAAATTGTTGCTTTTCCATAATTAGATTGATTTTGGTTTTTCTTTTTGTATGAATTGGTTTGGTTTTTCTTTAATCAGTTCGTCGTCAAATAACATTCTAACTGAAGGGGTATAATCATCATCATATTGCCCACTCTTCACAGCCTTAATAAAAGCTCCTAAAAAGAGAACTGCAACACATATACTGACCGTAATTAATATATAGATAACACTCATACCTTAAAATTATGTTAACAAAGTTACTCTTGCTGCTTTTGATAAAATATGACATTTATCATATCCCATTTTTTTGATTAAATTATTTGACTCGAGCGAATATATTTGTGGCAATAGTTACAAAGCTTACGATAGTAATGGTACTCAGCGGCATAATAATAGCGGCAACTATTGGATCTAATGCTCCCGTAACGGCAAAACTGAGTCCGACTAAATTATAAAGCAAGGACAACCCAAAACTCATATAAATAGTATTCATCGCATTTTTTGAATACCGCAGCAGAAAATGGATTTTTTCAAATTGTGTTGCATCCATAATTCCATCACAAGCCGGTGAAAAAACATTTACATTTTCTGAAATCGAAATACCAACATTACTTTGGGCCAATGCCCCAGCATCATTTAACCCATCTCCCACCATCATCACGTTTTTACCTTCTAACTGCATTTGAGCGATATACTGTAATTTTTGTTCTGGTTTTTGATTGAAGACTAATGTTGTTCCCGCCGGAACCATTTTTTCTAATATGGACCGTTCTCCATCGTTGTCTCCAGACAAGACTACCAAATGATACGTCTTGGACAATCGTTCAAACAAGACCTCCAATCCCTTTCTATACTGATTGTTAAACACATAGCTTCCTTTGTAAACGCCATTGATTTCAACGTGTACTTTGGTTTTCTTGTGTGTGTTTTCTGTCATGGTTTTTAAAAATTGAGACGAACCCAATTTTATCAATTGTCCGTCTACTAGCGCCTCGATGCCTTTTCCAATTATTTCTTGGAAATCTGTGGTCACCATTTTATCTTGATACGGGATGAATTCATACAACCTTCTGCTCAAAGGATGGTTTGAACCACGCAGCGCATTTTTCAACACTTTAAGTTCAAATTCATTTAATGAATCTCCTTCATAGGTAATTGCTGTTTTTTTATTGGTCGTAATGGTGCCTGTTTTATCAAATACCAAAGTGTCTACTTTAGCCAATTGCTCGATGACCAATGCATTTTTCAAATAGATTTTTCTGTTGCCAAGAATTCGCAGCACATTCCCTAAGGTAAACGGAGCGGTTAATGCTAGAGCACACGGACAGGCAACAATTAGTATCGCAGTAAATACATTGAATGCTGTGGTTACATCAATAAAAATCCAATAACTAAAAGATATAAAAGCTAAAACCAATAACGCTGGTGTAAAATATCTACTGATGCGATCAGTAATTGATTTATGCTGCTGTTCTACCCGTTTTTGAAAAACGTCGTTACTCCACAATTGTGTCAAATAACTTTGGGAAACCGAAAAGAGCACTTCCATTTCGATCATAGTACCCATTTGCTTCCCACCCGCAAAAATTTTATCGCCCGATTTTTTTTCTATTTGAACGGCTTCACCCGTTACAAAACTATAATCAATTGCTGCCTTTTCCGAGATTAATATCCCATCAACCGGAACTAATTCTTGATTTCGAATCAACAATCGATCCCCTTTTTCAATGTCATAAACTTGCACCGCTTCTTCCTGTCCGTTGGGCAATATTTTAGTAATCGCAATGGGAAAATAGGATTTATAATCGCGTTCAAATGACAAAAAATCGTAGGTTTTTTGTTGGAATAATTTTCCCAAGAGCATGAAAAATATCAACCCAGCCATGCTGTCAAAAAATCCTTGACCATAGCCAAAAATAATATCAACCGTACTTCGGATAAACATGACCACAATTCCAAGGGCTATCGGAATATCGATATTAAATAATTTTGATCGGATACTTTTCCATGCCGAAACATAATAACCCGAAGCCGAGTATAGAAAAGTGGGTAACGATAATCCAAATACCAACCAACGGAAAAAACCCCTGTATTGATTGATCCAAAATTCTTCAACTTCAAAATACTCCGGAAAAGATAAAAGCATGATATTTCCAAAACAGAAAAAAGCAACCCCTATTTTATAAATAAGACTGCGATCGACTTGTTTTTTGCCTTCGTCAAAGTTTTCTAAACTGATATAGGGTTCATACCCTATTGCACTCAATAAATAAACGATTTCTTTTAAACTAGTTAGTGCTGGACTATACGTTACGCGAACTTTCTTTTCAGGAAAATTAACTTGAGAGGTGCTTATTCCTGGTTGAAGCTTTTGTAAATTTTCCAAAATCCAAATACACGAACTACAATGTATATGAGGAATGTAGAGTGAAACAATATGTGTCCCATTCTCTTCGAAGTCCAATAGTTTTGTAACAATTTCTTCATTATCTAAATAGTCATACTTTCCTTGTATATCTTGTGGTGTGGCACCAGGTGCCGATTGAAAATCATAATAACAAGTTAATTCATGCTGATTGAAAATTTCGTATACGGTCTTACAACCATTGCAACAAAATTTCTTCTCATCATAAAGGATTTCTTCGTTTTTATTGATTTCAATACCACAATGGAAACAATTTTCTGTATCCATAATTTGCTCATTTTACCTGAAACAAAGGTCTAGTAGAAATGTGGAACAAAATATGATAATTGTCATACAATTTTGTAATTTTGAAACTGCAATTAACGGCATTTTATGTATGAGTAAATGTGAACAATGTATCGTAAGACAATTCAGCTCTTTAAAAGCACTAAACAAAGAAGAGCTTTTAAAAATGGCCGATTGTAAAACGTCGTACACCATAAAAAAAGGTGAAGCTATTTTTGAAGAAGGCGAAATCACTAATGGTATTTACTGTGTAAAAGATGGAGTTTGTAAATTATCGAAACTTAGTGATAATGGTAAAGACCAAATTGTTAAGTTGGTAAAACCCGGCGAATTACTAGGACAACGTTCGATGATCAGTGAAGAACCCGCAAATTTAAGTGCGGTAGCTTTAGAAGATATGGAAGTGTGTTTTATTCCAAAAAGCGAAATCATGCAATTTTTTTCTGAGAACAATCAGTTTTCAATGAATGTAATGCGTACCATTTGTGATGATTTAAAAGTGGCCGATGATCACATGGTCGATATGGCTCAAAAAACCGTACGCCAACGCTTGGTAGAAACACTTATCTATTTAGAGGAAACATTTGGAAAAAATGATGACGGATCATTACATATTCAATTGTCTCGAGAAGAATTGGCAGGAATGATTGGAACAGCTACTGAAAGCTGTATTCGTTTATTATCGGAACTTAACAAAAGTGGATTCGTAGCCTTAACCGGGAAAAAAATAACTATTGTTGACAAAAATAAATTAAAACGATTTGCTTAAATAATAATGTCCGCTCTTGCGGATTTTTTTATTTTATGCCTGTTGTATTATAAAGTCATTTAATTATTTTTATTTTTGCAACTTGAAACTTGAAACTTTAAACTACAAAAGAAATGGGAAGAGCATTTGAATTTAGAAAAGCCCGTAAAATGAAACGTTGGTCTGCAATGGCAAAAACGTTTACAAGAATAGGAAAAGATATTGTAATGGCCGTTAAAGAAGGCGGTCCAAATCCCGAAACCAACTCACGTTTAAGAGCCGTAATTCAGAATGCTAAAGCGGCTAATATGCCGAAAGATAACGTAGAACGTGCTATTAAAAAAGCATCCGATAAAGACACAGCAAACTTTAAAGAAGTATTGTTTGAAGGCTATGCACCCCACGGTATTGCTATTTTAATTGAAACGGCAACCGACAATAACAATAGAACTGTTGCCAATATTAGAAGTTATTTCAACAAATGCAACGGAACATTTGGAACACAAGGTTCGGTTGAATTTATGTTTGATCATACTTGTAATTTTAGAATACCCGCTGAAGGACAAGATGTAGAAGAACTAGAATTAGAAATGATTGATTTTGGTGTAGAAGAAATCTTTGCTGATGAAGACGGTATTTTAATGTATGCTCCTTTTGAAAGTTTTGGAACCATACAAAAAGAGTTGGAAACGCGTGGATTAGAAATCTTATCTTCTGGATTTGAAAGAATACCTCAAATCACGAAAGAATTAACAGCAGATCAAGTAGCTGATGTTGAAAAATTATTAGAGAAAATTGAAGAAGACGATGACGTAATGAATGTTTATCATACGATGCAAGAAAGCGCAGAGTAATTCGCCATCAAAAAACATAAAAAAATCCTGAGTGTAGACTCAGGATTTTTTTTATATAGTTGTAACTTCAATCTATTTGATAATTTCAATTTTTAAAGCATCTTCTTGATTAACAGAATCGAAAAAACCTTGATCGTTCATCCATTCATCACTAAATACTTTGCTCATGTATCTTGAGCCATGATCTGGGAAAATGATTACTACTTTGCTATTCGCATCAAATTCTCCTTCTTCAGCATATTGCTTCACCGCTTGAAATGCGGCACCAGATGTATAACCAACAAACAATCCCTCTTTCTTAACAATTTCTCTTGAAGTATGTGCACTATCTTCATCAGAAACTTTTATAAAACGATCAATAATATCAAAATCTGTGGCCGTAGGAATCAAATTTTTACCCAAACCTTCAATGCGATACGGATAAATTTCATCGTTGTCAAACTCTTTGGTTTCGTGGTATTTTTTCAAAACCGAACCAAAAGCATCTACTCCTAAAATTTTAATTGTTGGATTTTTTTCTTTCAAGAAACGAGCGGTACCTGAAATCGTACCACCGGTTCCACTGCACGCTACAAGATGCGTAATTTGACCACCCGTTTGTTCCCAAATTTCAGGACCTGTAGAATTATAATGTGCATCAACATTTAACTCATTAAAGTACTGATTGATGTAGACCGAACCTTTGGTTTCTTCGTGCAATCTTTTGGCAACATTATAATAAGAGCGCTCATCGTCTGCAGACACATGTGCCGGGCAAACGTATACTTTTGCACCCATAGAGCGCAACATATCAATTTTATCTTTTGAAGATTTTGAACTCACTGCTAAAATACAATCATACCCCTTAATGATACTAACCATTGCTAAACTAAAACCGGTATTTCCCGAAGTCGTTTCAATGATGGTATCACCAGGTTTTAAAATTCCTTTTTTTTCAGCTTCTTCGATTATGTATAAGGCAATACGATCTTTTGTAGAATGTCCTGGATTAAAAGCTTCCACCTTTGCATAATAACTCCCTGGAAAATCAGCAGCTACTTTGCTCAATTTAATTAATGGTGTATTTCCAATTAATTCCAATACATTATTATAGGCTTTTATTTCTTGTTTCATAAAAAATAAATTATCCGAGGTCGGTAATATGAGTTACCTCAAAACCTTGCAAATTTAACAAAAAAAGTTTAACTACTTCTTAATTTTTTCTAAATCTAATAAAAAAGCAAATTCCTTTGCCAGTTCTTTTAGGGCTTCAAACCTACCCGATGCTCCCCCATGGCCTGCATCCATATTGGTATCTAAAAATAATTGGTTGTCATTTGTTTTCAAAACACGCAACTTAGCCACCCATTTTGCAGGCTCCCAATATTGAACTTGAGAATCGTGCAATCCTGTTGACACATACATATTGGGATACGCTTGCGCTTTTACTTGATCATAGGGTGAATACGACAACATATAGTCGTAGTATTTTTTCTCATTTGGATTTCCCCATTCATCATATTCTCCTGTGGTTAATGGAATCGTATCGTCTAACATGGTCGTAATTACATCTACAAATGGAACTTGAGCAATCACACCATTATATAATTCGGGATTCATATTCACGATGGCCCCCATTAACAAGCCACCCGCGGATCCACCTTCTGCATAAAGATGTGCTGCAGAAGTATACTTCTCTGCGATGACAAATTTGGAACAATCCACAAAATCTGTAAATGTGTTTTTCTTTTTTAATAGTTTTCCGTTTTCATACCATTCACGACCCAAATCTTCTCCGCCTCGAATATGTGCAATTGCATATATAAATCCTCGGTCTAAAAGACTCAATCGCGTTGACGAAAAATAAGGATCCATAGTGGCGCCATAAGACCCATAGGCATATAATAGCAATGGATTTTTACCATCTTTTTGGATGCCCTTTTTGTAAACTATTGATATTGGAACTTTCGTACCATCCGTTGCTGTGGCCCAAACACGCTCTTCGATATAATTATTTTTATCAAATACACCTCCCAAAACTTCCTGCTCTTTCAATACTATTTTCTCTTGCGTACGCATGTTGAAATCAATAATTGACGAAGGAGTTGCCATAGATTGATACCCATAACGTAAAATTTCGGTATCAAAATCAACGTTTGTAGTAGTGTAAGCCGTATACGTTTCAATGGCAAACGGCAAATAATAGGCGCCTTTGCCGTTCCAAGGTCGAATTTGAATTTTATTCAAACCATTCGAACGTTCTTCAACGACCAAATAATCTTTAAATATTTCAATCCCTTCCAATAAAACATCTTTACGATGTCCGATTACATCCGTCCAATTTTCAGCAGCAGTAGCTGTTTCTGAAGTTTTCATCAATTTAAAATTGGTCGCTTTGTCTTTGTTGGTCACAATATAAAAACTATCCCCATAATGCGAAATAGCATACTCTAATCCTCGGGTTCGTTTTTGGAAAACTCTAAATTTACCTGTTGGATTGTTGGACTCTAAAATTTGGTATTCAGAAGTCAAGGTACTCGAAGAACCAATCACCAAATATTTTTTAGATTTCTCTTTGTAAACAAACGTACTAAAAGTATCATCTTTTTCATGAAAAACCACTTCATCAGTTGCTGAATCGGATCCCAATGTATGCTTGTAAATCATATCTGAACGCAACGTTTGTGGATCTTTTCGGGTGTAAAATAGTGTTTTGTTATCACCTGCCCAAGTAGATCCGCCAGTTGTATTTTCAAGTTTTACCGGTAAGATCTCACCTGTTTCCAGGTTTTTAATTTGGATTGTATATTGTCTGCGCGAAACCAAATCAACTCCAAAAGCTACCCATTTATTATCTTCACTTACACTGATGCCCGACAAGTTGAAATACGACTGTCCTTTAGCCATTTCATTACAATCAAACATGATTTCCTCATTGGCGGCTAAACTACCTTTTTTTCGGGCATAAATAGGATAATCTTTACCCGTTTCAAATCGAGTAATGTAGTAGTATCCATTGTATAAATAAGGAACCGAACTATCATCTTCTTTGATGCGCGATTTCATTTCTAAAAACAATTCGTCTTGCAAAGGTTTAGTATGTGCAGTAGCTTGATGGTAGTAATCGTTTTCTTTATTCAAATAATCAATTACTTCTGGATTCTCCCTGTTGTTTAACCAATAATAATTATCGATTCTTTGATCCCCATGTTTTTCAAGAATTTTAGGGACAATTTTTGCTACAGGAGGTTGTATTTTATCAGACATTTTATTTGTTTTAATTTGACTATAAACAGGAGCAAAAATAACACAACCCAAAAGGAAATAGGAGATTTTTTTCATGAATTTTACATTAATTATTAACGGCTAATTTACTATTTTTGTTCGAATAAAAAAATAATACTATGTTTGGAGACCTAATGGGAATGATGGGCAAATTAAAAGAAGCCCAACAAAAAGTAGCAGAAACAAAAAAACGCCTGGATCATGTTTTAATTGATGAAAAAAGTAGTGATGGCGCACTTGAAGTAACCCTTACAGCGAACAGAACAATTAAAAAAATTACTTTAAGTGACGAATTACTTCAAGACAAAGAAATGCTTGAAGATTATTTAGTTACTGTTTTAAATAAAGCTATTGAAAGAGCTACACATATCAACGAAACAGAATTAGCAGCTGTTGCTAAAGAAGGCATGCCAAATATTCCAGGAATGGATTTGTTCAAATAAATTTTTCATGCAAATCCTCACACAAACCCGAACAATACTTCTGTTTTTTTTTCTAAGTTCTGTTGCATTCTCCCAAGTTTCGATTTGCAGTTGGAACATCATGAATCTTGGTAAATCAAAATCGGATTATGAATTAACCGTCATGGCCAATACAATCAATAACTATGATATTATTGCCATACAGGAAGTCGTTGCTGGTTCTGGAGGAGCAAAAGCGGTAAGCCGATTGGTTAGTTTATTGAATACCAAAGGATCAAAATGGGATTATAGTATAAGCGAACCAACAACAAGCACAAATCCTGCCAGTCAAGAACGGTATGCTTTTATTTGGAAAACAGCACGTGTAAAAAAGATCGGCAGTAGTTGGCTCGACCAAAACTATGCCGATGCAATCGATCGCGAACCCTTCATGAGTACTTTTGAATACAACGGAAATCGATTTACTTTGGTTTCCTTTCATGCGGTACCCAAAAAGAAAAATCCTGCGAGCGAATTAAAATATTTCAAATTTTTTCAAAATGTATACCCAAAACTCAACTTAATTTTTTTGGGTGATTTCAATTGTCCACAAAGTCATACGGTTTTTAATCCTTTAAAAAATAAGGGCTTCGCTCCTATTTTAGTCAATCAAAAGACCAGCTTACTTCAAAAATGTATGAACAACGATTGTTTGGCATCTGAATATGATAATTTGTTTTATGATACTCGAAAATTTAATGTCAAACAAAAAGGAATAGTTCCTTTTTACACGTCTTTTTCGTCTGTAAAAGAAGCTCGAAAAATATCAGACCACGTGCCTATTTGGTGTGTAATGGACATTAAATAATCCCCATACCTAAAGCTATAGCCACAAAAAGCAATACAACTGAAACAAAAACTTGAATAAATTTAAACGTAACTTTCTTTAAAAGTTGGTTGCCCAAATAAGCCCCAGTTATTGCACAAAGAGTAGATGAAACCAACAATACTTTATTTTCATATAATGTATACGTTGTAAACTTTGAAGCATAAACAGTCAAGCGAGTAAAATCGACAAACATAGACACCACGATTCCAGTAGCAATAAAACTTTCTTTTGACAAACCTACTTTGATTAAAAAAGCACTTCGCAAAGCACCTTGATGACCCGAAATTCCTCCAAAAAAACCACTTAAAATGCCACCTAAAGGTAGTTTGTCTTTTCCAAACTCCAATTTACTCAAAAACGGAATCAGGTCTAAAAAAGCGAAAATTACCAATAAAATGGCAATTATAAATTTTACTGGAAAAACGAAAAGTTGTTCTCCAAAAAGGGAATAACTAAATAAAGGTGCTAAATCGGAAATTTGTAGCAACAACCAAGAACCTAAAAAAGCAGCGATAATTGCTGGAATTCCAAATTTAAGCAACACTTCTTTATTCGCATGTTTTCCAACCAAAAAAAACTTGAATAAATTATTCGCAAAATGCACAATGCCACACAAACCAATAGAAATATCAACCGGAAAGAAAAGCATGAAAACAGGTGTCAATAAAGTTCCCAATCCAAACCCAGAAAAAAAGGTTAAAACAGCAGTTAAAAAGGCTACTATTGATATGACTATAATTTCCAAAATCAGAACGTTAATTTAGAAAAGACTTCCAATACATACTCGTGCATCACTTCTTTATAATCCAAATGAGTCACAATTCGTAATTTACCGTGTCCCATAGAACTGATTAATATTCCCTTTTGCTTCAATTTTTCCATGAATATTTTTTCATCTACAGTAGGTTGCAATCCAAAAATCAAAATATTGGTTTCCACCGGCTCTACATTAGCCACCCAAGGCATTTTTTCTAACAATGCACCTAATTCTTTTGCTCTTCTGTGATCAATTTCTAAACGCGTGATGTTATTTTGTAATGCATATAAACCCGCAGCTGCCAAATAACCCGATTGTCGCATGCCACCACCAAATATTTTTCGAATGCGCAACGCTCGTTTCATATCGGCTTTTGTTCCTAATAAAACGGAACCAACAGGAGCACCTAATCCTTTAGACAAACAAACAGAAATCGTATCAAACAATTCGCCAAACTGCTTGGGATGTTGTTTTTTTGCAACTAAGGCATTCCACAAACGGGCGCCATCCAAATGGAATTTCAAATTATTTTCGGTACAAACTTTCTTAATTTCTTGTAACGTTTGCATTTCATAACAAGCGCCACCCCCTTTATTGGTTGTGTTTTCGATACTGACTAACGATGTTAGTGGAGCATGGTAAAATTCTGGATCGTTAATGGCGTTTTGCACCAAATCAGCAGTAATCATTCCGCGATGACCATCTACCAAACAACATGAAACACCACTATTAAACGAAGCACCACCTCCTTCATAATGATAAATGTGTGCATATTTATCACAAATAACTTGGTCACCCGGTTGGGTATGCAACTTAATCGCCGTTTGGTTGGCCATAGTACCAGAGGGAAAAAACAAAGCCGCTTCCATACCAAATAAATCTGCTAAGGTTTCTTCCAATTCATTGACTGTTGGGTCTTGCTTATACACATCATCCCCCACTTTGGCATGAAACATTGCGTTTAACATCTCAACTGAAGGGCGTGTGACGGTATCACTAACTAAATTTATTTCCATAGTATTAAAAAGAATGCCTATTTTTGTGCAGTAAAACTACAATATTTATGATAAATACCGAACATGTCAGAGATATTATTGATCGCCTTGGTGCGTTAAGGAGGTATCTTTGACATTGATGCCAAAACGATTGAAATAACCAACGAAGAAGAAAAAACCTTTGCACCCGACTTTTGGAATAATGCTCGAGAAGCAGAAATCATTGTGCGCAATCTGCGCTCAAAAAAGAAATGGGTAGACGACTACAACAAAGGAATGGATCAGATAGAAGAACTTCAAATCATGATGGAATTCTTCAAAGAAGGTGCAATTTCTGAAGAAGAAATTGACCAGTTTTATGCTGAAACTAGTCATCACATTGAAGATTTAGAATTTAGAAACATGTTGTCTGATGAAGGCGACAACATGAGTGCTGTCTTGCAAATTACAGCGGGCGCTGGTGGTACCGAAAGCTGTGACTGGGCTTCTATGCTCATGCGAATGTATTTGATGTGGGGTGAAAAACAAGGCTACAAAATCAAAGAATTGAACTTTCAAGAAGGGGATGTTGCTGGAATAAAAACGGTGACTTTAGAATTTGAAGGTGATTTTGCTTTTGGGTATTTAAAAGGTGAAAATGGCGTACACCGATTGGTGCGAATTTCGCCCTTCGATAGCAACGCTAAAAGACATACCTCTTTTGCTTCAGTCTATGTATACCCTTTGGTGGACGACACTATTGAAATTGAAATCAATCCCGCTGATATCGAAATTACAACAGCGCGTTCAAGTGGAGCTGGAGGACAAAATGTAAATAAAGTAGAAACCAAAGTACAATTGGTTCACAAACCCACTGGTATTCAAATTCAATGTTCAGAAACTCGTTCGCAACACGATAACCGTCAACGAGCGCTACAAATGTTGAAGTCGCAATTGTATGAAATTGAATTGAAAAAACAACAAGCGCAACGCAGCGATATTGAAGCGGGAAAAATGAAAATTGAATGGGGTTCTCAAATTCGAAATTATGTCATGCAACCTTATAAACTTGTTAAAGACGTTCGAACCGGAGTAGAAACAAGCGATGTGGACAGCGTCATGAATGGAGCTATAGATGCTTTCCTAAAAGGCTATTTAATGATGATGGGGCAAAAAGAAACATAAAAAAAGAGGCTATGAAAATAGCCTCTTTTTTTATATAAAGTATTAAATAAATAGTTTTAATAAAAAGTAAATTAGTGCTGCTAATACAGCGGAAACTGGAATAGTTAATATCCAAGCCCATAATAATTTAACCGTAACACCCCATCGTACAGCAGAAACTCTTTTAGTTACTCCTACTCCAATGATGGAACCCGTAATCGTATGTGTAGTAGATACCGGTATTTTAAAATGCTCTGTAGTAAATAGCGTTAACGCTCCTGCCGATTCGGCAACAACACCTTCAAAAGCAGTTACTTTTGTGATTTTAGACCCCATGGTCTTCACAATTTTCCAACCACCGCTCAACGTTCCTAATGCAATTACAGTATAACATGTTAATGGAATCCAACCTGGCATAACGCCATCTATTTTAACACCGTCTTTTTCAGAAGGTAATACTACATTCAAATCCAACCAACCAGCAGACAAGTCAATATTAGGATTAGACTTGATATAAACAGCGACAGCTGCAGCAATAATACCCATTACTTTTTGAGAATCATTACCTCCATGACCTAAACTAAAAGCCGCTGAAGACAACAATTGCATTTTCTTTAAAACCGCCTCAGCTTTTGCAGTAGATAAACTACTGAATAACAAATTAAACAGGGCCAAACTATAAAAAATAAAAGCCACTAAAAACCATTTGATATTGTGAGGCTCTGTAATGACACTCCAAAATTCACTATCAAATCGTGGTTTTTTGATTTCTTCAAATGGTATCATTATTGAATAAAGAAACCAAGCAAATAGAGACATCAAAACAATTGTAAATAATTTAGGATAGATATTCTTTTTTGAAGAATACATCAACCACAAAGAAATACAATACGATATGATCATTCCTAACAAAGGAGCAAAAACAATAAATAAAATAACGATAACAACACCTGAAGGTAATAATTCGCCTTCTTTTGCAGCTTTAAACCAATTTACAATTTTAAATCCGGCGTGTTCTGGATCAGTAACACTTGATAGTCCATGCGCAATAGCAGCGCCCGCAAAACCACCAATAAGTGTATGTGATGAAGACGAAGGTATGCCTTTTAACCAGGTGATAATATTCCAAATAATTGCAGCAATGACACCGGCAAGAATTGTAGTCAAATCAATACTGCTGGTATGGGCAGTTTTAGCAACCGTATCGGCAACTCCAAAACCAAACACCCAATAGGCTAAAAAGTTAAAAAACGCTGCCCAAACAACGGCTTGAAAAGGCGTCAATACCTTTGTAGCAACAATTGTCGCAATTGAATTTGCAGCATCATGAAAACCATTGATGTAATCAAAAACAAGTGCTAAAAATATGATGATAAGTAATAGTGTAAAATCCATAATGGGTTTTTTAAAATTAAACTATTATGAATGTTTAACAGAAATTTGTTCTAAAATATTAGAAACACTTTTGCATTTATCAGAAGCCGACTCTAAAGCAGATAATACTTCTTTATATTTGATAATATTTTTAGCATCGCTTTCATTTTCAAAGATATCAGCAACCGCTTTATCAAAAACCACATCGGCTTTACTTTCAAGTTTATTGATTCTTTTACATGCTTCTTTTATTGCTTTATGGTTCATGTCTTTTAATTCCAAAATACCAACACCAATCAATTGACACGCTTCTAGATTAATTTCGGTCAGTTTACGAATTGATTTTGTTATTTTTTCAACATGATACAAACGAATTCTGCTAGAAGCACCTTGCATATAATCAGCCACATCATCCATCGATTTAATTAACGCGTGGATATCTTCTCTATCAAATGGAGTAATAAAATTTTTACTCAATTCAATGTTAGTTTTGTACGCAATATCTTCAATATTTTCTTCTAATTCATCAATTTTTTTGAAATAATTATCTCTTTCTCCTTTTGGAGCATTTACCCCTTCATGAAGAGATTCTGCTAATAAAATTAAATTTGCCGAAGCTTGTTCGAAAAGTGGAAAGAACTTTTTATCTTTCGGAACAAAAAACTGAAAAAAATTGTTTAATGACATTTTATTTGTGTTTAAATTCGGAGCAAAAGTATATTGCCAATGTTAAGTTATCATTAATTTAATAATAATAAGTAGTTATCAATTTGTTGAATTAAAATAAATACTCATTTTTCCTAACCTTTTCTTATTTTTACCAATCAAAAAAAAACATCCAAAATGGACCTCAATTTCAACAGCAACGAAGATCATAACAAACTACTACTTTCTGATTTGAACAAAAGATTTACTCAAGTCAAGCTTGGTGGTGGACAAAAAAGAATTGAAAAACTTCATGGCGAAGGCAAAATGACAGCTCGGGAACGAATTGATTACTTATTGGATCCTAAAGCCAAATCAATCGAAATTGGCGCTTTTGCCGGTGATGGCATGTATGAAGAACACGGCGGTTGCCCATCGGGTGGTGTCGTTGTTAAAATGGGATACGTTTCTGGCAAACAATGTATAGTTGTAGCCAATGATGCTACGGTAAAAGCTGGAGCTTGGTTCCCTATAACCGGTAAAAAGAACCTTCGAGCACAAGAACTTGCTATGGAAAATCGAATTCCAATTATTTATTTAGTGGATTCGGCAGGTGTCTATTTACCTTTACAAGACGAAATTTTCCCCGACAAAGAACATTTTGGCCGTATTTTTAGAAATAATGCCCACATGAGCAGTCTTGGAATTACACAAATCGCTGCCGTTATGGGCAGTTGTGTTGCGGGAGGCGCCTATTTACCCATTATGAGTGACGAAGCCATGATTGTTGATAAAACTGGGAGCATCTTTTTAGCGGGCAGCTATTTAGTAAAAGCAGCCATTGGCGAAACCATAGATAATGAAACACTGGGCGGAGCTACTACACATTGCGAAATTTCAGGTGTAACCGACTACAAAGCAAAAGACGATGCCGATGCATTAAACCGCATCAAAAGTATTATGGGGAAAATTGGTGCTTTTGATACAGCTGGTTTCAACCGAATAAAAGCAGAAAAACCAGCTTTAGAACAAAAAGATATTTACGGAATTTTACCCAAATCGAGAGCCGATCAATACGACATGTATGAAATCATTAAACGATTAGTCGATCAATCCGAATTTGATGAATACAAAGGGGATTATGGTAAAACCTTGATCACAGCTTACGCACGCATTGAAGGATGGGCTGTTGGAATTGTTGCCAACCAACGTAAAATAGTAAAAACAGCAAAAGGTGAAATGCAATTTGGCGGTGCTATTTATTCAGATTCCGCAGATAAAGCTACGCGTTTTATTGCCAATTGTAATCAAAAGAAAATCCCATTGGTATTTCTACAAGATGTTACTGGTTTTATGGTAGGTTCAAAATCAGAACACGGTGGCATTATTAAAGATGGCGCTAAAATGGTGAACGCTATGGCCAATTCTGTGGTACCCAAATTTACAGTAATCGTTGGAAATTCTTATGGAGCTGGTAATTATGCCATGTGTGGTAAAGCCTATGATCCAAGATTGATTTTTGCTTGGCCAAGTGCCGAATTAGCAGTAATGGGCGGCACTCAAGCTGCCAAAGTATTGGCACAAATTGAAGCATCTTCCTTAAAAGCCAAGGGTGAAGTCATTGATGAAGAAAAAGAAAAAGAACTGTTCGAAAAAATTAAAGCGCGCTATGACGCACAAGTTTCACCATACTATGCAGCAGCACGTTTATGGACCGACGCCATTATTGATCCTTTGAAAACAAGAAATTGGATTGCAATGGGAATTGAAGCTGCTAACCACGCTCCTATTGAAAAACAATTTAATATGGGTGTATTACAAGTTTAATATTTGTTTGAAGAATCAATTAGTTATTCCTTGACTAGAAAATGTAACTGTTTATTTATGAGAAATTTCTTTATCGGTATCCTGGTATTGTTCTTAATTTCCTGCACAAGTGATGATGATAAAAAGGAAAATCCGATAGACAATCCTAGTTTTTCCGTTGATCTATTGTTGAATCGCTGGAAATACAATCAAGTAAACATCAATGGACAACAATATCTTTATGGCCACCAACCCAATTGTAATAAAGATGAATTTACTTTTGCCAATAATCAAGGTCAAATAAGACAGTATAGTGAATTAACTTTTGTCAATGATATTTGTTCATCCAATACAACAATTATGGAATGGAAGATTAAGAATGATATCATTTCCTTGTATTTTGGCATCGAAAAAGTAATTGATTTTAAAGTAATCACACTAACCGCAGATTCGTTTGTGTATTCCTATATTTACGATATTGATAACGATAATGTAGCAGACAATATTATCATTTTTGCAGTACCGTATGAATAATCCTGATCCAGTGATAAAATCTCTTTTCCAAACTTTTAAGACTACTATATCAGGTATTCTATTGCCCGAAAAATTCACCTTTCCGTTTTACTATGAGCCCCATGAATTAAGTCTTATCGCTGTTCGTGAATTACAAGAGTATCTCGAAACACAAACGGATTTTGATCATAATTTCGGATTAAATCCCAATCAAGAAGGTTTAGTAATCGGTAAAATGTTTGGGGTTTTAGTCTGTGAAAATCAAGCGGGTGATTTAGGTTATTTGTGGGCCTTTTCCGGAAAATTAGCGGAAGTAAATCACCATGCCTATTTTGTACCCACAATTTTTGATATGTTGCAAGAAGATGGTTTCTTTAGAAAAGAAGAGGCGGTTTTGAATGGTATCAATCGAGAAATTGAAATCTTAGAAAATTCTGAAGAACTGAAAAGTAGGGAAATGGAATTAGTACGCACAAAAAATGAGGCGGATACTGATATTCAATTGCAAAAAGACAAAATTAAGAAGTTAAAAATTGAACGTGATGAAAAACGAAATTCATTTGCAAATTTACCTTCTGAAGTTATAGAACCATTAGCTATGGCGCTCTCAGAAGAAAGCAAACAGGAAAGTATTTTACTAAAAAAAATGGTGAAGTACTGGAATTTTCAAATCGAAAAGGCAGAAAAAAAATTGGATGAAATTCGATCTCAAATTCAATTACTTAAAGAGGAACGCCGAATAAAATCGGGGGCACTCCAACAAAAATTATTTGCAGAATATTCCTTCTTAAATGTATTGGGCAACCGCAAAAGCTTGGGTGAGATTTTCAATAACAATCCACCAGCCGGCGCAGGAGAATGTGCTGCCCCAAAGTTATTACACTATGCCTTTAAGCATCATTTAAAGCCGATTGCCATGGCAGAATTTTGGTGGGGGCAATCGCCAAAATCAGAAATACGAAAACACAAACATTTTTATCCCTCTTGCAAAAGCAAATGCGAACCCATTTTATTAAGCCATATGCTGATTGGATTAGAGATGGAATCCAATCCGTTTGAAGAAAATCCAGCAGCAGGAAAAGAAATTGAAATTGTGTATGAAGATGACATACTTTTAGTCATCAACAAACCAGCCGAATTTTTATCGGTTCCTGGAAAAAAAATTTCCGATTCGGTTTATCAAAGAATCAAAGAAAAATATCCTGAAGCCACTGGACCCTTAGTCGTGCATCGTTTAGACATGTCAACATCGGGCTTGATGTTGATTGCAAAAGATGAAGCAACCTATGTTAAGTTGCAAAGTCAATTCATTAATAGAACCATAAAAAAAAGGTACGTTGCATTATTAGACGGTGTTATAAAGGAAAAAGAAGGTATTATTGATTTACCGCTGCGCGTAGATTTAGAAGATCGCCCCCGTCAATTGGTTTGTTATGATCATGGAAAATCGGCTCAAACAAAATGGGAAGTTAGAACCACCCGAAACCAGCAAACATTGGTATACTTTTATCCTATTACAGGAAGAACCCACCAATTGCGCGTACATGCTTCTCATGAATTGGGATTAAAAACGCCCATTGCAGGAGACGATTTATATGGAACGAAATCCAATCGCTTATATTTGCACGCTGAACAAATCAGTTTTGTTCATCCAATTTCAAAGCAAGAAATGGTTATTCATAAACCAGCAGATTTTGAATAAAAAAATTACGTAATGCAACTGGTAATTTTTTCTTGTAATTCTTTAAAGCTGAAAGGTTTTCTTATGTATGCTTTAACGCCTAGACTAAATCCATACGCTTCATCTTTTTCCTCTACTTTTGCCGTTAACATAAGCACTGGAACATGAGATAAATTGGAATCCATGTGTTTCGTCACAAAACCATAACCATCCAAATCGGGCATCATTACATCGCAGATAATAATATCGGGGCGAAATGCAGTTGCTTTTTGAAGTCCATCATTGCCATCTTTTGCTAAACACACCTCGTACCCAGAAAACATTAACATTTCTGCAATTGTTTCTCTTAGATTTGGTTCATCATCAATTAGTAATATTTTCATCATAAGCGTCTTTTTTTAATCTTGGAAATGTTAGCGTTACTTTAGTTCCTTTCCCCAATTGGCTTTCGAGATGTACTTTACCAGAATTTTTCTTTGCAAACGTTTTAATAATATACAAGCCTAAACCGGTTCCTTGAATTCCGTTTGAATTACTCGCTCGGTAAAAAGTATTGAACAATTTGGATTGATCTTCTAGAGGGATGCCTATTCCATTATCGATTACCTCAATGGCTACATAAGCATCAAGTAAAAGTATATTTAATTTCACATTACTAGCACCTTCTGAATACTTAAAAGCATTGCTTAATACATTAAATAGTGTGTATTTAATTAAATTTATATCTGCATAAATTTCGGCATCTTGCGCCTCAAAATTGACTTCTACAATTCGTTGATCTTTTTGATCACTAAAATTAGTTTCAATAACATCCAAGCAAATTTCATTTAAATTACACACAACAGGGTTGAAATTTGTTTTGCCTGCATCATCTTTAGAAATGGTCAATACGGCATCCATTAACTCAACAATACGATCTATTTCGCTTGTGATGGTTTCTACACGCTTTTCGATTTGTGGATTTTGAACCAATTCATTTTTTTTGATATACATAGCAATCAATTCGGCGCTTGATCGAATGGTTGTCATGGGCGTTCTAAACTCGTGCGAAATTGTAGAAACCAAATTTGTACGCAACTCATTCAATTGGCGCTCTTGCACTAAAGTATCTTCAATAATTTGTTCTGCTTTTTTGCGCTGTGTAATATCTCGTGTACTGGATTGAAATCCAACCGGTATCTCGTTTTCAAATACCATTGATGCATTGGTTTCAAACCATGAATAGTTACCATTTTTATGTTGTAAGCGAACCTGCTGCGAAAAGCGCTTGTTGCCCTTGATGATCGACCCAATAGTTTTCTTAAAATTTTCAACATCATCTGGGTGTAAAAAATCTACCGGATATTTCCCAATCATTTCTTCCGGATCATAACCCAATAATGTATGAATGGATGGGGAAACATATTTAAACGAGACATCTAAATTATGCAAACAAACCAAATCAATGGTATTATCGGCTAATAAACGGTACCAATTTTTAGCTTCAATTAACTGTAATGCTTTATTTTTATTATTCTCCTCAATTAATAAACGGTTTTCTTCTTCCATTTTTTTTCGCTCCGAAATATCAATTACTTGCGCTACATAATGTTGGATTTCGCCTAAACCATTCTTAACGGGTGAAACCGATAAATGCACCCAAACCAACGAACTGTCTTTATGAATATACCTTTTTTCCATACTGAAATTAGGAATTTCACCGCTTTGCATTTTACTTTTAAAAACTAAATCCGCAGCTAAATCTTCTTCATACGTAATATCAATAAACGTAAGTTGCCTAAATTCTTCTCGAGTATATCCTAAAATTTTACACATACGGTCGTTAACCTCAATCCATTTGTCTTCATTGTTTACCAATGCCATTCCCAAACAAGAATGATTAAAAGCACCTTTAAAACGTTCTTCACTCTGCAACAATTCGTCTTTCAGTAATTTTTCTTGAGTAATATCTTGCATCGCACCAATCATACGAACCGCTTGCCCCTTTTCATCTCGAATAATCATGGCTTTGTCGCTTACAAAAGCATAAGAACCGCAGGCTTTCAAATAACGATATTCATACTTCCATCTTGATAAACCATCTGCTATTGCCTTCTCAATTGATCGTTCATAAGCAGATCGATCATCGGGATGCACCAGTCCTTCACAGAAATCACCAGAAATTTTATTGTTTTCAAAATGATAACCAAACAAGAAGGAATAACTTTCTCCAACGAAAATATCATTCGTTAGCATATCCCAATCCCATAAAGCATCAGAAGTTGCCATACTAGCATAAATAAAACGTTCGTAGCTTAGTTCTAAAGCATTTTCCGAGAACAGATTAATTTGAGTTTGTTTTTGAGATAAGGCATGACTTAGCGTGTTACTCTGCATAAAAAAAGCCATGTTGATTTTTAATTGCTTGATCAAAAATTCAACAGCCTTTAGTACCGTTGCCGACAAATGACAATTTTCAGGAACAACAAATGAAAGTGTACCTGTATAAATAGTTGGATTATGCATTAAACAAATTCCGGCAAAACCATTTGAAAAGGAAATACGATTTACCTCCTCTGATTCTTCAATTTGAAGGGGTGTATTGTTCTGAATTAAATTACGTTCAAACAATTCCAATTCCTTTTCCAAAGCACTATCGATTGTACCTTGAAAGCTGTGAATAAAGTCATCCTGATACTCAAATTTAATTCGAGCATAGGGAATTTCATAGTGGTGAAAAATAAAATTGACAGCCTCATCAAATGAAGCTTTCAATAGCATTATCTCAGGATGATCTGTAGTGATCCTATTTTCTTGCTTTTCTAATATAGGTATAAAAGTTAATTAAGCATCCGTTTTCAAATACTTAAAGTAATAGCAAGTTACTATTTTTTTTCATACAATTAACAACTAAATAGCTGAGAATTGTTTTGTTGTAAATTATAGTTCGTCTAACCCCAATAACAACAATTGTGCTGAGGCCTCATTTGTGGCTAAAGGAACATTGTGTACATCGCAAATTCGAATCAACATGCTGATATCGGCTTCGTGCGGGTGACTCGAATTTGGATCTTTAAAAAACAACACCATTTTCGTTTTTCCTACCGCTACCCTAGCCGCAATTTGCGCATCGCCTCCTAGGGGACCTGACAATATTTTTTTTACTTTGAATCCAGCTGCTTCTGCACGTCCACCAGTTGTTCCAGTTGCAATAATTTTAATATTTTCTTTCAGCAAAAGGGATTTGTTTTTATTTAAAAACTGAACCATATCCGCTTTTTTTCCATCGTGGGCTATAATAGCTACTTCCATATATATTTAATTAAATTACTCCATAAAGTTGTATTAAAGTTCATAAAAAAAACCTGAAAATTTCTCTTCAGGTTTTTACTATTATTTATTCAATACGTGATAAGCAATGAGTCCGTCAATCGGTCTACGCAATACATTACCCACAGTGATGCCTTTTTTTGCTAGTACTTCAGTAAGTTCTTCTTTTAGATAAAAAGCAATGGAACCTACAAAATGAACCGGTACTTCTTTACAATTTTCAAATTGTTCCACATAATTTTCTACAAAATCTTCCATTTCCATTTGGATGTATTTTTTGCAAAAATCAGTGTCTTTGTGCTTGATTAAAAACTTTGCAAAAGTCGCTAAATAGGCATTAGGATTGGGTTCTTTATACAAATTATGCTTGATATAATCTGGATCAACATTATATTCTTCTTCAAATTCTTGGGCCAATTCTTTTGGCATTTTATTAAAATAATACCCTCTCAATAAATGGCGTCCAAATCGATTACCCGAACAATCATCCATAGCTATATAACCCAAAGATTGTACTTTTTGATGCAATATCTTACCATCAAAATAACTACAATTGGATCCAGTACCTAGAATACAAACAATAGCTTCAGCATCTTTTGGCGTTGTCGCATAAACGGCAGCATAGGTATCTTCATGAACAACAACGTTAGCATTTATAAAATAGTTTTGAAAAACTTCTGTTAAAAAATTTTTCATTCTATCGGTTCCGCAACCGGCCCCATAAAAGAATAAGTGTGTGGCTTTATCTTTATTGTGTGAGATATCAAATTTATCATCCAAACGATGAATAATTTCTTCTTTATTCAATACTTCAGGATTCAATCCTAACGATTGGGTAGTGAACAAAACTTTACCGTTGTCATCAATAGCAATCCAATCGGCTTTTGTAGATCCACTGTCAACTAATAATTTCATAATTTAGAGTATAAGGTACATGCTAAAAAAGAACAAAATGAGAACATAATCTTCTCCATTTTATTCTTTTTCTGTGCTATTATTTTAATCCTGCTACGTGAACAGATAAATCAATTAATTTACTTGAATAACCGTATTCGTTATCGTACCAAGATACAATTTTAAAGAACGTACTGTTCAATCCAATTCCCGCTTTTGCATCCACAATAGACGTTCTTGAATCTGAAACAAAGTCTTGAGAAACGACTAAATCTTCAGTATAACCTAAAATTCCTTTCATTTCATTTTCTGAGGCCGATTGCAATACCTTCATGATGGCATCGTAAGAGGTTTCTTTTGCTAATTTTACCGTTAAATCAACCACTGAAACATCAACAGTAGGAACACGCATTGACATACCTGTTAATTTACCGTTCAATTCTGGAATTACTTGGCCCACAGCTTTGGCAGCTCCTGTTGAAGATGGAATGATATTGCATGATGCAGCACGTCCACCACGCCAATCTTTACGTGAAGGTCCGTCACACGTCATTTGTGTTGAAGTAGTAGCATGAACCGTTGTCATTAACCCTTCAACAATTCCGAAATTATCGTGAATAACTTTAGCCAATGGTGCTAAACAGTTTGTAGTACAAGACGCATTCGAAACTACTTTATCAGCTGCTGTAGCTTTTGTATGATTTACACCCATTACAAACATAGGCGCATCTGCTGAAGGAGCCGAAATAACTACTTTTTTAGCGCCACCTTCAATATGCGCACTCGCAGTTTCAACAGTTGTGAAGAAACCTGTACACTCTGCAACTACATCAACGCCCACTTGATCCCATTGGATTAATTTTGGATCTCTTTCTGCAGTAACTCTAATAAAAGTATCATTTACATATAATTTTCCTTCTTTCACTTCTACTTTTCCGTTAAAACGGCCGTGAACAGAATCATATTTTAATAAATAAGCCAAATGATCTACATCTAACAAATCATTAATTGCTACAACTTCTACATTATCTCTGTTGAATGTTTCTCTAAAAACAATTCTTCCAATTCTTCCAAAACCGTTAATTCCTAATTTTACTTTTGACATTTTTTTTAAGCTTTATGCCTTAAGTCTTTACTTAAAGCCAATAATTAATACTGTGATTTAATTTATTATTTTACCCTTAGGGTCTGTTTTATGTAGTCATGATATCCGAAACGCGAAGCAATTCTTTATCAATTTCTGAACTTCCTTTAATGGCTTGTTCTAATGGTGTGAGTGCTACTTTATCATTTAACATACCTACCATGTAGTTCGATTTACCTTCTATAATAGATTCGACAGCTTTTACACCAAACCGACTTGCCAAAACGCGATCATAACATGAAGGCGATCCTCCACGTTGCATATGGCCTAATACCGAAACACGAATATCATATTCTGGAAAATTTTCTTCGATGTAGTCTTTCAACTCGAATACATTTTTACCAATTTTATCTCCTTCAGCAATTACTACAATACTCGACGATTTCCCTGAAGCTTTACTGCGGCGTAACGATTCGATTAATCGCTCTAACCCTAAATCCTCTTCTGGAATCAATATTTCTTCAGCACCAGCTCCAATTCCCGCATTTAATGCAATATGACCGGCATCTCTACCCATTACTTCCACTAAAAAAAGTCGGTTGTGTGAACTCGCTGTATCGCGAATTTTATCAATACAATCTACTACCGTATTTAAAGCTGTATCATAACCTAATGTATGACTTGTACCATAAATATCATTATCTATAGTACCCGGAATTCCCATTACAGGAAATCCATACTCACTATTGAAAACTTCGGCACCAGTAAAACTACCATCACCACCAATTACAACCAATGCATCGACACCAGCTGCTACTAAATTAGCATGCGCTTTTTGTCGACCTTCAACGGTCATGAATTCTTTAGATCGAGCTGATTTTAAAATAGTACCTCCTTTATTGATGATATTATTTACCGAACGCGGACCCATTTCTTTGAAATCACCTTCAATCATGCCTTGGTAACCTCTGTAGATTCCAACGCATTCAATGTTGTGATACGCACAAGTTCTAACAACTGAACGAATAGCGGCATTCATTCCTGGAGCATCTCCCCCAGAAGTTAAAACACCTATTTTTCTAATCTTTGTAGTCATTGTTTATTATTTGTTTATGTAAAATTAATAAAGGAATTTATAATACAAGAGCGATTTTGCTAACTATTTAATTATAGTGGCAAATTCAAACGTTTTCGTTAATAACTTTTTACTTTTTATGCTAAAAATTGAAGAATTATTCGATTTCAGGCACTTTATTGGTAATCTCTTTAGGCCCTTCCGATTTTTTTTCTTTTCGACTGTTGATGTAATCTAAAAACTCAGCTGGAATATCTTCAGAATCAGGAATATCACTATTGGAATTGGATGCCGTTTTGGACACATTTTTCTTGGTAAAAATTTTGCGAATCATTTCCTTAAAGGTATTGAACTCTACATTATAAGTAAGTCCTAATCCTTGGGTATAACCAATTCCTTCACCAATGTAATTGATGTTATTTTCTCTGTTGAATACGTGAGCTGTCAGTGATCCATCTTCGTTCAATTGCATTTGAATTTCTACATTACCCACAATTACCGATTCACTCACTCCACCAACAGGTACTCCTACTTTTCCATTAATCGAAATTCTATCATTAATGCGTGTACTCACAGTAACCCCTACACGATCTGAAATCTCCGTGAACCGATTACCTTGTGAATAGTCAAAGCCCAATTGTAATTTACTATCGTCATCAGCAAACAATCCATTAATGAGGGAGCCAGCACGTTCAAAAAGAGGTCCGTAAGCTGCATTTCCTGCTGTTTCAGCTGTTACAAAAGAACCCGTTGATAACAATCCAAATGCTTGAGTTTGTCGGGTATCTTTGTCTTGAAGTTTATATTCAATTTCACTTTTCAAAACCGATGGAACTGTTGGAAAATTAATATTAAAATCGGGTTGCGGATTGCTTAAATTTCCATTCAATAGTATAGAAACATGTGTGTCTACTTTTTTATTTAATGAAGCACTTTCCAATAAAACCGCCGGATTAGCAGTTGTAATATAGGTAGCTTCTAAATCCAAAACCGCATTCATTGGATCGCCATCCCAGCGGATGGTTCCTCCTTTAGTTACATTGAATTTTTTGTCAATCAGTCCGCGGTATTTAAAATTATATTGTCCTTCTTGCACTATAAAATCCCCATTCATTTGAAATTTACCCAAGGTATTGATTTCCATAAACATGGAACCCACACCTCTACCTTTCATGGCATGTCCGGACTCTTTATTCAAAATAATTTCAATCTCGGCATTTTGATCAATGTCAAAACGCAAGGTCAACTCAATTCCTTGGTATTTATTTTTCTCTACTACTTTACCCATTTTAATCTTCTGAAATTCCTCTTTTGTCATGAACTTGATAAACGAGTTGTCCCCTAATTCTTCATCATCATTCACAGGAATTTTGATCGAAGTTCCTTTTTCAGACTGACCGGCAACTTCAATATTTAGTGCGTTTACGGCTCCAGTGATACTGGCATTTCCTTTCATAAAAGCAGTACCATAGTAGTAGGCTCCTTCTGAATCGGGTGTATCTAATGCCAAAATATTATTTGAATTCAGATGCAAATCCAATTGCCAATCGTCTAGTGCTTTATGCCGAATGGATCCATCCAACACCCCTTTGGTTTTGTACTTGGTATCTGTAACTTCAATTTTTCGCAAACTAAATTGGTGCTCCGTAATATCAACAATAGCATTCTTTTCAAACGCATAATCTACATTCAAATAAGGAACGCGCATTCCGGCTTCATTTAAGTACAACCTTCCATCAATTTCGGGTTGTGTGAGGGCACCAGCAATATTTGCTCTTCCTGTTGCTGTTCCTCTTACACCAGACAATACCGAACCCAATAAGGGTCCAAATGGCGCTAAATCAAATTCTTTAAATCCGGCATCCAATGCCAAACTCGATTGCTGGCCGACAAAATTGACATTTCCTGTCAAGAAAAAATATTCATCCCCATTTTTATTCAAGGAAGAATTGACTTTAAATTGGTTGAATCGATCGTTTCCTTCAATCGAAAAATCCAAATCGCCCATTGCGATATCATTAATTAGTAAATTATCAATAGTAATGTTTGACTCGGGATCGTAACTGTTTTTATCCTGTTTGTATTTTACATTCCCGTTAATATTTCCACTAAAGGAGAGATTCTCTATCGTAGGCGTCACTTTTTTCAAATCAACTTCATTGAACGTCAACTGAAAATCTTTATACGTTGAATCCCGCATGGTGCCAAAAAAGTCAATTTTTTGTTCGTTATGCGACAGACTGATTTTTTGAAAATCAAAATTCTTAAGGTATTTGTCGAAAATGATTTTATTATCATTAGTTTCTTGTTCATTAATGAACCAAGTGTAGTCTTTGAAAGTAATTTCTGATTTTTTAAATCCCACAACCGATTGCTTGTCTTGATTGATGGTATGGAATAAATTGATGTCAAATTTATCCTTACTTTGCGCCCCACCTTTAAATTCTGTACGCACAAAGAGGGTGTCATTTAACGTTAAGTTGATCAAGTTAAAATCTGCAATTTTATAATTCTTATTAGCAATGGTATCGACCGAAATAAACGTATTGTAAATTGGGTTTTTATTATCAATATCTATTTTTACATTTTTGATTTGGTTTTCATAAGCTACAATAGAAGGCGAAATAAAATCCAATTCAAATTTACCCGCATCGGCATTAATTTGGCCTTTAAAACTGGTATTTTCAGCTATCGAAACCTCAGGTATAAATACTTCGACTATTTTATCATAAATCTTAAAATCAAATGATAAAAACTGATTTTTAGCTAATTTATTGGGCGAATAATTGGCATACAAACTGCCCAAAGCATTTTCGATTATTTTTTGAACCTCTTTTACTTTATACTTTCCAATTACTTGACCGCTAATAATGTCCGGTGAATTCATCGTAACCGTTCGCACTTTGTCTGCATCAAAAGACGATGTGATTTCGAAATCTTCAAAAAAGTACGAATTTTTACTGTTTTGATAAGAAACATCATGAATAGTAAGTGCACCGTTTAAATCATCAATAGAACCACCTGCCGCTTTAAAATTAATTTTTCCTTTAAAAATGGATAAGGTGTCTTTTTTATAGAAGTTAAGAATATGCAAATCAGCATAGTCTATTTGCGCTTTAAAATCATACGCATTGGCACGTTTACTCAAATCTACAACCCCATCAAAATCCATTTTTAAATTGGGGTCATTACTGTTAAAATACCCTTTAAAATAAGGCATTTTCATACTTCCATCAACAGTAATCGATTGGTAATTGTACCCGTTGTATTTAAAAGCATCAACAGTTCCTTTTAGCTTGGTATTCAATAATTGCTTTGTAAATCCAGAGCCATCAATATCTAAATTCAGTGTGGCGCGTCCCACCATTTTTTCATTGAATAAGGTGCCCAAATCAAAGGCCGATAATTGAATATTCCCTTGATACGATGCCTGATCAATGGCATCAATATTTTGCATTGAAAAATTACTTTCGACTGACCCTAATTTTGATAGCAAAGAAACATCGGCATTGATGTATTTCTGAGTCAATTCAACAGATCCTGCCAAATCAACTGTTCCAAATTTTGATAGTACCGAGGGTAAATTTTTACCCAACACACGAGGCAATACTCGAATAATTTTTTTATGATCGGTGGCTACACGATCAAAATTTCCTTTCATGTAGAAGGACTGATTTCCTTTTCCGAAAAGATTTTTAAAGGTAACCGAACCTATTATTTCAGATTGATTTTTATCCAACAACTGCAAATCATGTAAGGTAAAATTATTTAATGTTCCCAGAAAATGAGTATCCAAATAAAACATATTATGCTTCCCAAATTCGTTGTAAAAACAATTCAAATCATTAGAAGCAATGGCTGCTTTATCCAATTGAACATCAAAAATTACTTTATTGTTGAAGTCTTTGAAATCTTCACGTTTGTATCGCAACTCCACTTTTCCTTTGAGTTCAGAATTTGGCGTTTGAAGCATTAAACGATCCAATAAAATATTGGTTTTAGTATAGGTAAATCCTGCTGCTAATTGCGTAACTTCAATACCCCGATGGTCTTTAAAAGCCAATCGATCAATAACTGTAGTAACATTAGGACCTTTGATTAAAAAATCTTCCAATTTTCCATTCAATCTTTTTAAATCAAGAACCTTAGGCGTCTTTAAATTTTCATCAATATACCGAAAACGACTGCTAAAAATGGTCATTTTATTCGCACGCATTCTAAATTTCCCTGAAGAAGGCGAACCATCATCAAAAGCATCAATAAATCGGTCTAAATTGGTATAATCCTCGTTTTTGTAGTTGGTAATCTTGGCATCCAAACCATCCAAAATAACATCTTTTAGATAAGGATGACCCGGATCATAAAGTTTTGAAAAACTTAAAATAGAAGTATTTAATCGCTTGATAGCAAATAGAGTGTCCTTATGATGGTCTAAAATTAATATTCCTTTTAGCTTGACACTCCCGAAAGGTGTAATGGCCACTTGTTCTATAGTTAGATCAGTTCCGTAAGCCTTATTGAGTTCGTCGGTTGCGTATTTACCTAATTTAGATTGAACCGGTGGCAACGACAAAACAATCCCCAAAAAGAGTAACAATAGTAATATTCCTATAAGAATACGAAATAGTATTTTTTTAAATTTTTTGATACTCTATTTTGTTTTAAATTTGCTCTAATTTATAAATAACAAGGATTTCCAACAAAAATAAGGATTTTTGTAAGATAATTACAATATCTTTAAGTCAAATTTCGTGCCTAAAAATGTTAGAAAAGAAAATATATACGCTAGCCATTGAAAGTTCTTGTGACGATACGTCTGCTGCAGTATTGTGCAACGATGTGGTATTGTCCAATATTGTAGCCCGACAGGCCATTCATGAAGAATATGGTGGTGTTGTACCCGAACTTGCCTCAAGAGCACACCAACAAAATATTGTTCCCGTTGTTGATGTTGCGTTAAAAAAAGCTGGAATCACAAAAAATGATTTAGATTGTATTGCCTTCACACAAGGTCCCGGATTAATGGGTTCATTATTAGTGGGAGGTTCATTTGCAAAATCTATGAGTTGTGCACTCCAAATCCCATTGATCGCCATCAATCACATGAAAGCGCATATTCTAGCCCATTTTATTGATGAAGAAGGTTTTGACAAACCCGAGTTTCCGTTCTTGGCTTTGACCATATCGGGCGGACACACTCAAATTGTAAAAGTAAACCACTTTTTCGATATGGAAATTATCGGAGAAACCACAGATGACGCTGTGGGTGAAGCTTTCGACAAAAGCGCAAAAATACTAGGACTAACCTATCCTGGAGGTCCTTTGATTGATAAATTTGCGCAAGAAGGCAATCCAAAAGCGTTTCCCTTTACCAAACCGAAAGTACCCGGCTTGAACTTTAGTTTTAGCGGATTAAAAACGCAAATTCTCTATTTTATTCAGAAGAACGTTGCCGAAAACCCAAATTTTATCGAAGAAAATAAAGCGGATATTTGCGCATCCATTCAACATACAATTATTCAAATATTGATGGAAAAACTTAAATTGGCTGTTGCAGAAACCGGAATCAATCAGATTGCTATTGGTGGCGGTGTTTCAGCAAATTCAGGCATTCGAACCACTTTAAAAGAAACCGAACAAAAATACGGTTGGAAAACCTACATTCCAAAGTTTGAATATACAACAGACAATGCAGCCATGATTGGAATTGTGGGCTATTACAACTTTTTAGAAGGTAATTTTAGTTCCGCTGAAATCACCTCAAAAGCACGTATTGAATTTTAACCACTATTGATTCTAATTTTATGCAACTATTCTATAATTCCGATATAAAAAAAGGTGATGCTACTTACTTTTTCGACAAAGAAGAAAGCAAACATATTGTTAAAGTGTTACGAAAAAAGGAAGGTGATAAAATTTTTATTACCAATGGTTTAGGTTATTTATTTGAATCCGAAATCATATTGGCTTCCGAAAAAAAATGTGAAATAAAAATCACTAAAGAAAGCTATCAACAACCCGATTCTTTTTACACACACATAGCTGTTGCACCAACCAAAATGAACGACCGTTTGGAGTGGTTTTTAGAAAAAGCTACCGAAATAGGGATTCACGAAATCACCCCTATTATCTGTGACCATTCAGAGCGCAAAGTGTATAAAATTGATCGAGCCGAAAAAATCATCCAAGCGGCCATGAAGCAATCGTTGCATTTGTATTTGCCCAAAATTAACGAACCGGTATTGTTCTCACAATTTGTAAAATCAAACAGTGAAGGGCAGCGATTTATTGCCCATTGTGAAGAGACTGATAAAAAATCGTTTCAAAAAGCAATTGCAAAAAATGAAAAAGTTGTACTTTTAATTGGCCCAGAAGGCGATTTTTCTACAAAAGAAATCAATCTAGCGATTGCCAATCATTATATTCCTGTAACTTTGGGAAATACAAGACTACGCACCGAAACCGCCGCTCTAGTGGCCTGTCATACCCTTGCCCTACTCAATGAATAAAACGCTACTCATCGGACTCTTTTTGTATCACTTTTTGGGATTCTCCCAAGAAGTTGCGGTGTTGAAGTATTCCGGAGGTGGTGATTGGTATGCCAATCCCACTTCATTACCCAATTTAGTAAACTATTGCAACCAAAACATTCAAACAACCTTAACACCAAAAGTTAGTGTAGTTGACGTCGGAAGCGCAGAAATTGTTACTTATCCATTTGTACACATGACAGGGCATGGCAATGTGGTTTTTAGCGCAAATGACATTCAGAATTTGAAAAATTACCTGACATCGGGTGGTTTCTTGCATATCGATGATAATTATGGAATGGATACCTACATCCGCAAAGAGATTAAAAAAGTATTTCCAAACAACCCCTTAGTAGAAATTCCTTCCAGCCATGCGATTTTTCAAGAACCCTACTCATTTCCTAATGGGTTGCCTAAAATACACGAACACGATAACAATAAGCCGCAAGCTTTTGGTATATTTGTGGAAGGCAGATTGGTGCTCTTGTATACGTTTGAATGCGACTTAGGCGATGGTTGGGAAGACACAGAAGTACACAACAACCCTATTCAAGTGCGAGAAAAAGCCTTAAAAATGGGCGCTAATATTATAAATTACGTATTTAAAAACTAATACCATGAATTCAAAAGAAATCGCGTTAGGCATAGTGAAGGCTGTTGGTATACTGGTCGCTAGTGGTATCGCCTTGTTTTTTTTATATGAAATTTCTACTGTGATCCTCTATTGTCTTATAGCAATTGTAATTTCTTTATTATTACATCCGTTGGTGCTTTTTTTAAAACGCAAATTAAATTTCAAAAACACACTTGCAGTAATTACCTCATTATTCCTTACATTTTTATTAATTTCTGGATTCATTCTTCTTTTTGTTCCTTTACTTTTGGCTCAAGGCAAAAATTTATCGTTAGTAGATGTTGCTGCATTAGAGAAAAACTATCATTTGTTACTTCATAATATTACCGTGTTTCTAGACAACTATAACATAAACACCAAACAACTGTTAGAAAGTAGCAAATTATCAACATTTGCAACATTTGAATTTATTCCCAATTTCATAAATAGTTTTTTAAACACTTTAGGTAGTTTTAGCGTTGGATTTGCTTCGGTCTTATTCATTACTTTTTTCATTTTAAAAGAAAGAGATTCCATTTATCTAAAATTCGAAAAACTGTTACCTGAAAATCAAAAAGAAAAAATAGTCAATTCTGTAAAGGAAATTAATCGCTTATTGTCGCGGTACTTCTTGGGATTGCTATTGCAGCTAGCCATTGTAATGCTACTTTATCTGATTGTGTTTTTAATTTTTGGTGTCGATAATGCCTTAATTATTGCATTATTATGTGCCGTATTTAACATTGTACCCTATGTTGGACCCGTAATTGCTTCGGTTGTTGCCTGCTTATTGGTCATGACAAGTGGCATAGGTGCGGGAGCCGATTTTGCCAACGAAACATTACCCACAACCTTATTTGTATTCATCGGAATGTCTCTTGTACAAGTAATCGACAACAACTTCAGTTCGCCTTTAATTTTTTCTAAAAGCACCAATTCACATCCTTTAGAAATTTTCTTGGTCATTTTAATCGCAGGACTGATATTTGGTATCACAGGTATGATTATTGCTGTTCCCTTTTATACTTCATTAAAAGTTATTGGTAAAGAATTTTTACCTGAAAATAAAATTATTAGAGCATTTACAAAAAACTTATAAATTGGAAATTCAACAACTTTTACATCCTGAAATTCAAAGTTTTATTGCTGAAAATCTAGGTTTAAATAGCGCAACATTAGCCCTTAAGAAAAATCCTTTTCCCCATGTTAATTATGCGTTGCTTATCAACCAAATTAGCGCTAAACAGAAAGCCAAAGATAAGTTACCTACTTGGTTTTCAACTAAAAACATCATTTATCCCGAGAAAATTTCACTAGAACAAACGTCTTCAGAAAGTACCGCAGCTTACAAAGCCTCACTCGTTGGTGGTGAAACAATAATTGATTGCAGCGGAGGGTTTGGTATCGATGATTATTATTTTTCAAAAAAGTTTAATTCGGTTATTCATTGTGAGTTAAACCCTGAATTATCAGCTATTGTAAACCATAATTTTTCCATGTTGAATGGCACAAACATCACTTGTTACCAAGGAGATAGTACCGAAATTCTCAAAAAATTAGACCAAAAATTCGACTGCATCTATATTGATCCTTCTCGCAGAAATGAGGCTAAAGGAAAAGTGTTTCTACTGGCCGATTGCCTACCAAATGTCGTTGAATTGCAGGATTATTATTATCAATTCACCGATACCTTATTGATCAAGACAGCACCCATGCTTGATTTGCATGCAGGATTACTGGAACTTAACAATGTAGTTGAAATACATATAGTTGCAGTAGAAAATGAAGTAAAAGAAGTCATCTGGAAGCTCGTAAAAAATGCAACACAAACCCCAATACTTGTTGCCGTAAATATTGAAAAAGGAACAACAACTAGCACATTAATCGATTGGAATCAATCCTATCATGCCCAATTTAGTTTACCAAAAAAATACCTGTACGAACCCAATGCTGCACTGATGAAATCAGGTGGATTTGAAGCTATTTCTGACATGTTTGGAGTAGATAAATTGCACCAAAATTCGCATTTGTACACAGCAGAAAAATTAATTGATTTTCCTGGACGTAGCTTTATGATTGAAAACAGTATTCCCTATCAGAAAAAAGAAATCAAAGAATTCATTGAGAAAAAAAAATTAAATGTTTCTACCCGGAATTTCCCACTGAAACCCGATGAAATTAAGAAAAAACATAAAATTCATGACGGCGGAAATCAGTTTGCATTTTTTACCACTAACCTTAAAAACGAAAAAATAGTTTTACTTTGCACGAAAATTTAAATTCCATGAAAAAATATCTTCTAACATTAGTTTTATTACCCCTTTTGGCAGCAGCCCAAAACAAAGATTGTCAATATGAAGTGGAAGAAAAAACAGATTCAACTTCATTAAAAGTACTCAAGGAAGTTTTAATCGATGAGAAAATTTTTGGGAATACTAATGAATATTTGTTTTTTAGCTTGTTAAACAACGATGGCGTACCCATGCTAGAAATACAAGTTTTACAAAAGAGTAAAGATTTTATTCCTACAAAATGTATTAATCCTTCGTCAAAAATAATCTTACAATTAAAAAACGGAAAAATTGTTACACTCATTGCCAATACGGAAGAAAGTTGCAGTGTGCTCAATTATGACAGCAAAGACCAAAATAACATTCGAATATTAACCGGCTTTTTCTTTTTTGGAAAAACGAACTATGAAGAGTTAAAAAATAGTCCCGTAATGTTGATGCGGATCCAATTTGCTGGAGATTCCAAAGATTATGTCGTAAAAAATGAATTGTCATCAGAAACCTTACAAACCAAATCCAAGCCCGATGTCTTTTTTATGAACAACATCAAATGCATTGAGTAATACCACAAAACAAAAAAGCCTTGCATTGCAAGGCTTTTTTGTGATCGCGCCAGGATTCGAACCTGGGACCTACTCATTAGAAGTGAGTTGCTCTATCCAGCTGAGCTACGCAACCTAGTACTGTTTTTTGTCGGGGTGGCAGGATTCGAACCTGCGGCCTCCTGCTCCCAAAGCAGGCGCGATAACCGGGCTACGCTACACCCCGAAAACAAAAAAAAGCGGAGAGACAGGGACTCGAACCCTGGCGACGGTTACCCGTCGACAGATTAGCAATCTGCTCCGTTACCACTCCGGCACCTCTCCTTTTATTCTATAAGAACTTATCTTTTTTGCGGTTG
>JACCDH011807640.1_pt1 | contig 60404 bp, 52 predicted proteins | sample 7442481 | NCBI WGS metagenome assembly JACCDH01 (sample SAMN15323433, study PRJNA562643) | freshwater metagenome | isolation source: river surface water | place: USA:Blue River Watershed | collected 2017-08-15
TATTACCAAAACGACAATAATTAGACAAAGTACTTATTGGTATTTTAACACTTCTACTAGCTGCAGACATAGATTCCCAACTCTGTATCCATTCTTTTGTTGTAGCATTATATTGACAGACTTTTTTATTAGTTCTATTTGGAATTTTTAAACCAAAATTATTAAAACTCATACCAAGACCCCATACTCCAAATAGATGATTACTAGAATTAGATTCAGAAACATAAACTCTACCACCTGAAAATACTTTTTCTAAATATCTTTGTATTTCTTTTTTTCTTTTATATTCTAAAATGTAAGTTGGATCTTGTTCTTGCTTCCATTTAATAAAAAATTTAAAAAAATCATTATAACTTATTCTATAAGTCCAAGATGTAGAACATTTTTGAGTAATAAATTGTTCATAATCATTTTCATCTAGATTTTGTGGAGTAAATTCTAAAAGTTTTAATTTTATACCTCTATAAACATTTCTTCTAATATCATTTTCATCAATGTTAGTACCACTTGGAAATTTATTTTTTAGATAATTAACTAATTCTATTTCAACTTCTTTTACATTACATTGACTCCATATTCTATGAGCTTGTTTCAATTCACTTTTTGGTTGAAAATATTGATCAGAAATTTCACAACATTCTTTAATAAAATCATCAAAATCTTTTGGATTTTTTTTTACATCTATTAAAAATTTACTAGAATCTTGTTGAATATTTACAATTTCAGTATCTATAATTTCAAAAGTATTCATAAAATCTTCAAATTTTGGTATAAATATATCAATAGATTCTAATTGAGAATCTAAAAAATTAATAACAGAATTTATAATTTGTTTTCCAAATTCAATAGATGGTAATTTAAACCATTCTTGCATACTATTTATTCTATATTTATCTAATAAATAATGAATAACGTTTTCAGTTAAATCACAGTTAATACATCTTTTAACATAAACTATAATACCATCTTTAGATGTATTAGAATAAGTTTTTTCTCTTTCTGCAATATTTTTACTTTTTCCTATTTTTAACAATGATTGTGAATTTTCTTCATTATTCTGATAAAGATAAATAACATGCCCTGGTTCCATGTCGTAATATTTTCTTCTCAAAATTTGATTTTTATGTTGTTTTTCCTTTTTTAATTCTAATTGAGTTTCTTGTAATTTTTTTGAAGTTTGTTTTATTTGTTCTTCTGATTTTTCTAATAATTTTTTATTTTTACTCATTTCTTCTTTTACAAATTGATTAAAGATATTTTCTAATTTTACATAATATCTTCTAATTTTTTTACCTTTTTCAGTTTTAGCTATCATACATAAATTTTTAAATGTATCAACATTTAACATTATACAATCTTTACCAGAACCACCCCAACTTGATTTATCCTTTGGGAAAAGTGATACAGTATAATCTTCATTTTCTATAAAATTACTTTTAATAGTTTTCATCGCATTTCCTTTATTCGCAAATCCAATCATTCCAAAAACACTTTCTAAATTAATTGGATAATCATTAGTGGGATGATAATGCATATATACATATAAATTAGCTATATACCATTTTTGTTCTTCTTCTGTAAAAGTTTCAGTTAAATACTTTATTAAATTATTTTGAACTTCTGTAGAAAATTTAGTAGTATTATTTTCTACAAGTTCTTTAAAATTTACTGTTTTTTGTACAATAAGACTCATAATTTTTTATTTATTATACAATAAAATTATCTTTAAATTGAAACGAGTATTAATCCTTTAATATTTCTATTAAAATCTAATAAAAATATTAATAGAAATATTAATAAAGTCTAATCTAAATATTCTAAATAGAAGGATAGAATTTCCAAGGAGTATCTGGGTCTTTAGAGGCCAATTCATCTACAATTTTCTTAAAAGTATGATCTTGTTGTCGTAATTTATCAGGACTTTTTAATAAGAAAAAGTACTTACTAAATTCTGGTAATCCAAGAATAAGAAAGAATTTATGTAAAAGATAACTATAAGAAAGCATATTTTTACGATTTGGATCCTTATATTTCTGAAAAGGTTCTTGTATTTGCTTAAACATTTCTTTAATTTTTGTCTCTATTTCTGGAGTTAATAAGAATGGTGGTCTTTTATTAATTCTGTTAATGATATTAATAACATTATCATAATAATTATTAAGTTTTAATTTTTTAAGGTATGATTTGACTTGTTCTTCAGTTAAAGTACTAAGATCTTTTATTCTTTGTTTACTAGCTTCTACTATAACTTTATCAATAATGTCACTTGGAATCTCCTTGTTCTCTTTAGCCTGAAATCTTTTTAACCAATCGTCGAGGTGTGTCTCTTTTTGGTAAACAAATTGAGTTTTGTATTCTCTTTCTTGGAGCTCTTTGAATCCAGGTTCTTCTGCAATTTGTAAATCTATTTTACAATATCCACAAATATAACAAACATAAAATCCATCATCTGGTTCTAGAATATTATTATTACAATTTAAATTTTGACAAAAAATGCTATTTTCTTTCTCTGAAGAATTTTGAGAATCTAAATAATCTGGTTCTATAATTTTCATATATTCGGTTGTTAACATTAATTTTTGGTTATTTAATTTATAAACTTCATCAATAAATCCTAATTTCAAAAATTCTTGAATATCACATTCAATTTGTGTATATTTATTTATTAATTCAAAAGTATTTGATATATAATCCATTTCTTTATCTCCAGAAAGAATATAAGATATTTGATCTTGTATTAATTTATTTTGTTTAGCCTTGTAATTTTTATCTAAAAGAGTATCATTTTCATTAATAGTTTGAATTTTACAAGAAAGATTTTTAATTTGTTTATTTATAGATTGAGGAGTAAATTCTTCTAATTTTTTTTGATGAATAATAAGAATATCTTGTAATAATTTTTTATTAGATTTTTTAATTTTCATTTACTTATTATTTATATTATTTTTAAATTATTTTATAAGTACATAGTAAAAAATTAACACGAATGGGACAAGGAGGAAGTATTCCTGATGTGCAAAATTACGGAGTTGGAACAATGGGTCCAATAGGGCCTATGGGTCCATTAGGTCCAGTTGGACCTATTGGAACTATGGGGCCAATGGGTTTACCAGGAACAATGGGACCAATTGGTCTAACAGGTCCAATAGGTCCCCAAGGACAAACTGGTATGGATGGAACTATGGGACCCATTGGACCCATGGGTTTAATAGGTACAATGGGACCAATTGGTCCAATGGGTCCACAAGGACCTGCAAGTGGAACTATGGGTCCCATGGGACCTGCTGGTACCATGGGACCCATTGGTTTGGCAGCTATAAAAAGTATCAGTGTTTTAAATACAATAGGAACATTGGGATTTACCTTAAATGATGGAACAGTTAACCCAATTCCTTCTAATTTTACATCAGAATTAGTTAAAGGAAATAGTCTTTGGTGCGCTGATGGTAATATATGTAGTTTGCCAGATAATAAAAACACAATTGTTTTTGGAACAACTGGTAGTAATATATCAGCAAGGCCAGATGGTAATGGTTTAATTTTTAATGCAAAAGGAAGACTTTCTAAATTTTATTCTGATCAAACTATTCTAGACGATACAAGACTCATTAATGGTCTAGGTCCACATATGATTAATTTTTATTTAAAAACTAATAAATGTTTTGATAGTGGAAATATTGGAACATCTGGAAGTAATACTGGGGAATGGGAGTGTAATGTTAATAGTAAAAACCAACATTGGTATTACCATCCTCTAACAGGACAATTGAAATCAAGAGGTTCAGGATTATGCTTAGATACATACGATTCAGCTTGGAATTTAAAAACTTGCAATGCTAGTAATATCAATCAAAAATTTGAAATGGATAAAGGATTATTACGAGCATATAATGGAGGATACACAACATGTGTTAGTAGTAATAATACTCAAAGAAAAGCTGCATGTAATAATTCAGATAATGGGCAAGCTTTAATGTTTACTGATATACCATAATTAATATTTAATTTCTCTAATAGTCTCGCCATTTTTATTTAAAATTATTTTCAATTTTGTTTTTTCTTTCAAAGTATTTATATTTTGTTCTTCATTTCCTTTATTATATCTTTTTTCAAAAAAATCCCAAATTTTATCATCTCCAACTCTAAAATTATTTCTTAATTCTGCTCTATAAAAATAAATTTGATCTTCTAATTTAGCACTATTTCCAGATGTATGAATAACTAAACATCCATGATCTTCGCAGCATTGTTCTAAAATACGACAAAATTCATTAAAACTAGGTATCATACCAGCATAATCTTCATAAATTTTTTTTCTATTTTTTACACTTGTATCGTTGAATATAAAAACATAATCTATATTACTTCTTAAAGGTGGAGGAATACCTAAAGGATATTGCATTGTTAGTATAAAAAAAATATTATAATGCCTTCCATTAAAAAAAATATTTTTTATAGTTTTATCTCTACTCCACACATTAGCTTCGTGCAATAAATCATCTAATACTATAAATGATCTATTACTTTCTTTTCTACCATCTGTACTTAAAAATCCATTTTCTTTAGCTTTTTTTATTTTAATAGATTGACTTTGCATTAATTTTTCAATAATATGTGGAGAATATTCTGGATATATAAAAATATCAGGTATAAAACTACCATAAAATGGATTAGCTTTTTCTGTTCCTGAAAAAACAACACCTTTTGGAATATTTTTATTATGATAAAAAATATCTCGAACTAACCAACTATTATGTGTAACTATACAATTTGCCAATAGGTAACGATGGTTTTTATCTATTTGGATACCATAATAATTATCTATACCTAAAAATTGCAAATTTATACGATGATAATGAATATGATTTAATTTTTCTCCAAAAATAGAATATAAATTTTTACCACGAACTATTATAACTTCTTTATTTTTGTCAAAAGTACATTCTAGACATAAAGATTTAAGCATTTCAAAGACATCACGTATATTAGCTTCTAAAAATGGTTTAGTATTAATAATTAGAATATGTCCAACAACATGACCATATCTATCGATAATTCCTTTTAAATAATTAATACGAGTTTTTATAGAACCGTATAAATACTCGTTTTTAATATACAATCTTTTATTTATAGTGTATCCTTTCATATAAGAATCAGTTAAATACACATTAGTATATTGTGGTATTATTTTGTAACCATATAGTTTATTTCTTATTTTATAATTTAATTCTAAATATTCTTTAACACTTATATTAACATATCTATTTTCAAATATATTATTGTAAAAAAATTTAGCTTTTTTAAGAATATCATTTTTATTATAAGAATCATATTTGAATATTTTTTTTCGAATAACAAATGTTTTATCATCAAACCATTTGATAATTATCAATCTTTTTCCATTGTTAATTTTCAAAGATTTTCTTTGTTTAAAAAATAAACATAAAGTGTGATCTTGTGTAACTGTATAAGAATCTCCTGTTGAAGTATTTACTCTATACATTATATCTGTTCCTGTATGTGTAGAAATAACAATTCTCTTTTTATTATTATCACCTATTAAACAATCTCCACGTTTAATATCTTGTGAAAATTTATAACCACCATTGTACAATAGTACTTTTTCATTTTTTCCAAGACATTTACCGCTTCTACGCCTACCTAAAACAAGTATTGTTGAATTAGAAGTCAAAGTTGATAAATCTATTTTATTCAAACTTGTTATTTGCTGTTCCATATTAGTTACCATTTAAAATAAAATTATTTTCCAAGTGTGACGACTAGGTCAAATGTCTAATGTTTTATCTATTGATGTTGGTTTAAGAAATTTAGCAATGTGTTGTATTATATCAGATAACAAACTTGATTTATCTACTTATAATATTAAATTATGGAAAGTGTATAATACATTAGATTTAGATGATTATAAATGTCAAAGTTTACAAAAAAATAAAAAAATATGTAATAAAAAGTGTAGTTTAAAATACCAAACAGAAAAACAAATTATTTATTGTTGTAAAACACATTTTCCAAAAAATATTCCTCAAACTTCTGGGAATATATTCAAAAAAAAAAATATTGATAGTTATCTTTTACAAGATATTGCTAAAATTGTATTGGATAAACTTGAAGAAATATTTAGAGAAAATACAATTTTATTAACAATTAAACAAGTTATTATAGAATTACAACCTAAAATAAACCAAAAAATGAAATTTACTTCTCATATTATATATGGAAAATTAGTTGAATTATATAAAAATACAGATACTACAATTAGATTTGTTAGAGCTTCTCAAAAACTCAAAAGTTATACTGGTCCTGTTATACAATGCAATTTAAAAAATAATTATAACAAAAGAAAATGGTTAAGCATAGAATATACTAAATGGTTTTTAGAAAATAAATTCTCTGGTGAACAAAAAGATAAATGGTTACCTGAATTTTTAAATCATGTTAAAAATGATGATTTAGGAGATTGTATGCTAATGGCTATTAACGCATTATATGGTATTCCAAAAAAACAATATACACATAAAAACGGAAATCAGTTAAAATAACATTTTTTAGATAAATTAAGCATTTATTTAGAAAAAAAAAATTTAATAGTTCAATATAAACAATGTTACTTTATATAGTTGCTGCTCTTTTTATAATTTTTGTATGGATGTCAAACAAATCTGAATCCACTGAAGCTTTAGAAAATACAGAAGTAGTTGCGCCAGCTGCACCAGAAACACCAGTTGTTTCAGTAGATTCTAAATTAATTACACCAGAACCTAAACCACTTGGATCATATGATGATATGTATGCTGAAATATCTTTGGATTCTAAAACCGAAACTTCTGAAATAACACCACAAATGCCAAATTCTAATGAACTTTTACCATCAAATGAAGATTCAGAATTTCTTAAAGAAAATCCAGTTGCAAAATTATTGAAAGAACAAAACTTTTTACAAGCTGGTTATCATTTTGGTATTAATACTGTTGTTCAAAGTAATAAAATTCCTTATTTAGATATAAGAAGTGTTCCACCAATTCCAAAAATGGATGTTGGACCTTTTAACAATAGTTCTTATGAGCAACCAATGGGTTCCAATCGTAGATTCTTGGAAATTGGGGCTCTTTAAACACATTTTTTCATTTGAATAGAACAGGTTGCTCTATATTCTGAGTACATTTGTAAAACATCTATAAAAGGTGGTGTTTCAATTGTACAATTAATTCCTGTTAATTTTTCTTGATCTATTAATTTTTTATTAACTTTGTCTTTTATAAGATATAACCAATACATTAATTCAATTTTGCCTATTAAAAATGGTTCTATTTTTAATTCTGTAATAAATATTTTATACGAATCTCTACAAAAAACACATGGTAAAATATGCTCTAGATTTATGAGTAAATCTTTGAATGATTTTTTTATTATTTGATGTTCTCGTTTTTTTTCATCTATTTTTTTAGGATATCTTCCTAAAATACTGATAAAAAGAAATTTCCATAAACCAGGACCCCATTCTTTAGTATTCATACCAGAATCATTTAAAAATTCTTTATAATTCATTTGTAGTTATATATAATTAATATTTAAAAAAAATGTTTATATTCTTGTTTAAAACAATTATATATTATTATTATATTATAAGTTACCTGATAATTAAAAATGTACTCCCAAACATTATTTATATAAATAGTGATAATGTTTTTGATTTTTATATTGTTAAAACAACTAATGGTAAAAAATTTATAAAAGTTGCAATGTTGAAAGGAGTATTTGATTGGAGAGTTATTTATTTAACACTTGATGCTTACGCAAAAAATAAAATTTTACTTTGTATAAGTGAAAATGAAAAAGATATTACAAATGATTTTTTAGCATTATATTATTATTACATTTTTGATAATAAATTTATAATAAAATATTTGGAAAATAAAAACTATTTAAATCTTTGTATAATGATAAATGAAGATTTATAATACTCTTGTTTTAAGTGGAGGAGGTATTAAAGGTATTACTTATATTGGTGCTCTTAAATGTTTAGATCAACTTCAAAATGAAGGAAAAATAAAACTACAAATTGAAACAATTTGTGCTGTATCTGTAGGATGTATATTAGGTTTATTATATGCATTAGATTATACATGGGAAGAAATGGAAAAAGAATTATTTAATACTTCTTTAGATTCTTTAAAAAGTATAAACTTTTTTCATTTTATAACAAAATATGGATTAGATAATTGTAATAAAATAATGAAATGGCTGAATAAAATGATATATCGAAAAATATCAAAAAAAAACTATACATTTTTAGATTTATATTGTGATAAAGGTATAAATTTTCAAGTAATGACTACTAATTTAAATAGATACCGATATGAAAAATACAGTTACCTAACAACTCCTGACACTAATATAATAGATGCTATTAGAATGGCAATAAGTGTACCATTTGCTTTTACGGCTTTAAAAAATCAAAATGGAGATTATTGTGTTGATGGATGTATAATAGATAATTACCCAATTGAAGAATTTGAAAATTTAAATGGAGTATTGGGATTAAAAATTATAACACCAGAAGAATTGGGAGATAAACCAATATATAAAGAAATAAATGATCTTACATCATTTTCTTTTAATGTAATAAACTGTTATTTGAATAGAAGAGAAAAAGATGCTATAAATCCTGAAAAAGTTAAAGAATGTACAATTTATATAAATTGTGACATGTTATTTTCTTTAAACTTTGATTTAGATAATTTTAAAAAAATTAAATTTATAGAAATTGGTTATAATAGTGTTTTAGAATTTTTTAATAATTTTTAATATTTTTTTTTTTAAATTTTTTTTCTTGCCTATAGATAAAAAACTTTAAAATGACTGGTCTTATGCAATTGGTAGCCTATGGGGCTTAAATCTTGGGTCTCAAAAGTCAGCTGCCTAAATAGTTCCTATATATACTATTTAGGAAAAACAGTTTAAAATATAGGTTTAATATAACTGGCTAGTAAAATGTATTTTTTACATTTTGCAAAATCTTCAAATTGCGGGAACACCCTTAGAGTCTTGATTACCATTTATATATAGTGATATATATAAAGACCACGGTTAATGGCCGTACCCAAAGGTAATAACATCAAGAATTGGGCAATCCGCAGCCAAGTATCTCTTTGAGATAAAGGTTCAACGACTAAACGGAGATTGGAAAAAAACTTAAAGTTTTTTTCTTAAGATATAGTCTGACTTTTATTGAAAAATAAAAGATTATCGCAAGATATTTACCTTAAAAACCTGTAGGGTAGAAAAGTACCGAGAAATACCAAACCAATAAGGTATTTATAAATCTCTTTAATGGCTTCTAATGAACCATAGGTGCTAGTGAAAAAGAAAGAATAAATTCTTTTTTGCAAGAAAATCAAATTGCTGGGAGTCCCTAAAGCTTATTTTACTAAAATTTAATCGTGAGGTTAAATTGGCCAAGAAAAAAACTTGGGTATAGTGATAATAAATAAGATGTAACAATGGGTAATCAGCAGCCAAGCTTCTTTAAAAAAATAAATTTATTTAAACATTAATAATAACATTATACAAACATGGAAAAAAAGTGTTGTAAATGTAATATAAACAAACCAATTTCTAAATATAGAAAATACACTGATAAAGACAATTCATATAGTGCTACATGTAAAGCTTGTTTAAATGAACAAGATAAACAAAGAAAAAAAGATAAAAGACAACATTATTTAAAAACTTTTAAGGTACAATGTGAAAAATGCAATGAATCAAAATCATTAGAAAATTTTTCAAAATTAAAAAAGTTTTATAAAAAAAAATTTGTCTTTCTTGTTATCCTGAATTTTTAAAAGAACAAAAAACAGAATGGTGCAGAAATGAACATAAATCTAATATAAATTATAGATTGAAAAAATCAATAGCTGCACGATTAAGAACTGTTTTAGTTAAAAATAATTCTACAATGTCTTATATTGGTTGTAATATTCATTATTTGAAAGAATGGTTTGAATATAATTTCACTAAAGAAATGAATTGGGATAATTACGGTTCATATTGGTCAATTGATCACGTAATACCTGTTTGTAAATTTGATTTATCTATAGAACATGAAAAATTAAAATGCTGGAATTGGAGTAATATGGTACCAGTTACAGTAACATATAATTCTTCAAAAAAAAATATAGATATGAATCAAGTGAATAATGTTATAATAAATTTAAAAAAATTTAAAGAAGAAGGTTCAACGACTAAATGGTTTTCGGGAGAATTGTTGATTTCAACTATTCTTCATAAGATATAGTCTAATCCTTATGGAAACATAAGGTATGGGAAAGTACAGGTAACCCCAACATCACTTTTTTCAAAGTAGTATACAGACGTCATACTAACTTTGCTCTTGAAGCAATTGAACAAACCTTAATGTTTTAGGGTAGAAAAGTAGCCAGCCATAACTATTAGGATATGTTATGGAAAAACTGTTAGTGTTCCTATTGATAAAATGTATCAGAGACCAGTCATCTTTTTTTCCGTTTTATCAAACACAGCTGCTAGTAAAGTGCACAAGTACTTTGCCACACTATCAAATTGCTGGGAATCCCTTAGAGTCTTTATTACCAAGGTTAATATAGAAATATTTAACTGGCTGAGAAAAAACTCAGGTATGGTCACAATATAAAGAATTGGGTAATCAGCAGCTAATCTCTAAAGATTCTAAGTTTTCAAATAAAAATATTTTTATTGCATATAGTAATGTATAGTATTTATAAAATAACTTCTCCTTCTAATAAAATTTATATAGATTATACTATATTAAAAATAGAAGATCAATGGAAAAAACATTTATATAATACTCAACATTTCTATAAAAATTCAAATTATAAAATGCATAATATGTTATATACAGAAATTAAAAAATATGGTAAAAAACATTTTACAATAGAATTATTAGAAGAATGCAATGAAGAATTTTTACAAGAAAAATTAAAGTTATATAATTCTCAAATTTTAGGTATTGGTACAGAAATTATTACAGAAATGGATAAACAATTATATTTAATATCATATCCAAATGGTTATGGCATAATTAATCATCCAATGGGGCCTAATAAAAAATTTACATGTTCTAGTAAAACTATGGAAGAAAAATTAAAAAAAGCTTTAAAATATTTAACAAAATTAAAAAATATAAAAGAACCAATTTTAAAATTAAATCTTCCAAAATATATTTACATGCATAGGAATGGTTATTATGTAAAGTACCAAAATCATAAAAAAAAATATTTTGTATCTAGAACAATACCAAAAGAAGAATTATACAACAATGCTTTAAAATATTTAGAATCCATGAGTGATGTTCAACGACTAAATGGTAGTGGGGAATCTTTACAGATTCCTTAAGATATAGTCTAGTCCCTTATATAAGTATGTCGAAAGACAGGGTATAAACGTTAACGGTCCAATTGATTTTGGACGCAAAGTTACATGCACTGTTTCAAGAAACGGTGATCTTATTCACAAAGTCTATCTTCAAGTTACTCTCCCAGCTCTTGCCAAGACTGGAGGTACTGTTGCATGGACCCGAAATATCGGTCATGTGTTGATTGATTATGTCAACATTGAGATCGGAGGACAAGAGATAAACCACAATCTGTCTCTAACAGCGTGTGCTTAAAAGCCTGTAAAGCGCTAGTGGATCAAGACACTTAATAAATAGAATAACTTCAACCATTATTCTATTTGTGTTTTTGGTTTGCAACATCATTAAATTGCTGGAAACTCCTAAAGTCAAATAGTACCAAAGTGATATAGAAATGTATTACTGGCTGAGAACGGAACTCAGGTATGGTAACAATCTATTTGAATAATTAGATGGACAATCAGCAGCCAAGCTCCTACATACATTAAATAAGTACAAGGAGAAGGTTCAACGACTAAACAGTGATGGGTAAAAAAACTTTAAGTTTTTTTTGCTTAAGATATAGTCTAGTCCTTATGGAAACATAAGGTTGGGAATCTCGTGAGAATTCCTATTAAATACACTTCACCAATGTATTTAATTAAACGTGATAGACACTATGGTGATTGGTTGAATATTTGGAATGAACTCACACAGACTGCTGAAAAGGAAGATGGTTATAATGTCATGATTGGATCTACCGTTGCTCTTACTACTCAAGCTGCAAGTATTCCTTCTACTACTCTTTATGTTCCTCTTCAATTTTGGTTTTGCAGAAACCCTGGATTGGCTCTTCCACTTATTGCACTTCAATTCCATGAAGTTAAGTTTAATATTAGCTTCCGTGCTGCTGCAGAATGTTATACTACTGATGATGGTGATCCACCCACTTCTGGTACCCCAAGCATTTCTAATGCTTCTCTTTACATTGACTACGTATACCTCGACACTGAGGAAAGACGTCAATTTGCTCAAGTTCAACATGAATATCTTATTGAACAACTTCAATATACTGGAGCAGAAGCTTACTCTAATTCTACTGTCAAGAGCAAGTTGGCTCTTAATCATCCTTGTAAGGAATTGGTATGGGTCATTCAGCCTGATTCCAATGTTGCTACAAATAAGAATCGATGGTCTGATTATACCGATTCTCAAAATACATCTGGTAAGGAATACGTCGGTGATGACACTCTTAGCACAGCTAAGCTACAACTTAATGGCCAAGACCGTTTCTCAGTCAGAGATGCTAGGTACTTCAATATTGTCCAGCCTTACCAACATCACACGCGTTGCCCTGCGACTGGTATCTACGTGTACTCGTTTGCTCTTAACCCAGAACAACACCAACCTTCTGGTACAGTGAATATGTCACGTATTGATAATGCAACTCTTCTTTTGGAAACTACTACTGGTACCTCCAGTGTCCAATTGAGAGTGTATGCTGTCAATTATAATGTTTTGAGAATTATGTCTGGTATGGGAGGCTTGGCATACGCAAATTAAATAATTCGTAGTACGTTATACTTTTATATAAATTAATAAAAAAAATTTCTTAACAAATTTTGTTCTTTTAACTAAGAATAATTTGTTAAGAAATAAAAATTACTTTTTTAAAAATTTTATAGACTAAATTTTTGTTTACCATATTTTGCAGCATCTCTTTCAAATATTTTTTGAGAATGTTCAGTGACATTTTTAGACATTTCTTTCCATTTTTCAATATTTTTTTCAGTAACTAATTTATACTTTTTTTGACATACAAAACCATCTTTTTCTTTAATATTTTTCATTAAATTAATATAATTATAATACATTGCAACAGAACATTCTTTCATACTTGGATAACTTGCTACAATTTGATTTGTTTCATTATAGACAAGTACAGGAAAATGTTGAGAATGTTCAATATGTTTAAATCTAGGTGGTTTAACTTTTTGTTTTTCATTGGAAGTGTCTAAAGTTAAAGCATTTTCAAAGAATTCTGTTAAAATAAACTTAGGTTCTTTTTGCGAATTTGCCCAATCTTTAGAATAAAATTCACTTGCGTTTTTTATTATATCAAAACTTTTAGTAGAAGAATGTTTAAAAATATGTAATAGATGATTAAAGAATTCATCTAGAACCATGTCTTTTTTTAAATAATTACAATCAGAACAGCATGGTTCAACATTAGTTTCTATATAATTAATATCTGAATTAATTCTGTCAATTCCACCAGATAGAGTTTTTCCACAAAGATAACAAGTATTCTTTTTAAGTTCTTTAATATAATTATCACTAATTATTTTTGTTTTTTTATTTGTATCATGAGTTCCTGTATGCCCATTGTTTGTCCATTTACTGTCTGGAAGAAGTCTTGATTTTGGTAAATTATTTATATCTAAATTCCTATAAGCAACAATATCAAAAACATTTTTCAAAAAATAATCAATACTATTAATCCATTTCATTGTAGCACAAACAGTACAACTTGTCACTACATTGTCAAGTGTCAATCCAAGTGTTTTATTAACCATTACTAAAGTATTTGTTTTAACTTCTAAATCTAGGTAATTACAAAAAGTACATGGTAACAAGAGTAATTCTTTCATGTCCATAATTTGATCTTCATTTACATGTACAGATTCTTTAACAGCTTTATTTATTATTTGTGTTATTCTTGTATTTGCAGAAGTTCTTCTTTGATGATTTGAATTTGCTACTAATTGAGGATTAGCTAATCTCCATTCTCTTTGAATCTTTGCATTATGTTCTAAAAAACTTTTTAAATCTATATTCTTTTGTTTTTCTCGATATATCTTCCAGTATTCTTTAAAGTTTATACATTTGTTACACACATTTCTAAATGCTTGTAAGTCTTTTCTCCAACCAAATTCTCCAGGTTCTTTGCATTTAATACATGTCTCAGGTTTTGATATACTATCAGTAATTCTTTGTTTATTCATTTCTACTTTTTGTTTCCAAGTACATTTATTACATTTTGATCCATGAAATAGATTAGAATTACCAACAAAATTACAATTAGTACATGTCTTTGTTGTTATTTCTCTATTTTTTTGTTGTTGTCGTCTACAACTATTACAAACATTTCTATTTTCATTAAAAAGATTAATATTAAGTAATGTAGTACATTTAATACAAGTTTTTTCAGATATTTCATTAGTATTTTGTCTAGGAATAATATCAGGATTCAAGTTTAAATTTGTAAAATTACAATTTTCAGGATTTCCATCCAAGAATTCACATTTTCTACTTTTATAATTAAATTGATCAGGTAACCAAATACTTGCAACAATTTTCCAAAGCAAAACAAGTTTGTCCAAGTAAATAAATACATTATTGCATCTTTTTTCTTTAATGACTTTTCTTAAAACTCCATTTACTCTAACTCTTCCAAGATTAGAAACTTCTGTATCTGGAAAGTTTGAGTATTCTTTCCAGATTTCGTTTGGTAAATTTTCATTAGATTCTACTTTTTCCCATTTATATCCACCATGTTTTTTTAAAGTTCCATTAATACATTTTGAAATATTTGGTTTACTTGTTTTAGGTGTACCAATGACAGCTTCTTCCAAAGATTGAAAAATTACTTCATTGTTATATTGGTCTATTCTTTTTATTTTTATCTTTTGGGTCATTTAATCTAGCGAAATATAGTTTAAGATTCATTTTTTAGAATTAGTATCAAAATAAGCTATTCTCCAATAAGCTGGTGCTCGTGTTCGAACTAATTTATAACCAAAAAGTTGATTACATTCAAGAGGTATATCAAACATTTGTTTAAAACTGTATCTTATATTATTTGTTATTTGTTTACCATTATTAATTTTAAAATGACTTTTATATAAACTTACTAATTCTCTAAGTGGTATAAAAGAACTATCATCTTTTTCTAAATACAAGGCTATTAATTCTTGTATTTTTTTGTTTTTATATGATTGTCTATGTGTTAGTTTTGCACCAGTAGCTTTAACACTAGTGAAAGTATGTCGACCACATTTATCACATTCAATTTTTGTATCTAAATAAGCCAATAATCTATAATTATTAAATTTAGTTGGTTTAATATCATAAAAATAAAATACATGATATAAATTTTTACATTTTAAACTACACATATATAATATATCTTTTTTATGACAAAAATTACAATAAGGACACGAATCATATTCAAATATTAAATGATAATCTGAAGTAATTTTTTTACATACTGAACATTTAGGAATTAAATTACTAATACATGGAAAAACTGTAATTAAATTTTGTTTAGATTCAGTATATTCAAAAATTTTATACAAAAGTTCAATTGGTAATATTTGCATTTTGTAATCTTTTTATTTAAATGTATTTTAAAAATCAATTGTTATTTTAAAAGAAATTTTTACTTGTATTTTATTAAAATGGTATTACGTGTTGGAACTGACTTTTCTGGAATGGAAGCTCCAATAGAAGCACTTAAGCAACTCGGTATACCTTTTAAACATTTGTGGAGTTGTGAAATTGATAAATTTTGCAGACAGACAATAGAAGCAAATTGTAAACCATCTATTATGTATAATGACATTACAACTAGAGACCATACTCAATTGCCAGACGTAGATTTATATGTTGCTGGTTTTCCTTGTCAATCATTTAGTACAATGGGTAAAAAAGGTGGTTTTTCAGATCCCAGGGGATCTTTAATGAATCATTGTATACAAGTTATAACATTAAAAAAACCTAAAATGTTTATATTAGAAAATGTAAAAAATTTTAAATTTATTGATAATGGAGAATCTTATAAATATTTAATAAAAGCTTTAGAAAATCTTGATATTTATAATATTTACGCTGATATTTACAATACAAAAGATTATGGTATACCTCAAAATAGAGAAAGACTTTATATTGTAGGTATTCTTAAAAATAATTCTAAAAAATTTTTTAAAAAACCTGAAAAGATACCGCTTAGAGAATTAGATGATTTTTTAGAAGATAAAACAATAAATTTAAATTACAAACCCAGTAATACTATCCAAAAAAAATTAGATGTGGTAAATAATAAAATTGGTTATGTTGTTTCAGCAAATACATATGGTATAATGTTTAATATATGTCCGACTATAACATCTTGTGGAGCTGCTCATATATATTATAACAAAATAAATAGAAGATTTTCGATAATAGAATTATTAAGTTTACAAGGATTTTCTAAAAATTTTAAAGTAGTTGTAAGTAGAACGCAAATATGTAAACAAATAGGTAATAGTATGAGTGTAAATGTATTGAAAGCTATATTTTATAATTTGATAAATACAAAAAAACCAACTCTAATCTGAGTTGGTTAATTTGATTTTAAACTAAATTTTTTATAATTTTTTGATTTATATAATACGTCGTTGTTTACAAGTATTGCAAAGCTTCTTTTCTAATCTTTGTTATACCATTAGAAGTTCTTTCAAATACTAATTTATAATCTTTTTCATATGTTGTTAAACAACTATACCAAGTATCATTATTGCTTAATGTTTTAATAAATTCTTTTAGTTCAGTTTCGCTTACACCTACTCTGTTTGCAGCTACAAATCTGAATATTTTACCAATAATAGTATCTGCATTTTTCCATAAATTTACAAGATGACTTATTTTATCCAAGTCAAGTTGTGTTTCAGAATTTATTTCTTTATTGAATTTCATTTTAAGTTCTAAAGGTTTTCTGTCAATTTGTCTGTTAATTTTGTTAAACTCTAAAGAATTAATAACATTTTTTGTTAAAGCTTCATTTTCTGTTTTAAATTTTTTTATATAAATTTCTTGATTTTTATTATAATTGATATAAGTTTCAATAACATCTTTAGGTGCATACAAAGTTCTTTTCAAACATGACATTGCACAACCAGTAATTCTTCCAATAGCTTGACAAATACCAACGGCATGCATTGTATTTCCAGGAATGTATATCATAGTAGTTGCCACAAGTGGGGCTTGCAAGTCTTCGGATACATAAGAAATACCACGAGCTATTAAATCTTTTCCAATAGTTATCACACAGTTTTGACCAAGTGATTTACATATCGAATAAAATACTCGAATAGAAATATTATCAATTGTTATTAATTTTTTGTTTTCAGTATCTAATTTGTACTTGTATTTTTTAATAATTATTTTTTCAAATTTTTTCAATAGTTGAATAGTTGGAAAAATAATTGTCATACCTTTTGAGTTATAAGTATGTATTATACATTTCAAATTGTAACTTGAAAATAATTTTAAAATATTGTTGTGATTGACAAGTTTTCTTTCATTACAATATAAAATTGCTTCAAAAGTTTCAGATGTTTTTATTCTATTTACTTCTTTTTTAAAAATTTCTTCAGTATTTAACTTATTTTTATTAATTTCTTTATAGATTATATCTTTATAACCATTATAAGTTTCTGGAATTTCTATAGAAAATACATCTACACTTTTTAAATTGTATAACATAACAGTATTTTCTGGAGTAGCAGTAACAAATAATCTTTTAACTTGATATTGGGATAATTGATGATTAAATTTATCCATTAATTTTAACCATTTTGCATGAGAGACAGCATCTTCTGGTACACAAATGTCAACATTTTTAGTTTTTGTAATCTGGTCACCTTCATCGTGTAAAAAAGCTATTTTCTTAAAATACTGAGAATACTCTCTAGTATCTCCTAATGTACACCATAATTCTTTAGTCAATTTTTCTATTTGAGAAGCATTGTTTAAACAAAATATTACAAACTTATGATTTTTATTTGTAATATTTTCCACTAATTTAGAACTAAAGTTGTTATCAGAAACTTTCATTACACAAGAATTATTTTCTTCAGCAAGTTTGATAGAAACTCTTGAATACAACTGTTCAAGTTGATCAGTTTGATTATCAGTAGATACAATTACTGGTACACCCTTTTCAAAACAAGTCAAAATAAATTGTATAGAAGCATTACTTTTTCCAATCTGAGTTAATCCAAATAACAAACCACAAAAACTATTAGAATAAAGAAATTTTGAATAAGATTCTTCGCTTGGTGTATAACTATTTTCAATAAAATATTTAGAAAAATTTTTAACAGAATCGTTTGTTCTTCTTTCTATATTAATAGAATGAAGAATTTTTTCATAATAAGACTTTCTTTCTTGTTCAGTAATAGTAGCATTTGCTAACAAGTTAAAAGCTTCAAGTTTTTGAAAATCATTTCCAAATCTGTTGATAAGTTCAATATAATCCATTGTTGTTGTTTAAGTACAAAACAATACTTTATAATTTAAAATTCAATTTTTTTCAAATGTATAATAATTTAGTCATTTTAATACAAAAACCCCTGAGAAATTCTCAGGGGTTTTTATAATCTTAAATAACATTTCAAACAAATACATATAAACTAATCTTTTGTAATTTTTTCTTGTTTTTTACTATATTTATTATAAAAACATTTTTTACATGTTTTTCTATATTTCTTAGAATCACTTCGTAGATAAAAAAGTTCTTTTTCAAACTGTACTTTACATGTTGAACATTCTTTAGGAATACTGGTAGTAATTATACAATCTATACATTTTCCATTTTTTAAATTTTCGTCTTCCTTTTTACAAACTTTACAAAAAGAATCATTGTTTCCTTCTGAAAGAATTAAATTATTAACCTGACAATTCAACTTGTTACCATCTTTAAAATTGCACTTTGTTAAAGGAGTTAAAATAAAATAAGTTTGGGCAATAACTTTCCATAAAGTTTGTATCTTGTTATTAATAAAAATTTTGACATTTCCACCCATTTTATTAATAATAAATTTACGTAAATTATCACCTTCTTTAACTCTTCCAAGACTTGATACCAAAACAGTTGGGTATTCTGGATGTGTTTTCCAAGTTTCTCCTTCTAAACTAATAGATTCATCAATCTTTTCCCATTTATACCCAGCCGCAAAATTAAGTTTACCATTAATACACAAAGAAATGTTAGCTTTATCAACATGAGTACCAAAAGATCTATTATTAATAGATACAGTTTTCTCAATGGCTTCTTGAAGTGATTCAAAAATAACTTCTTCACCAGTTTGAGGATGAATACGTTTTATTTTTTTAGCAGCTGTCATATTAAATAAGTAAGTAATACTTGTAAAATTTAAAATTCAATTTTTATACCAGCAAAATAAGTTAAATGCCCTAATAAATCATGGTAATCAAAAAATTCATTTAATTTTTGTCGTTGTTCATAATAAAAAGTGTCATAATTTTGAACAACAAAACCTATCCAAATATTTTTATTTGGTATACCAAAAATATTATTTTTACAAGTTAAAATCATACCATTGTTATTGCAAAAATCAAATAATATATCCAAATAAGACTTTCTTGGATCACAATTATTTTCTTCACTGTCTAGATAAAAAAAATCAACCCATTCTTTGGCTGTTTTTGAAAAATTAGGTCCATAAATTAATAAAGCCATATTATACTATATTTAGAAATTTTTATACAAGTTATAATCGCAATAATATAATAATGTTTATAGAAACTGATTTTAGTGGTATAGTTACAAGCTTTAGAATAATTAGATGTTAATTTTATACAAATAGTATGATTGTAAATTTTTAGATGTACATCACTACAATAATGTAAAAAAGCCTCTGGAACTCCAGAGGCTTTTTTAATTTTTAAATATATACATTTTTATATTTTTATAAACATTTTCTAGTATTTGTCAACATTATGAATAATTGACAAAGACATTTTGATTAATATTAAAAAAAACTAAAATTCAATTTTTTATATTATAACTAACATTATTTTTGAATAACTATTTCATGTAAAGAAAATAAATCACTTTCTTTATTGTTCTGAATAAGATGTTCAGTTAAATTATTTTCTAATATAAAAGACTTTGGTCTTTCTACTCGAACACCACCCCAAGACATTTTTGATATGTTAAAAAGAGTATAATACATTGTAACAGTATAAAAAATAGGTTGTATAAGAATATTTATAATATAAAAAAGAATATTCATTTTACGATTTAATCTAAAAGCATAAATAATGATAAATAACCAATTCAAACATATAGGAAGTAATATATAAAGTAATCCTAAATAAAAAGGTACAGTATTGTCAAAAAGTATAACATAATATAAAAGATAAATATAAATAGAAGTATTTCTAGAGTTATTTAAAAAGTTAAAAAGAGTAAATAAAGGATAACGAAACCAAAGTTTTAAAGAACTTATTAACCAAGTATCATTTGCAATATGCCCTAAAAACCATCTTTTTCTTTGTTTTAAGAATCCAGAAATAGTTAAAGGAGCTTCTGTTTTACATCTTGCTTTTTCACAAAACCCTATTTTCCCCCATTCATTTTCCATTAATAAATGAGTCAAATATCTATCTTCTCCCAAATAAAAACGTTGATAATCAAAAATATTTTTATAAATTTTTTTACCAAAATATTTTTTAGAAACAGCATTAAAAGAAGTCCATTTTAATATTGTAAAAGCTCCAGGTAAACAACTTGTAGTTTGTAAATAATTTTCAAAATTTCTCCATAGAATCTGGCCACTAATATATTCAACATCTTGAAAATAAGATAAAAAATGTAAGTTTTCAGAAGTTTTACAAGTAATAATACCTGTAGCACAAGACTTATTATAAATTTGCAAATATTTTACATATTCTGTTAAACAATCCGATTTTAATTGTATATCAGAATCTATAAAAAACAATAAAGAATCAACTAACAAAGATGGTTTATATATTTTTTTAATTATATTATAAGCACCTTCTTGGGCACTTTTTTTTCCACCATGTTTAAAACGACAAAGAGATATAGTAATAGAATCAGTAAAAGTTATAATTTCTTTTAAATCAGTAATTCCAAATTTTTGAGCTATATATTTGTAAGTATTAGTTATATATTGATCATCAAAAGCTAAAAAAAGATGTATTTTTTTATTTGGATAATCTAATTTTCTAACACTTTGAATAGCTGACATTAAAACTTTAGGTTCTTCATTGTAAATTGGCATAATTATATTAACAAATTTGTAATTAAATTCCTTAGTTTTGTTAGATTTTCTTTTAACAATAGTAATACAAGCTGCTAAAAGTGGTAATGCTGATAAAAGTATATTTACCCATATCAATATTTGAAACAAAATGTCAGTATAAGGAATATCAATTGGTACAAATTTTTTAATATAAGAAAGAAAAACAGGAATATGAATAGCTTTAAACATTGAAAAAAGTGTTATTATACAAAAAACACCAAATGATGTAAAAATACTATCACTTTTATAACCAACATACAGTAAATATACTAAAAATACAATAAAAAAGGTAACAAAATCTATCATACAGATAGAAGAAGTTACTAATTTCACACAATCACTAAAAGTTATTTGCATTTTTATATTTCTGGAGTAAAAAGTTACTAAAAATTATAAATTCAATTTTTTTTACATTTGGTAATTAGTAATAACTAATTCTGTTTTTTTAGAATTTCTTTGGGACAAGTCACTATTAATCAATCTTTTAACATCTAATTCATATATGTTATAATTTTGATACAAGTTTTTAATAAAGTAGGTATTAGAATTACTTAACATTACCTTACATCCCAATTTATCTAATTTTTGGAAATAATTATAGACAGATTGTTGATCAAATTCCGTAAATGAATCTTTTGTGTATTGTGTAAAAGTATTATGATAAGGTGGGTCAAGATAAACAAAATCACCAGTTTGTATATTATCTAGAGTTAGATTATAATCACAAGTATTTAAACAAATATTTGCTGAATTTAAAATATTTGATAAATTTGTTAAATTTTCTTCATTATAATTAATGTGCTTTGGTTTACCAAATGGTACATTAAACAATCCTGATTTGTTTTCTCTATATAATCCATTAAAACAAGTCTTGTTTAAATACAAAAATAAACATGCAATTTTCACATAGTTTTCTTTGTGTATTTCAAATTTCCATTTGTTAAAATCTATTTTATTTTGTTCATAGATTTCTTTAGAAACTGTATTATAGGATTCTTTAAGTTCTTTTAACAAAGTTAGTAAATTATTTTTAATAACTTCATACGTAATCATTAAAGGGCTTAAGGCATCTGATAAATATATCTTTTTATCTTGTAATAAATTTTTATTATATAATTCTAAAAAAACACTACCACCACCAAAAAAAGGTTCATGATAATTATAAAATGAAATTGGTATATAATTTACCAATTGTGACATAATACTTCTTTTACCACCAGCCCATTTTATAACAGGTGTAGTTTTTATAGGTTCATTTAAAAAATTTTCAAAAAGTTCCTTAATAGTTATATATTTAATATTGAGATTATTATCATAAAAATCTAAAATTGTTGTCAATTCATCTGATTTAGGATTAAATAAATTAAAATCATTTATTGCTTCTTCCATTTGATAACTCATACAAACAATATATAATTTTTTATTAAAAAGTCTATAACATTCACTATATTTTAAAGGTGTTCCTAAAATTTTTTCACCAGCTGTCCCAGAAGTTGTATATGTTCTAGCTTTTATTTCGTAAAGACATTCTTCGGATTCAAAATCTGGTACAATTTTTTTCCCATTGCTACTTAATTTCCCTTTGCATTTTACAACTTTTTTATCAAACAATAACATTAATTCTTTAAAACTATATTCACTTAATTTTGTAGTCCATTGATTAGAAAGATTACCTATAACTTTTTGCCCCCATTCTTTTTCTTTTGATTGTGTTAATTCACTAACCCATTTTGAATCATTAAAAATCCATTCTAATACTCCAGGTTGAATTATATACTTAAATGTATTTTTAGTGTTTTGAGAAATTAACTTTTTCAAAGCATTTATAATACACATTTAAGTATATGAAATTAATATTATTTTTCAATTTTTAGAAATTTTTAAAACATTATTCGTATATTCTTCTAATTCTACCAAATCAGATTCTGATAATATACATTTAAAAAATCCTAATAAGGGTTTACTTAATTGTTCAACATAACAAAATCTGTTATATTTTAAATTATATTCTTTGGCGTATGATGGATTTTCTCCCAATTCACTTTTTTGTAATTTTTTTCCAGACGTATCTTCTATAAATATATAAGGTATACGATCACCTATTTGAACTTCTTCTTTTCTTTGTTTTAATTTTTCACATAATTGAACATGTACTGGTTTGGTTTTATAATGTTTTGCCAATAAAGCTGAAACTACTAATAAATCAATGTCTATATTGTAATTTAATATATCATTAATGTATTTTTTATAAACATTTACACCATTAGTAGCAGCCATTTCTTTATTTTTTTGATCATCATCAACTATACAATCAATAACTTCAGTATAACAATTTTTAACCATTTGGCAATAATCTCTACGTGTAATAGCAATTCCTGATTTTGTAATTTCTTTTAGTTTAAAAGGATCTCTTAAATCAGAATATTTTTTACCAATATATCTTTTTTTAGTTAATAAAATAAATGGTTGAAAAACCTTTTCAAATTCTAATTGAATTGGTTTTCTATTAAAAAGTTCATCTGTTATTGTATCGGCCAAATGAGATGCTAATTTAAAAGTATCAATTCTATTTTTTTTATAATCATTTCTATTAAATTTTATACTTGTAAAAATAGAATCAGTATCTCCATAAATAATATTTATAGTTATAATAAGAGGAATGATAATAGAATCATTGTTGTCTTTTTTATCATCGATATCTAATATATATCCTGTTTTATCTTTGTTTAATTTAATTGTTATTCCTTTTTTAGGATATTTTTTTTTCAAAATACTAAAAATCATAACTGTATCTTCAAATGTTGTTGTAAAATAAGGCATTTAATTAGATATTATAATTTATAAAAGTTAAAATTCATATTTTTTAATTTTTTAAACTGACTTCTTTGCAGATTTTTTAGGAGATTTCTTAGGAGATTTCTTAGGAGATTTCTTTGCAGATTTCTTAGGAGATTTCTTTGCAGATTTCTTAGGGGATTTTTTTACAGACTTTTTTACAGACTTTTTTGGGGACTTCTTTGGAGATTTCTTAGAAGACTTTTTTACAGACTTTTTTGGGGACTTCTTGGGGGACTTCTTTGGAGATTTCTTAGAAGACTTTTTAACAGACTTCTTTGGAGACTTTTTTGGGGACTTCTTGGGGGACTTCTTTGGAGATTTCTTAGAAGACTTTTTAACAGACTTCTTTGGAGACTTCTTTAAGGACTTCTTTACAGACTTCTTTGGAGACTTTTTTGGAGATTTCTTTACAGACTTCTTAGGAGATTTCTTTACAGACTTTTTAGGAGATTTCTTTACAGACTTCTTAGGAGATTTCTTTACAGACTTCTTTACAGACTTCTTTACAGACTTCTTTACAGACTTCTTTACAAACTTCTTTACAGACTTCTTTACAGACTTCTTTACAGACTTCTTTACAGACTTCTTTACAGACTTCTTAGGAGACTTCTTTGAGGACTTCTTTACAGATTTCTTAGAAGACTTTTTAACAGACTTTTTTGGGGATTTCTTTGGGGATTTAGATTTTCTTACGGATTTTTTTGGCATTACCATATCTGAATTATATAAGGCAAGTTGATCTGACATTATTTAAATTTGTTTAACAATAAACAATAAAAAAATTATTTTTATTGTTAAAAATAAAATGTCAGAAAATAAAATTAAAATTGATACGCGTCTTTTTTCAGATTATACAAGAATTAGTAATGATAAAAAAGACACTATTTTACAAAATAGAAATACAGATGTTTTTATTTTACAAAATGATAATTTAAAAAAAACAAATTCCAATAGTTTTATTGGAATTAATACTAGAACTTATAAATCATTAAATAAACTTTTATAATCTTTATTGTATAACATTACTATTTCATCAGTGTGTTTATTTTCTATATTAGAAACATCATATAAATTTGTTAAAACAACATTGAAAACATAATAACTTCCAAAAAGTAAAATACTATGAGTTGCTATTGTTGTTATAGTAATTTGTAATATTTTAAGCATTATAATATATTAAGATGTAAAGAAATTTATTTTCATATGTTTTTTAGTAATAAAAATTTTTTCAGATACTAACGATTCAGCTAATTCACTGATTTCATCTTCTTTGCATTTCAATTTTTCAACTAACTTATCTTTAATACTTTGTAATTTGAATGTTTGATTAATTTTTTTGTCACATATTTGCAATTCACCACCTGGAATTGGTAAAATTTCAATCTCTTTTTGTTTCATATATTCTTCAATTTCTTTTTGTAATTTTTTTAAAATTTTTCTTTTATCTTTCTGAATCTTTTGAATCTCCAATGTTTCTCTTTGTAATTGACATAACAAATTTATTTTTTCATCCATTTCTATTTTAGTATAAAATTTATAAAAATTTTAGTATTTAAACACAATTAGTAATTTAGTAATTCAAATCTAGATTTAAAATTTGTAAAGCACCTTTTGCAGCATTTTGTTCAGCTATAATTACTTTTTTTCCAGTTCCTATAGATAACAAATATTGATAATCTAAATGATTTTGAGAATTAGAAAATTTTTTAATATTTATTTGAATAGATTTATCTAAACTTTCAAATTGTTGTTGTGTCAAAATTAAACATCTTACAAAAATGTCTTTTGGAGTTTCTGTTTTTAAAGTTGCTGTTATATATTTTGGAGTTCCCCATTTATTAATTTGAAAATATCTCTGAATAGAATCTTTAAAATTATCATTTTTAGAAATAATTTCTGCAAAATCAATGATATTTTCTAAAATATTTCTAATAAATTTATCACAATAAATATATCCCAAATCTCCAAAATCTTCCATAATAGCTCCTAAAAAACTTTCAAATGCATCTTCATAATAAGAAGGATTATTTCTTCCTTTATTTCCATTTCCTGAAAATGTTTGATTTTCTAATTGAGAAGAAAGTAATAAAAAATTTCTAAATCCTAATTCATTAGCAAATTTGCAAAGTGTTTCTCTTTTTTCTATTTTAATTTTTAACCTTGTTAAAAACCCTTCTCTTTCATTTGGGAATCTTTCATAAAGATATCTTCCCAAAACAGCTTTCAATATATGATCACCTAAGTATTCTAACCTTTCATTTGATTCTTTAGATAAATAAGGAAATACTATACTTTTTTCATCTAAAGAATTTTGAATTTGAGATTGATAATAAGATTCATGAACAAAACTTTTTTGATAATGTATAATATTTTTAATTTTTAAATATTCACCATTCATTCCTATATTTCCAAATTTGTTTAAAATTTTTTCAACATCATCACTAGTTATTAAATTATTTTTTATATTATCCATTTTATAATTTTAATATGTATAACTTTGCATTCAATTTTTTGAAACTGTCAGGGAAGTTGTAGAATCACTCTTTTTTGGAAAATGATGATTAACATATTTTTGAAGTCTAAGATAAGTATAAACTTTCTTACTTGCGTCACTTTTACTTTCTTCTAAAGGTTCAGAAAAAATCTTTGAAAGAACTGCATCAGGAATAATTTCACGTTTTTCATTTGGATTTTGCAAATTATGTTCTTTAATATACTTTGAAATATGACTTGTAACATCTGTTCTTGCAACAGGAAGACCAATTTTTACAGGGATTCTTGGCCAATTATTATATTCTTCTTCATTGGAAGGTTTATAAGAAGGATCTTTGATTGTGGCTTTTGTTTTTACAAGGAATTGATAAAGTTCATTACTAACATTAACTGGTTCTGCAAATCCTGTTGAACGTCTCAATTTAGAAAAATCCTTTAGCTTCTTTTTCTTACTAGTAGTATTTTTAATAGCCAATTCATAATCTTTGCTTAGCTTTCCAAGTTCCTTAACTTCATTCTTTAGATTTGTAATGAGTTCTTGTCTTGTTTGGATAAGTTTATCAAATTTTGATTTAATACTAACAGTTTCTTCTACAATTGGTAATTCAGTTGGTGGAGTAGTATCAATTGGAGGAGGTGGCGGTGTAGAAACAACTTCAGAAGTCTTTGTTACTTTCTTAGGCATTTGAATATAATCTTATATACTAAATAATTTACAAAAACTAAACGCATTTTCCACTAAAATAAAGTTGAAAAATATTTTTTTTATTATTATTTTAAGATAAATACAAAATAATGTCTCAATCCAATAAAAGTATATTTTTAAATGTTAGTGATATTCCTTCTTTTATAGGAGAAAATCCATGGGATTATACTTTGGCATTTGAAAGATTATGGAATAAATGTGAAAATGTTAATTTGAAAACTGATGAAATTAAAATAGAAGAATGTTTAGGCCAAGAAACTCTAAAAGTTATTAAATCAGAAACTATTCCAATGGAACAAAAAAAGAAAATTTTAAAAGAATCAATATCAAAAATAGAAACATGTTGGATGGGTGATGGTGATAATGGTAGTCAAGTACAAGAATTTGTTTCTTCTGAGATTATCAAAAAAGCTGAAAGTCTGATTAATAAAACTTATGGGACTTTAAAAGAATATTCAGCTATAGAAATGTTTGAAAAAAAATACAAAACAAAATTAGATACAAATCAAAAATATTACAAAACTTTATTGACAACTTTTAAAGATATTAACTGGTATATCGGTGGTAAAATGGACGGTATTCAAAAAGAAGATTCTTATATTGTAGAAGTCAAAAATAGAACAAAAAATTTCTTTGTAAAAATTAGAGATTATGAAATGACACAAATTCAAATTTATTTGCATTTAATTGGATTTGAAAATGCGAAATTAGTTGAAAAATACAAGTGTAATATAAGAGTTACTGATATATCTAAAGATACTTTATGGATAAATCGTACTTTGGAAAATCTAAAAATTTTTATAGAAAATTTTTGTAATTTTTTAGACAATGAAGATTTGAAAAAAGAATACTTAAATCTTTCTTTCGAAATGAAAAAAGTCTTTTTACAAAACTTGTACATTCATAAAATGAATTTGTAATTGTCATATAAGTAATTAAGTATGTCAAAAGAAAAAAGTTTAGAATTACAATTGTTGGAATGGCATCATTATGATTCTAAAGAATCTGATGATGAAAATGACAGTGATGATGGTAGTTATAATTTTAGTAAATTAAATTATCAAATTGTAGGTTTTAGTAATAAATTAGATGGAACTCCAATTACTATTCATATAAAAAATTTTTATCCATTTTATTATATTCGTTTAAGTAAAAATTTTAAAGAAAGTTCTTTGCATATTTTTTTATCTTTTGTTCAAAATAATTTAAAATCCATAGTTAATCCTTTAGTATATACAGAATGCAAAATAGTTTACAAAAAAGATTTATACGGTTTTAAAAATGACAAAGTAGCTCCATTTGTCAAATTAACATTTACAAGTCTGACTGCTTTTAACAAAAGTAAATATTTATTTAAAAATCCAGTTTCTATTAGAGGAATTACAACAACACAAACTAAATTTAAATTATATGAAAGTAATTTTGATCCTTTTTTACGATTTTGTCATATTAAAGAAATAACTACAGCTGGCTGGGTAACTGTAAATTTAAAAGACTGTATATATTATGATAACAATTCTATTCATATTCATTGGGAAAAAATTAATCCAAAAAAAGACAAACACGAAATTGCAAATTTTTTACAAATGAGTTGGGATATTGAAACTTATTCTTTTGATAGAACTTTTCCAGAACCCAAACATTTGCAAAATGTAATTTATCAAATAGCTATTGTTTTTAAAAGATACAATTCCCAAGAAGATGACATTAAAACATATTTATTAACGTTGAAGAAATGTGAAAAAATTACAGAAATTAATGCAAAAGTTTTGGAATTTGCAAATGAAAAAGACTTACTTGTAAAATGGATTGATATTGTTGATAAAAATAACCCTGATATTATGTATACGTATAATGGTGATACTTTTGATTGTAGATATTTATATGAAAGATGTAAATTATACAATTTAGAAAATTATTTAATGTCAAAATTAAGTAGATTACCAAATATTCCAGGAATTATACGTAAAGAAACTTTTAGCTCTAGTGCTTATGGTGATTCTGATTATGTTAGATTTTATATTCCTGGAAGATTAAATTATGATTTACTAATTCATTACAAAAGAGGTAATAAAAAATATCCAAGTTATAAATTAGATTATATATCTAATGAAATATTGGGAGAAGGTAAACATTCTGTAACAGCTAAACAAATTTTTGACTATTATGATATAGGAACTCCTGAAAAAATTAAAACAATACTTTTATATTGTTTTCAAGATACTCATTTATTACAAAAACTTGTTGACAAACAACTTATTTTAATTAGTATTCTTCAATTGGCAAATGTCACATATGTTCCTGTTAAATATTTATCAACAAGGGGACAAAGTATCAAAGTTTATTCTCAATTATTACGGAAAGCTAGACAAATGGATTATCTTGTCCCACATACAAATTTTAACGAAGATTCTTATCCAATTTTAGTAAAAACACGTGAATGTCATGATTTAGATGAATCTGTCATAGGAGAGTATGTCCAAATTTATAATAAAAATTTTAACACAACTGATGGAAATAAACAAATGATGGTACCTTTACATGGAAAAATATCAGAAATAATAGATGAAACTAGTTTTATTGTCAAATCTAATAATGAATTACAACAATCAGAAAATTTTAATTGTAAAGTAATTTTTACAAAAGGTCTAAAAGAATTTAAAGGATCTAGTATATGTAATAGCGATGATTTATTAGATAATAGTTTTTCTGGAGCTACAGTTTTGGACGCTATACCAGGTATGTATTCAGAAAATATAGCAGTTTTAGATTTTGCCAGTCTATATCCAACAATTATGATTAGTAGAAATTTATGTTATTCTACATTTATCATAGATCCAAAATATCTTCCAAAAAATACAAATGAAGGTATTTTTGTAGAAAATGGAATTACATATGAAAGAATTAAATGGAATGACAAAATAGAGTATACTTTAAAACACACTTGTGAAGCTGTTGGTAAATCTGGTAAGTCTAAAGGTGTTATTTGTGGTAAACAGGCATTTTTTGAAATTTCATATAAAGAATATTTAGATAAAGAAACTGATAATAAAAAACGTAAAGAATATTTGAACTCTTCAAATGAAGAATTACATAAAAAACGTTATTATTGTCGTATACATGACTTATTAAAAAAACATAGAGAAGAAGATGAAAAATATCAGAAAAAAAGTGTCTCTTATGATTTTGTAGTTGTTCAATCTGGTGAAAATAATAAAAATAAAGGAGTATTACCGGCTTTATTAGAAGAACTTTATTCAGAAAGAAAATCTGTTAAAAGACGCATGGAACAGGCTTCTAAAGATGGTAACAAACTATTAGAAGATATCTTGAACTCTGTGCAATTAGCTATAAAAGTATCTTTAAATTCTACTTATGGATTTTTAGGTAGAAGCCAGGGTAATCTAATTTTAAAAGAATTAGGAAGTATTGTTACAGCAGTTGGAAGAAATTTAATAAAACAATCAAAAGATTATAGTGAGAATAATTACAAACATCAAATTACAGATATTGTTAGTTACAATCCCGACAGTATTAAAGATATACCTGAAAAAGATTACGAACTTATTTTAGAACAATTCAAGATTTAATTTTTAATTTGCGTTTAATTTCCAAAATTTATTTTCTTAGGAGAGATTTTTACAACCTTGGTTTTTAGTAAATAAGTTTTAAAACTCTTTTACCAAAACCAATTTTTTAAGATTTCAGAAAGCTATTTTAAGAAAATAAATTTTGGGAATTAAACACAAATTAATTAAAAAAATAAAAAAACAACTAAATTATATATTTTTTATTTGTAATATATAAGTAAAACAAGTATGGGTCAAAGTCCACCGGGTCCACAAGGTATACAGGGTCCCCAAGGTGTACAAGGTCCTCAAGGTCCTAAAGGAGAATCAATTACTGATATTAGTGTACAAAACGGTATTTTTAAAGTAACTACAAGTTCTGGAGAAGTATTTCAAGCACCAGCTGGTGGTCCACCAGGTCCTCAAGGTGTGGGTATTAAATCTATTGGTTTAGACAATTCAGATGGTAGTTTAAAATTTAATTTAACAGATGGGACTTCTAGTGGGATTTCTACTCAGTTTACATCTAATTTATTAGAAAGTAATACATTATGGTGTGGGGGAACAAGTGGTAATTTATGTGTATTACCACCAACTAAAAAGGGAATTGATTGGGGATATGGTGGTTCTAGAATTATTGATAATAATGAATTAACTGTTTATACTGACAATAATTTAAAATTTAATATAGCTAACACAAGTGTTGGACAAATGACAAAAGATGGTTTATATTATAAAGGAAGAGATATTCTAGGAGAATTAGATGAGTTAAAAAAGAAAACTCAAAAATTTAACAATGATGGAAATATAAGCAGTGATCGTATAAACATAGGTGATTGGTCTATTATTACAGATTCTTGGAGTACAGATGATGGTAACAAAGCCATGTATTTTAAGAAAATTGTAGGAAATAATCAAGGTGATAAAATGATTATTAAAGCTAATGGTGATATAACTAGTCCTCCAAATGATGTTTCTTTACAGTACAAAACTGTTAAAATTGGAGATTGGAGGGCAACTGGTACTTGGTGGGGAGATGACAATGCAGCAAGAGCTCTTATTATTGGTAAAAAAGATGGACAAAACAGTGGTGACAAAATACTTATTAAAGCTGATGGGAGCGTTGAAGCTGTTGATAACTTCTATAGTAGACGTTGGCAAAAATGGTTGTAATAAGTATCAACAATGACTAATTTTCCCCGTTTATTCTTTAAAAAATATTTTAATTTACATCTAAATATATCTCTAAAAATGTTTTAAAAAGTTTTTAGAGATATATTTAGATGTAAATTAAATGTTATAAAAAATATAAAAAATTCTAAAACTACACATGAAGCAAAAGATATTGTTGTTCAATTTTTGTTAACTTTTAAAAAATAAAAAACATCCAGAAAATCACATTGTAAAAGTTATTAATTAAATTTTTATTTTAGTTAATTTAAAAAATTTTTTTTTATTTTTTTATACTAAAACTAAAATAATGTTGTCAATTACTCAAGATCAAATTAAATTTGCTGCTTATATTCTTGTTTTGGCTGGAGCTATCAATTGGTTGGGTGTAGGTATTAAAGGAGTTGATTATGTTGCTGGACTTACTGGAGATTATGCCAAATTTATTTTCATTGCTGTTGGTGTCGCTGGTCTTTATCTTGCTGCTGTAACTGCTCTTGATATTAAAAAGAAGTTGGAAAGTGGTGAATCGATTGCTTAAAAATTTTATAAATTCTTAATTATAATTTAGTTTACATATATATGTATTGTAATTATAATTCAAAAAAACTAAATTTTATATCCAAATAAATTACATAATGTCTTCTTTAACAAAAAAAGGATATCTTTTGCAAAAAGAAAAATTAAATAGTCAACAATTAGATTCTATTAAAAAAGAATTAACAATAATTCCTTTAACAGATCCTAATTATAAATCACTGATTACTTCATATCCAGCTTATATTGAAAATGAAAAAGCTATATGGATACCCAAAATGTTTGGTATTGAAAAATTTGGAATACCAGAAATAACAGAATCTTTTAAAGGTAAAAAATGGAATAAAGAAATTAATTTTAATGGTAATCTTTTCGATAATCAAATTAAACCGGTTGATCTTTTATTAAAATCATGCGAAAACAAATTAGGAGGTATTCTTACTTTAGGAACTGGTCAAGGAAAAACTGTTAGTTTACTATATATTTTATCAAAATTAAAAGGTAAAACTATAATAGTTGTTAATAAAGTACCACTTATGAATCAATGGATTGATGAAATTAATAAATTTTTACCTAATGCAACTGTTGGTATAATTAAAGGAAAAGTTGCAAATGTTGATTGTGACATTGTTGTTGGTATGTTGCAAAGTTTAAGTATGATTGATTATTCGGAAAGTATTTTTAAAGATTTTATGATTACTGTATTTGATGAATGTCATTCGACATCTAGTCAGGTATTTTCTAAATCTTTATTTAAATTATGCAGTTATTACACAATAGGTTTATCCGCAACACCGGAAAGAAGTGATGGATGTGAAAAAGTTTTTAAATGGCATCTTGGAGAAATTGTTTATCAATCAAAGAATCAAATTAATGGAAAACCACCAGTTGTCAGTTATATTAATTTACACAGCAATGATTATAAAGAAATCTGTATAGAACAAAAATACACCGGATTAAAAAAGATACAATTTACAAGTATGTTAACAGATTTAGTTAATATGGAAACCAGAAATGTTGTAATTTGTAAATGTATAAAAAAGTTAATAAAAGAAAGTAATGAAAAAAGAAAGATATTAGTTTTAAGTGATCGTAGAAATCATTTGGAAATTTTTTATAAACTATTAAAAAATGACCCACAAGTAACTTTTACATTTGGTTTATTTTTAGGAGGTATGAAACTTGAAGATTTAAACCATACAAGAACTTGTTCAGTTATATTAGCAACTTATAAAGCATTTGGAGAAGGAATATCTGAAAAGGATTTAGATACTATATTATTGACAACTCCAAAAAAATTTATAGGACATTTAGAAAATGATGGTACTAGTAAAAAAGAAAGTGGCAAATTAGAACAAATTATTGGAAGAATTTTTAGAAAAGAGCACATTGAAAGACACCCAATGATTGTTGATTTTAGAGATAATTTTTCAATCTATCGTAACCAATCTAAACAAAGAAGTATATTTTATAAAAAACATTTCAGTAATAACTTGATTGAAAAATACACGACAATAAATATTTAATATTGTATTCTTTTAGAACTAGAATTCAAAGATTTAATGTAATCAACAACTTCTGTTATTTCTAATGTAAAAGAATAATCTAAATCATTAAATTCATATAAAATTCCACTATGATATACAACAGAAATTTCTAATTCTTCTAATTTATCTAATGGGACAGGGTATATCTTAGGATTACTAAGATATTTAAAACAAACATAACCAGGTGGTTGATCTAAAGATATTCTTGAAAAAATTCCTTTAATATTTCCAGTATTTATAATTGTTTCTAATTGTGGACAAGTTAAAAAACAATAATCTTCACCTTGTAAGTTTATACTTCTAGATACTTTGCCATTTCTTACATTAGTTTGCATTGTATTAAAACCATGATACAAACTACTAATATATATTTCTGATCCTCCTCCAATTTCAAATTTACTAGCGTAAACATCATTTACCATAAAATTAAATGTATTTTCATCAATTATATCTCTAACTGTAAATTTATAAGAATTTAAAACATCACTTGAAATATTCCCAATACTTTCAACATTATATAATCTAAAATCCACATTTAAACCAATATAACCAGTTACTAATGAACTTATAGTGATAGGTGTGAAAGTATCAGAGCCATCTAAAGCTTTTAAAATTGTAAAAGTATCACTACTATCAACAGAATATACATAAGAAACAGTTTCATTTAATGAAGGAAAAATTCCAGAAACCATTATAGAATTTTCATATACAGCTTCAGTATTGCAAAAACGAACAATAGATCCAACTTGTAAATTGTGATTTAATTTTGTTGTAACAATTATAGGATATACCGTATTACTAGAAATAACAAAAGGCGTTCCATTTTGGAAATTCAATATAGAATTAAAATTGTGATTTGGGAATGATAATTCGAGAAGACCTGTTCCTAAAAACGAAGTATTATCTATAATTAAAGATGTCATTTCCAACTGAACTAAAAAGTTAGTAGAATTTAAAACATCATAAACAGTAAAACTTCCATTTAATTTTGGTAAAGTATTATTAAAATTAAAAGTGTCACCTTTAATTAAAAGATGATCTGTTAAAGTTGTTATTAAAGTATACCATAATCCTGAAATTTCAATGTGTTTTAAATTAACAGAATCTATATATACTATATGACTAGTAAGTGGTGTTTTTCTAGAAAGTGTTGCACCACTTGTATATATTGTTTCTAGTGTACCTGTTAAAATAAATTGTGTATTATTTATAATAGATTGTATAAAATAACTTGATAAAATATCATTTAAGTCAATATTTATACTATTACCAATATCTTCAGTGATATAATTATGATTTGTAGAAGTAGTTACTAAAAATCCATTAATATTATATTCCGTATAACTAATTGTGTTAAAATAACCCAAATCTGTATTTAAAGTAAAAACAGTTAAAGAATCTTGTATATCAGTAATGGTTTGAAGATCTGGAACTATTACTTTAATAATATTAAATTCAACTGATGTAACTATAAATGTATAACTTGATATAAATGATATACCTATTATAATACCCAAATCAACAATTGTTCCAACTAATATAGACAAATCTTTACTTTGACTATTGTTAATTTTTATATTCATTTGTGTAATATTTACCATTGTATTTATAGATGTAGTAATAAGTTCTGAACTATTTTCTTCAAGATAACCTATATTTTTAGAAACTGTATTCGAATATTCTCCATTTAAAAATTGAAACGGGGTTTTGATACCAACCTTAACAACATTACCTCCAGTTGATACTATAGTTTCTGATGCTTTGATATTTACTTCAAATGTAAATGTATTAACACTAGTAACAACAATTGTGTGAAATTGATTTAACGTACTAGTATTGATACCAGCTACAGTTTTTGCACCAACTAAATAAATAGTATCATCTGTAGAAAATCCATGATTTGGAAAATACACAGATATTATATTACTAGATACTGTAGTTGTTATTGGATTATTTGGTAATTGTAATAATCGTAATGAAATAAACTCAACTATATCAGTGTCAACATCCATATTGACTATGAAATAATGAAAATCATCTTCATTTGTTCTTTTAATTTTATTCATACTATCTTGAATTTCTTTTTCTAAAGCTGCAGCTGTGTAACTACCATTTCTAAATTCTGCAGTATATACTGGGTAATTATAATTTCCATTTACATTTACTAAATTATCATTTAAAATATCATCTATATCTCTCCAATAAATTTTATTATTAGAAGTGTTAATAACTGCATCTGTATTTGGAAATTCTAAACTAACCATTTCAATAGATTTAACATGTTTGAAAGTTTTACCTAAAAATATTTTAAAATGATTAGATTTTGGATAAAGTGTAGAAATACGATCTCTAGAATCAATAGATACTAGTGTTTTGATATATTCTGTTTTTATCAAATTACTTGGTTTTTGTGATTCTTGCTGTTCTTCTTCTGGAGTTTTCAAAATAACTTGTTCTTTTTTTTTTTCTTCTAAATAATACTTTTTAAACTCTTCTACATCTTCTACTGGTTGAATAGCAACAGGAACAAATTCATTAGTACTTAAAAGATCATTGATATCTAAATCCATTAATTACTTTATACCAAGAGCAAATAAATTAAGATACAAAATATGACATAAGCTACTAATTCTATTAGTTGAGTATTTCTTATACTTATATATTCTATATTTAAAGTTTTAGATACAATTTGTTTACAAGTTAAACAAGTCAATATATGTTTAAGTTGATCATTATCACATTCATTATTTATTTTTTCTTTTTTAATTTCTGTAGATACATTTTGTGTAGTTTCTTTATTTTCAAATCTTTCAATAGTTGCATTTTTATTAAAATTTGGAAATACACCTGTTAAATAAGAATAATTCATTATATATTTAATATACACTTACAAAATTTATTACTGAAATTTTAAGAATAAATTTTGTAAGTGTATATTAAATTAATATGGAAAGTACATTTTTTACATCAAATGTTACTGATCACCTAATTACATTAAGTTTTTTTGAAAATTTAATATTATTTTTAGGATTTATAGGTAGTAGATTTTTTGTAACAAAATTTTATGATGAAAATAAAACACTAATGGATGATCCGTATTTTAAATTATTATTAATTTTCAGTGTTGTTTATTCATATTTCAAACATATTTATTTTAGTGCATTTATGTGTATTATTTATATATTCTTTTTAAGTAATTAAACAGGATTCTTTTTTGGTCTACCTCTTTTTGGTTTTATATTTTCTATAATTATTTTTTCTTGATGGTTTGTGTTATTTCTAATTTTTTCCATAATATTAGTAATATCCGTTGGTTCAAAACGTGGCGGTTGTATGTCTGGTGAATTTATTGGACTATTATTTTTGGATGAAACAGGAGATGGTACAGGACTTTCTTGTGGTTTAGATTTATTTTCATTTTGTTTAGACCTTAATGAATTTAACATTGACATCAAATGTGTTGGATCTTTTGTTGCTCGTTTTGTAAAGGAAAACATAACTCCAGACATTAGAATCATTAAGATTAATTTTAATTCAGGACTAATTTTTCCAACTCCTTTATATTTTTCACATAATTCTAAAAGAACATCGTCATATTCATTTGTAGCCATGTTATAAGACATTGATTCTCCCCATCCATCTAAATCAATTCCAAATGGGTCATAATTACTGTTAAGCATTTCAATACCTTTTATACCCATAACTAAACCATGTTTGCAAAATTTGAGCATTGATTCATTATCAATAATTGTTTTTATTCTTGTAAATTCTAATTGAATTTCTTGAAGTGTATTTTCAATTGTAACATTTAAAGAAAATCTTCCATTAGATTTTGCAATAACATTACTTAATTTATATAAAAGTTCTAATTTTTCTCTTTTAATCGATTCATTTTTATTTTCTTTTGTTCCTTTTTTCTTTTTTTGACTATAATTAGTAGAAATAGAACTAATAGAACTACTATCAATACTACTAGAACTACTTTTACTACTATGTTTACTTTGTAAAATATTAGGATTTTCAATAATCTCTTCATTTACAACTTCTAAAATTGGTTCATCTAACATTTTTTTTTTATTTGCCAATTCTTCTAATTCTGACATTCCGATTGCATCATCATCTATTATTTCCATAGTTTAAGTTTTATATATAGAATGTTTTATTTTTAAAATTTTTTACGCGTATCAATTGGCATTAATAAAAGTCTCAAAACACCTAAATCAGCTACAAAATATTCCAAAACCAAGGGTTGATCATTAGTGATTAAAATACTAACAGTATCACATAAAGATGTTGCTTTTATAAAATGTAAAAGATAAGACATTTTAAATTTACCTTGTACAATAGCATTTGAAAATTGTTCAAAAATAGCTGTTTTAATATTTTCACCATTTTGTTGAAGAAGAAGTTTTTGTTCCTTATTTAACTCTTCGTTAATTTCTGATATAGTAGTTTTAAATTCAATATGAGAATCATTACAACTAAAAATAACTTGTTTATTAATACATTTAATTTCTAAAATTTTACCACCAATTAATTGAATATCTTTCATTATATGTTGAAATTGAATAGTTGGTATAACAATTTTATAATCAAAAGTTAATTGATTAATATCAATAATTTTATCACCCAATTCTAAAAGTTTTAAATTGTATTTTTTAACTTTTCCTTGTAAAGTATCTGCTAATTGTATACAAAATTCGTATGGTTTATCTTTTTCTATAAAAAATGTAATAGTTTCTCTTCTTGTTGCAGTTTTAATTGTTGTGTAAAAAGAATCAACATCTACACCTATAATAATTGGTTTTTCACAATAATAATGTTCAAATTTTTTAGCATCTAATTTTATATATGTAATACTTTCTTTTGTAGTATCCATTGTTGAAATTTTTATATATTCTGAAGTAATCATCATATTAACTTCTTTAATATAAGGTTTAATTACTTCAAGCAAGCATTTTATAATAACTGCTTTTAGTGTTTTGATATTGATAAGATAATTAGTCATTTAAATTATTACTGTATTCTTTTTAAATAAATTTATTTTAAATACTTTAATTAATAAATGAGTATTCTTTTTCAAGTAGAATATAAAAATCAACTTTTATTTGTACCATGTATATTTAAAGATGACACAATTGCTAAAATCAAAAAGAAATTATATAGACATAATTCAATTTTTATCCCTAGTATTACTAAAATTACAAAAATAAACAAAGATTCTAAAATCATAATTCATTCGTTATTAGATACAGAAAAGGATAAATTATTAGAATTTATAAATTATAAAAATGGAGATTATCCTGAAATAACAGAAATAGATTATCAATTTGTCAAAGATTACATCAATAAAGATAAAGAAAAAGTAATAAATTATATGAAAAATTTTAGCCCTGATAAACCTGACATTTTAAGTGAAAATCTGATAGATTTTTGCAAAGTTATATCCGATAAAAATAGTATTATCAAATCTAATACTATTACTAATGTTAGTATTTTTTGGAAAACTGATAAAAATGTTAATGTTAATCTAATAGAAATTTTTAATTTTTTTCCATTGTCTGAAGAAATATATTTAAGTGTTATTACTAAAAAATGGACAAATTATGAAGAAAATTATGCAAAATATTATAATACATTTGATAAGAAAACTTTTAATAAAACTAAAAAATATAAAGGTTTATATTTACAATCAAATGATTTTCAGTTAGAAATTACAACTAATGGTCTTATTTTTTTACATTTTAAAAATTATATTGAAAATAGTGATCTTCAAACAATAGTATCTGATAAAATGATTAAAGCTAATAATATTTTAAAATTTATCAATGGTAAAGATACATTTTTTCAATCATCTGATAGATTAGAATTATTATCTTTAGATAATTTCAGTATTAAATATATTAGTTCAGTTGTAAAAGTACCGTTAGTAGATAGAGAATTATTAAAAAAATTTTATAAAGATATTATAGTTGAAGAAGAAATTAATATATCATATAAGCAAACAACTTCTCAATCTATACTTTCACTACTTTATAACAATAATATAACAATAAATATTTTTGAAGATTTTGAAGACACAAGTGTTATTAAAATTTCTAACTCTGAATCTTTAGAACAATCAGAAATTATTTTATGGAAAATTTTAGGAGGAATTGAAACTTCTAAAAAATTAGAAATTGATGATTTATTTGGTAAAATGGATATCAAAGGTAAAAAGAAAACAACAAAAAAAGAATTAAAGGATAACGATATTAAATTTGATTCTAGAGAATGCCAAAGTATTCGTCAACCAAAATTAGTAAGTGGTAAAGTCAAAATGAATACGGAAAATATAATTAATTTTGGAGACAAATTTTATTCATGTGAACATCCAACTTATCCATATCCTGGTTTTACTAAAAATAATGTTGTTTGTTGCTTTAAAAATAATCAAAAAGGAACTGAAAAATACATTAAAAATACAAATAAAGAGACTTTGGAAATTACTTTACAACCTTCAAATTATATTTATAATCAAAAAAATTTATTAAAATTATCAGATAATAGATATGCAACTTTAAACAATAATATTTTAGATATTGTTTATGACCCTGTATTAATTTCACAATTTGACAAATTAGATTCAGATATTTGGTTAAATCCAGTAACTCTTGCTGATATAATTTACATTACAAATAAAAATAAATGCGCACATAAACCAGATTTATCAAAAGATGACATTCTTAAATGCAAAAATGTACATAACAAACATATTTATTTTGGGTATAATTCTAAGGGTTTTCCTTGTTGTTATGATAAATTAAAATTATCACAAATAAAAAGTTCTTCTAACAGTGAAAATAGTGAGTACACAAATGAAGATGAATCTTTATTTAATGAAAAATATATTATAAAAATACCTACAAAAATTTTAAATTATAATCAATTAGGAGTTCTTCCAGAAACTTTAAACGTATTTGGTACAAATTATTATAGAGCCGGTATAAGCAATTCGGATGTCAAAAAATATAATTTTTTAAAAGATTATAACATAATAAATATTCATACAGATAACAATAATGATTATTTTGTTAAATGCACTTGGGTACCATTTAAAGAAACTCAACCTTTTATTGTTACCTTAACAAATGAAAATGATATAACTGATCTAGTAGTATTTATAAATAAAGAAAAAAATCGTATAGAAAAAGTTCATAATAAAAATTCAACTATTATAAAGTATTTACAAAATTTTATTAATAATTCTTGTGTGGTAACTGAAATATATCCACAAAATTATCATTTTAAACATTTGAAAACTAGCCAGTATTTTATAGATACTCTTAATGATAATTATGGCAAATGTATAGCAAATGTTTTTGATAACAATGATACAATTTTATACGTATTAACTTCAAAAGGTATTTTATTACCTGTTTCTAATATATACCCAAAAACACAACTTAAAAAATTACCACTAGATAAATTTTTAGAAAAAAAGATATTATACCCTTTAGAAGATTATTTAAAGGTTTTAGAATATCTTAAAATAAATAATGTAAAATATATAAGAACAGATGATCCAGATACAGTTGGTGTTATTACAGAATTTGGAAGAGTTGTACCTGTTAGAAATAATACTAAAAAAAATATAAAATATGAAATTGGTATATTTATAACTAAATTAAACAAATTTAAAGAAAATGATAATATAATAGATAATAATTTAACATTATTATATAAACAGAGTATCAAAAACCATTTGTTAGAAGATGATTCTAATAAAAAAAGTTTGAAAAAACTTGTAAAAACTCCATTAAATTTAGCAGAAAAAGTTGATATTATTTATAATAAATTTTTAGAATATATTCAAAAAGACTATTCTCAAATTAAAGAAGAAGTTATTCAATCTATAGCTATAGAAGTAGTTAATGATACTAAAAAACAATTATTACTAAATGGTATTATAGCTAAAAATCTTGTAAAAATTAATTTACAACCAAATGAACAAATAATTTTTTTCTAATATGATAAAAATTGAAGATTAATTCTATATTTAAACTATTATGAATAGTTACATAGAATATGGTAAATTTGATTCTCCAGATATCAAATATGGATATGATACTAAATTAGATAATTATAGAAATATGATTTGTAATATTCCTACAACTAAATGGAAAAAATTAAGATTTCAAGTAAACCCTTTTGATTTTCATACTAAAAGTTTTAAAAAGATTAAAATAATTAATAGAGCTTTTTATAAATACTGGGAAATAATAGTTATATATAAATTGTTAGATGATATAACAACAAATGACATTATTCTTCAATGTGCAGAAGCTCCAGGTGGATTTATACAAGGAAGTATTCTTTATTTAAAAAATAAAAATACTAAACCTGATAAAGATGGATTTTTTAAAGTAAAGTATTCATTGCCGAAAATATATACAATGTCTATAGAAAAAAAACATAATAGTTATCATAAATTAATAAAAAATAACAATAGTGTGAAAATATTAAATAATGACAATTGTGACGGGGATATAACAAAACTAGATAATATTTCTTATTTAAAAAATACTATAAATATTGCTAAAATAATAACAGCTGATGGAGGATTTGATGAAGGTAAGTTGTATAATATTAAAGAACAATTACATTATAATTTAATTTTTCATGAAATTTTAACAGCTCTAACATTACAAGAAAAAAATGGTCATTTTTTACTAAAAGTATTTGATATTTATACTGAAACTTCCATTCATATGCTTTATTTATTATATTTGCATTATACTTCATTTAATATTTACAAGCCAAAAACTAGTAGACCAACAAATTCTGAAAAATATATTATATGTAAAAATTTTAAAGGAATTTCTTCTAGTAATTTAGAAATTTTAGTATCCCACTCTAAAAATATTAGTGGATTTAAAAAATTTACTTTTAAATTATTTGAATTTATTCCTTCAGATTTTATTTCTCTCATTAAAAATTATAATCAAGTATTTTTAAATAATCAATGCCAATCTATACAAGATGCTTTAAATGAAAATTTTGATAAATATAAACATTTTAATTTTGAAACTTGGAAAAAAGATTACAATTTTAATCTAGAATAGCCAATAACTAACAATACAATAAATACATGAAATGTAATTAATGTTTGTTTATTTCCATATATATCAGTTGAAGTTCCGAATTGCCTAATGGAAGAATCTCTATTGAAAAAAATTAAAGGTTTTAATTGGTAAACAATAAACACTATTAGTATAATAGTAAACAGTCGACTCATTTATATATTATATAAGAATTTTTTTTATTTTGTAAAAGTAAAAATGCATACTTTTACAAATAGTGTATTTAAAAATTTATATGGTGAAACTTTATTGACTAGTTTATTTTTTTCACAGACTAATATAAACAATATACAAATTCTTTTAAAAAAAGTAATTTTCAAAGAATTGGGAGGTATTGTTATAGATGATCAAAGTATATCAGAATTATTAATAGTTATGAGAAGTTTATTTTTAAGTGAATCAAAACATCCACCTTTAATCAATAAGAATATGACAAAAGAACAAGTATCTAAATTACAAAAACAATACACAGAAGAAGTGGCTAGATTAAATGTTTTGGTTATAAACACAACTGTTCCGATGATTTTGAGTAGTATTAAACAATACTTGGCATATAAAAACCAACTTGATAATCCTATTCAAATTAATCCAAAACCAGAATCAACAACAATTAAAGGTGAAAACTCTTATGAACTATATAAAATATCTTAAATATTAACTTTTATGTTAACTTAAAGATTAATACTCAAAGATCTCCAATTTAATGTCCCAGATACCCAATTAATTATATTACTACTTGTATATCTTACTTGTCCAGAAGAAGTAATTGTAAATTTAATATTTGTAGAAGTATCTCCTATAAAAGTTGAATTTATTATCCATCCTTTAGTATTATTTTTTATACCTTTTAATTCATGTCCTGAATATAATTCTGTTGTAGATGTAGTTATATGCACACTTAAAAATGCAAAAAAATATCTGGTAATCGAATTATTAAACAATAATTCTGTAATATCAGTTGGTATTGATACATTATTATTTAAAACAAATGTTCTTTCTCTAAAAAAATCACCAGTAGAAGGAGTCATGTCGATATTTCTAACAAACAAAGAATTACCTATATAACTATCTTTTATAACTCCTAAACCACCAGCTATTGTTAAAGAATTACCTGAACTACTACTAGTACCAGTTTGAGTACTTTGAATACTTAATCCACCGTTAATAATTAAACTACCAACGCTGACATTACTACTTAATGTTGTGTTTGTGATTCTTAAACTACCAAATGTATTTGTACTTGAAAATAAATTTCCAACTGTTGCAAAATTACTAAAAAGTGAGGTAGTAGAAACAAAAGAAAATCTTCCAATGTTTACATTTAAATTTGTTGTAGTTAAATTTGTAACAAGAATATTTGGTGTTGTAATAAAATTTGTTAGAATGATATTACTTCTAAGTGTTTTAGCCACAGATAATCCTCCAAATATAGTTACAGGTCCTCCATCTGTTAAATTTGTAGAATCTGTGGTATTATTTATATAAACTATTCCATTAAATTGTGATGTGTTACCAACAATAAGTCCTCCTGTAATATTAACATTTTGTGGAACATTTATAATCCCAGATGTTAATAAAACATTTTCAATATATATACCAGGGCTTGATGTATTGTATTTATTGATATAATTGGTATAAATATTTCCAAAAACTTCTAATGAACCATCTTCTGAATTATTACAATTAGGTACTAATGATAAATTTGTAAATTTTGTACTATAATATAGCCTATCCGTTAATGGATTAGACATTCTTATTTCTAATCAGAATTTAAAGATTAATTTTGAGCACAAATGTAGTATTGTAAATCTAAACTTGGTGTGTTTAAAAAATGTTTTGTAAATTTTTTTAGAATCTTGTCGTATAATTCTTTAGTAAAAAAATTTTCATGTATTTCCGAAAGATCGTTTACAATATAATGAGGTATATCTAAATCATTTAAATATTTAGTATAAGCATATGTATTTGTATGTTTGTTTTGAATAATAACAGGTATAGTACTCATATATAAACTTTCCCATTCTCTATGACATTGAACCCCATTACCTCTTACGCATAAACAAAAATAATGCTTAGATAATTCTTCCAAGTATTCTGGATAAGGTAATTTTGAACCATTATTTTTTACATGTTCTAAAACATTTTTTCTATAAGGAAAGGTTGAAGGATTAATATTTATATAAATATTTTTAGTTTTTTTAATATTGTACGATTTACAAATACCAGAATAAACATGCTTGATATTACCATGTGGGAACATGCTGTTAGCAATTCCTATAGGTAATAATTTAACTTTTGAATGATAAATATAAGTATTTTGAGTATATATATATTTTAATTTAGGATCTTCTATTATTTTATTAAAAGAAGATTCTGGTAGATGATGATCAGAATTATGTAAATACAATATGTATTCTTTACCACTATCTAAATGATCCCATATATATTCTACAAATAAATCAAAAATATGAGTATAAATATGTAAACTAATTACTTTTTTATTTAATGCGTTAATGTATTTGTTTAAATTATAAATATTGATATTTAAAAAATTTTGAACAAGTATAACTTTATCATAATTATTTGTAAAATTTTGAAGATTGACATGGTAATTTAAAATATCTTTAGTTAAGATAATGTAATCACAAAGTGATAAAAGTCTTTCTCCAGATATAATGTTATTATAATTAATATTATTTATACTACTAAATTGAACAAGATCTTTACAATGAATATGTAAATTCACTATTCTTTTCAAAGTTTGAGTATTTTTTGTTTTTGTAAAATATACCCCTAAACTTTTACAATGTTCATTTATAATGACATTTTTTTTAAAAATATTAACAGTATTTGGTTTAAAAGAACAAGTTTCGTTTACAAAACCAACAGTTGATTGACCATTAGAATTTCTTGGATCTATACCGCCTAAAAATTGACCAATAGCTGCTCCATCAAATATAAAATTTGTATGATATGCATCTGGGAAAATATTAAAAAAACAAACTGATTCTTCAAAATTACCCAATAATTCCATATCGTTTTTAAATCCTAATTTTAACTGGTTCCGAATATGTTCTATTAAGGGATTTAAAACATTTACATTTGGTATATACATTATAGATGCTATAACTCTATTAGGTGCATCTTTGACTAAATGTAATAAATTTTTATTATAATCTTGAATAATAATGGATGCATCACAATATAACATTACATCATTTTCTAAATGTAATACATTAAATCTTGAATATTGATTCATAAATGCTTCAATATATAAAAATCTTAAAATAGAATATTCCCAAAAGTTATTTCTAAAATTTGCAATATCTTTTGGGATATCCAATTGTGTTATTTTTAAAGTTTCCAATGGAATACAATGAACTATATTATCATTTATATCTAAGCTTTTTAATTTTGAATATATCATGTTTATATTATCTTTGTTTGTTAAGACATAAATGTAACTTTTTAAAGAAATTAATGAAGATTGATAAATACTATCATATATATACTCTGGGAAAAATTCAACTCCTATATGTACATAAACTATTGAAACCATTAAAATATTATTTTAAATTAATAATTTATTTATCACGCACACTAATGAAATTTAAATCTATCTAATTCGTATTGCATTTTTTGTTGTAAAATATTAGATGTATTTTTAGAATTTTCTAAAATAATTTTATCATTTTCATCCAGTTCTCCAATATCATTTCTAAAAATTGGTCTTATAGTTTCTTCTTGTATATTTCTTTGTTGTGAATCTTGGTTTTCAGTATTTACATTAGCACCATCATCAATACCGGTATTGGTATTAGTATTGATATTGGCATTGGTATTGGTATTGGTATTAACATTAGTGTCATGATTTATTATATCTTTTAATTGAATATCAAAATAATCTTTTTTATCTATATACTTTTGTAAATTTTTTAAATAAATTTCAGGAATTTTTGGAGAATTATCACGGATATTATCATATTGTTTATTTAATAATTGTATATATTTAACAGAATTCATACGATTTTTACGGTACATACATAACATATCTCTAATATCAGCAGAAATGACTAAAAATTGTTTAGATGCCTGTATATGTTTTTCTGATAATTCACTACTTTTTAAAAAATTATTAACAGCTGAAATTAGTGTTGATATAAAAATAAATATTTTTTGAAGTATTGTTAAATTATATTCTGATACAAATAAACTAAAACTGCTACCAGTACTAAGAATTACACCAATAGTCAATAAAGAAATTTTCAATGTTTTGTCAATTTTTTGATAATATTCCGATGCATTAATATGTAAACTTCTAAAAATTTGACAATTTTTTTCAATTGTTACTAGTAATTTTTCATTGTTATCATTCCATCCATTATTAAGTAATAAAATTTCAAGTTTATTCAATTGGATAGTTTCTTCTGTCATTTGTCAAGTTTTAAATTGAAAAAAAAAATATATTCTGATTTATAGAAGTTGGTCAAGATGAAAATTCAAAAACGAAATGGCTCTTTTGAAAATTTAAGTTTTAATAAAATCAATACAAGATTATCTAAATTGCAAAAAGATAAATCTTTAGGTGTTTTGGATACTATAGATATTGATTTGGTTGCTCAAAAGGTTGTTTCTACTATATATGATGGAGTTAGTTCTATAGAATTGGACGAAGAAGCTGCCAGAATTTGTATAAATATGACTGATAATTTAGAATTTTCAAAATTGGCTTCAAGAATTATTATAAGTAATATGCATAAAAATACTGATGAATGTTTTAGTTCAGTTATGGAAACAATACAAGAAAATACAGGAGTCTTATCTGAAAAATTTATTTTATTTGTTAAAGAACACCGCGAAAGATTGGATAAAGAAATTATATATTTAAGAGATTATTCTTTTGATTATTTTGGTTTTAAAACATTGGAAAAAAGTTATTTAATGAAAATTAAAGGAAAAGTTGTTGAAAGACCTCAGCATCTTTATATGAGAGTTGCTGTAAATGTCCATTATGACATTGAAGAAGTTATAAAAACTTATCATTTAATTTCTCAACACTTTTTTACTTTTGCAAGTCCCACAATGTTTAATTCAGGAACAAATTTACAGAATCTTTCAAGTTGCTTTCATGAAGACACTGTAGTTACTACTGTAAACAGAGGCCCTATTAAAATTAAAGATGTAGTTATTGGAGATTCAGTAATTAGTCATTTAGGAAATGTTAAAAAAGTTATCCAAACTCATAAGAATTTGTTGAATGATAGAAAATTTTTTGAATTAGATATATATAAAACAGCTCCTATTAAAGTTACTGGTAATCATAAACTTTGGGTATTAAGAAAACAATATGATAAAAATATTAGTAATAATTGTAAACCTAATTGTTATGACATAAATTATGTAAAAAAATATTTTGAAAAAAATAACTGTAAACTTCTATCAGAAAGTTATACTAATATGAAAACTAAGCTGGATTATATATGTCATTGTAATAATTTTGGAAAAACAAATTTTGATTGTTTTAAAAATAAAAATACTAGATGTGGTTCAAATGTTTGTAAAAATGCCAAAACAAGAAATACATTATCTTTGTTAACTTATATCAAACCAGAATGGATTTCTGTAAATGATTTACAACCTGGAGATTTTATTAGTATTCCCAATAAAAAAGAAAAATTAAATAAAGTTAATGAAGTAATAGATATTTCTACAATTATATATATAAATCCACTATTATATAAGTTACAAATTAACAATAATAAACTTACATTATTTACAAATAAATATAATAAAAAACATAATACTATTAATAGATATTTAGAAATTGATAACAATTTTGCCACCTTTGTTGGTATATTTTACGGAGATGGTCATATAATGACATCTAACGATGGTGTTAACATAAGAGGTATAGGAATTACTATTCATAAAGACAATAAATCTTTAATATATTTTTGTAAAAATTATGGGGAAAAAACTTTTGGTATTAATTCAATTATTCATAATGTAAAAAATCAAAATGTAACACAAGTGTTATTTAACTCTTATTTAATAGGATGTCTTTTCAAAGATTTATTCGGTATTAAATTTAACGGTAAAAAAATATGGACAAAAATATTTTCTTGGGATAAAAATCTTGTTTTATCTCTTTTACAAGGTATAATAACAACAGATGGTTGTATAAGTAAAACTAAAAGTGTTACAATACAAATGTCAAATGTTAAATTTATGAGAGAATTGTACTATCTATTAAGAAATAATGGTATAGATGCTTCATATGGTAAAGAAAAAATAAAAAAAAATTCAACTTGCGAACATGTTCAAATAAGTATTCCTTTTGATTATTATATAAATAATGAAAATATAAATAAACTCTATACAGATGATAGATTGACATTAACAAGTATTGATATTAATAACGTAAATAAAGCATTTAAAACTAATTATAATCAAACATGTATTACATATAACGATTTCAAATTCTTAAAATACATGGGTAAAAAAGAAATTACAGAAAATTTACCAGAATATGTTTATACTTTAGGAATAGAAGATGACCACAGTTATAACGTTGAAGGAATTATTGCTCAAAATTGTTTTCTAATGGGTATGGATGATAGTATATCAGGAATTTTTAAATGTATTAGTGATTGTGCTCTTATCAGTAAAGTTGGAGGAGGTATCGGAATACATATTCATGATGTCAGAAGTAAAGGTTCTGTTATTAAAGGTACAAATGGTACAAGTGATGGTATTATACCAATGCTTAAAGTAATGAATTCCACGTCAGTTTTTGTAAATCAGTCAGGTAAGCGCAAAGGTTCTTTTGCAATATATCTTGGACCAGAACATCCTGATATATTCCAATTTCTTGAATTAAGAAAAAATCAAGGTAGTGAAGAAATGAGAGCCAGAGACTTATTTTTAGCAATGTGGATACCAGATTATTTCATGGAAAAAGTTGAAAAAGATGAAGATTGGTATCTTTTAGATCCAAATGAATGTACTGGTCTTCAAGAGGTATATGGTAAAGATTATGTTCAATTATACGAATCTTATGTTCAAAGAGGAATGTATAAAAAAAAGGTAAAGGCTCAAGAAATATGGTTAAAAATTCTTGAATCACAAATTGAAACAGGAACACCATATATACTTTATAAAGATGCAATCAATAAAAAAAGTAATCAAAAAAATATCGGTGTTATAAAATCTAGTAATTTATGTGTAGCTCCAGAAACAATGATTTTAACATCTAAAGGATACTTTAGAATACAAGATTTAGAAAACCAAGAAGTTCAAGTTTGGAATGGTGAGAAATTTACAAGCACAATTGTTCAAAAAACTGGTGAAAATCAAGAACTATTAACAATAAAAGTATCAAATGGTACTCAAATCGAATGTACTTATTATCATAAATTTTATAATGATAAACTTGAAATTATTCAAGCCAAAGATTTACAACCAAATACCAAATTAATTAAATCTAAATTCCCAGTTATTACTGAAGGGTTATCTAATTTTCCATATCCTTATCATTATGGATTATTTGTAAAACAAATGGGAACAAATCTTCCAGAAAATATTATATTAAAAGTACCTTTAACTTACAATTTAGATATTAAATTGCGTTGGTTAGAAGGTCTTGTAGATTGTATGGATATTCAAACAAGTTTTTCAGAAATCATAATACAAATAGATAATAATTCCTTTTTAGTACATATTTTATATTTGCTACAAACACTTGGTTGTAATCCTGTTATTAGTGATAATAAATTAATAATTAATGCTTTTGATACAGCTGAACTTTGTAATTTAGGATTCAAACCGAAAAAATATATTTTAAAATTAGATAACCAAATTTTAGAAGATTCGCAATACATTTATGTAACAGAAGTTGTTCAAAAGAATAGAATATCTGATACTTATTGTTTTAAAGAAGAAGAACGTGGAATGGGTACATTTAATGGAATATTAACAGGTCAATGTGCTGAAATTACTTTATATTCTGACACTGATCAATATGCTGTTTGTTTTACTGGTGATACAAAAATCTTAACAAAAAAAGGATACAAAAGAATAGACCAATGTCATGACTCTGATATTCTTTCTTATTTCAATAATGATATAGATTTACAAAAAAATGAACAATTTATAAAATCAAAATTAATCTATAACGGTATAAAAGAAATTTATCAATTAAATTGTTATGGTAAAAAACCAATTAAAGTTACAAAAAATCATTTATTTGCTGTTTTTGAAAATGATAATATTGTTTGGAAAACATTTGAAGATTTAAATATAGGTGACAAAATTTTTACACCTTCTACACAAGTATTACCAGGATACAATATAGATATACAAAAAGAATATATTTCTAATGTTGGATTTATAACTACTAATTCAAGTCCTGTCCAAATTGCTTCTGCTCTATCTGATTTGTTTTCTTTATATTCTACTATAAGATACAATAAAATATATAATAAATGGGTATTATGTTTTCCAAGTATCCCACAATATTCTTTATATTTTATACAGAATTTATTACAATGTTTTGGTATTAATTCTAAGGTTATGTTTGATATTTTAAATATTGAAGATACAATTTCTATTCAGAATTTTTTAAAACATATTAATTTCATGTTACCTAATGTTATAGAGACTAAAATTAAAAAACAAGTTATAAATTTAAATTTACAAACAGAAATTATTAATAATTCATATTCTGTAGTAAAATCTAAACAATTTATAGGCACTGATAAAGTATATGATTTAAATGTACCTAATAGTCATAATTTTATAGCTCATGGAATGGTTGTTCATAACTGTAATTTAGCATCTATTGCTTTACCAAAATATGTCACAATTCATCCAAAAACAAAAGTTCCAAAATTTGATCATTCAAAATTATTAGAAATTGCAAAAAGTATTGTTTTACCAATGAATAATGTTATTGATTTTAATTATTATCCAACTCCAGAAACTGAAAAAAGCAACATGTTACATAGACCAATTGGTATAGGTGTTCAAGGTTTATCAGATACATTTATAAAAATGAGATACCCATTTGAAAGTGAAGAAGCTAAAAAATTAAATAAAGAAATTTTTGAAACTATTTACTATGGTCTTCTTTGGGCATCTAATGAACTAGCTAAAAAAGATGGTGCTTATAGTAGTTTTAATAATAGTCCTGCAAGTTTTGGAAAATTACAATTTGATTTATGGAAAGACTATACTGGTATTAATTTGGACGAATATTTGTCAGATAGGTATAATTGGGATGAATTAAAAGAAAATATTAAAAAATATGGATTACGAAATAGTACCTTGACAACATGTATGCCAACTGCTAGTAGTGCTCAAATTATGGGTAATACAGAATCTTTTGAACCATTTGATAGTTGTATATTTAAAAGAAGAGTATTATCTGGAGAATATATTGTAATTAACAAATATCTCATAGAAGATTTGACAAAATTAAAATTGTGGAATAAAGATTTAAAAGACCAAATTATTGCTCATAATGGCAGTATTCAAGATATAGAAGAAATACCAGAAGATATTAAGAATTTATATAAAACTGTTTGGGAAATTTCTATGAAGAATTTTATAGATCAATCTGCAGACCGTGGGCCATTTGTAGATATGACTCAATCTTTAAATTTATTTATGGAAAGTCCTAATGTTAAAAAATTAACAAATATGCATTTTTATGGATGGAAAAAAGGATTAAAAACTGGAATTTATTATTTAAGATCGAAAGCTGGTTCTACAGCTAGTAAATTTACAATTGATCCATTATTAGAGAAAAAAGGTAAGAAAAAGAAAACAGCTGCTCAAATAGCTTGTTCAATTCAAAATAAAGAAGATTGTTTAATGTGTTCTGCTTAATCTATTTTTATTTTACTTTTTAATTTTGTCTTGTTATATTAATAAAAATGTCACAATTCTATGGAAAAAAAAGTAAAATAAATGTTAAAATTCCAAATTATGTTAAAAATGATACTAAATTAAGTTTTAAATTAAAAAAATTAGGTTTTGGTGGTGGTTTAGAAACTGGTTGGAAACGAGCCAAACAATTAACAACCAAAGAATATATACCAATTGAAGATATTCGTTTTATGCGTAATTGGTTTGCTAGACACATTTATGTTAGTTATCCGAGTTATAAAAAATGGAAAGATGCTGGAAAACCTATTACTAATGAATGGACATCTAAACATGGAATTATTAGTTGGATTATTTGGGGCGGTGATTCAGGTTTTAAATGGATAAATACTGATAAAATTATTAATTTGTTGAATAAGTATTATCCTGAAAAAAATTATCAAAAGATAATTTTACCCAATTAATTATCAAAAGATAATTTTACCAGTAATTTAGTTTAAAAATTGAAAAAAAATTAAAAAGTATTTGTATAGATTTTGTTAAAATGTCTAAAAGAAAACAAGACAAATTTATTGTAGAAGATAGTTATTCAGAAGAAACAAATTCTGATTCTGATTATAATGATAATCCAACTGAATTTGAAACTGAAAGTTATATTAGTGAAAGTGAAAGTTTTGTTGAAAAAGATGAAAAAAGTATTAATAAAAGAATATTTGACAAATTAAGTAGTGAAATATACAATGGTGACTTTTTTAGAATAAATGTATTTGATAAATCAACAACAGATGAAGAATTTGTAAGAATAAATAATGTTTTGATAGATATTAAAAAGGATTATACAAATACGTTTAATCTTAAAAATATTATTGATAAAAAAAGCACATTAGAAGAAAAAAAATATATATTAGAACAACTTTATACTTTGTCTAATTGTGAACTTTTTTCAACTGAATATTATCAAACTATTAAAATTATTAAAAATTTTTTAAATGATGACTCTAATATTTTATCTGATAAAGACATTCTTATATCAAAAGTAGAAAATTTAAATATTTCAGAAGAAAATAAAAAACATATTTTAAAAAAAATAGATACAATGTTTAGTTATAAATCTCATGATTCTAGTGAATATATAAAATGTAAAAATTGGGTCAATTCTATTTTATCAATACCTTTTGGTAAATATACAAAACATGTTCCGAAATTATTAGAATGTAGAGAAATTTTAGATTCTAGGTTAAGTTTTTTAGAAGAACCAAAAGATACTATATTAAATTTAATTGGACAAAAACTTCAAACTAATATCAATAGTACAATAAATGCCATAGGTATTTGTGGACCTCCTGGTACTGGTAAATGTCACGGAATTGGAACTAAAATATTAATGTACAATGGTATATTTAAATACGTAGAAGATATTATTGTCGGTGATATTCTACTTGGTGATGATAATACTCCTAGAAAAGTTTTGACTTTGGGAAGAGGAATTGGTAAAATTTATAAAGTAACTACAAGTTCTGGTTATGATTCTTTTACTGTTAATGAAGATCACATTTTATGTTTATATAATATTGAAAAAGATTGTGAAGAAGAAATAACTGTAAAAGACTACTTGTCTCTTCTTTCTTTAAAAACCAATTATAGAGGTTATAGTAAAAGTATAGAATTTAAAGAAAAACCTGTACCAATTGATCCTTTTATTGTCGGTTTATGGTTGAATGGTTTAAAATATAAATTTTCATCTTTGTCTCAAAAAGATAAAACAACATTGTTAATTATTTTGCAAAATAATTTACCAAGAGGATGTTATGTTTTTGTTAGAAATAATTTGTTACATATAACTGGAAAATTTATAAAAGAATTAACTAACATACCATCACTTTATAAATATAATTCTAAAAAAATAAGGCATGAAATTTTAAAAGGTATAAATTTTTTACCATTTGATAACACTAATAACAATATTGATGCGTCAGATTTGCATTTTCTTAAAAGAAGCTTATATGACGAAACATTTAAAATAGACATTAGTTATTCTTATTATGGAGATTATTATGGATTTACACTTGATTCTAATAATCGTTATTTACTTGATAATTTTATTGTCACACATAATACTTCTATTGTGGAATGCATTGCAAAATCTTTGGGTAGAGAATATTTTAGTATTTCATTAGGTGGTGAAACTGATAGTTCTAATTTAATAGGTCATAATTTTACATATGTTGGATCTACAAGTGGAAAAATTATAAATGTTTTTAAAAATGCAAAAACAATGGATCCTGTTATTCTAATTGATGAATTGGACAAAACTAATTCAAAAGATATTATTAATATTCTTATACATTTAACAGACCCTTCTACTAATCATCGTTACAATATTGATAAATATTTTGGTGATATATATTTTGATTTATCTAAAGCTATTTATATTTTTACTTTTAATAACAAATCAAAAGTTGATAAAATTTTATTAGATCGTCTTAATACAATTCATATAAATGATTATACAAATTCTGAAAAATTAGCTATTATTATTAAGCATATTCTTCCAAATTTGGTTAAACAATTTGGACTTTCAAAATTAGTATTCGAAAAAGACTTTTTAGATCTTTTAATAAAAAATACTAGTAGTCATACTGGTTTAAGACAGATAAAAACAAAATTACATACAATTATATCTAGAATCAATTTGTTAAAATTATCTAAATCTGAAAAAGAATGTGATAAAATTATAAAATTAGGATATAAAAAATATTTTGATTATTATAGTAAAAATGATTTAGTTATCAGAAGTCATTATTATACTTTGCTTGAAGCTTTTAAAGATAATTCTGAAAGTATAAATAGTTTAATTCATCATTCTATGTATACATGAATTTTTACATTATTTTTCTTAAACTCACAGTCTAACAAATGATAACCTATTTTAGTTTTGGATAATCTATCATGTGATGTTACAACTATTTCTTTTACTAATTTTTGATTAGATAATTCAATAAGTTTAATAAGACCTGGTCTATTAAAATTATACCCAGAACTTATATCTGTAATTATAAAATGATTTGGAAAGTTTTTTTGTAATGTACTTATTTGTTTATCTAAAGCATCTTTTTTTGTTACAGAACCAACTCTAGTATAAATAAAAGAATTTTTATAAGTTATTTGTTCTAAATGTTTAAAAGTGTATAACATTGTAGAATATCTAGACATTTTTCCAATATTTACCATATATACTTAGAATTTAAAAAAAAATTGAATTTTAAAACTTAACATGTAAAATTACCTAAAAATAACTAAAAAGTCTCTGAAAAAAACAATTGAAAAATGTCTGTAAAAGAATCTCTAAAATTAATTTGCCAATTTGGAAATGTTGAACAACAAGCTAAAGCTCTTCAAATTTTTACTGACACAATTTTGACAAATGAAGAAAAAGAAGAACAACTTACTTTTATTTTTTCTCAAATTAATTATGGAATGCGAACTACATTGTTATTTTGTGTCTTGTTTATGTGGCATTTATAATAATAAATTTTTAATTTAAAAATAATTTTATTATTAAATAACAAATACTACAATGCGTAAAAAAACTGAACTATACAAAAAAGAACAAGATGATATTATAGAAAAATTAATTCAATTGTTAGAATTAGACGACCAAAAGAGCATAACTTTATATGAACTTGATAATAACAAGGTTAAAATTGATGCTATTATGAGAATGATACCTACAATTCGTAAATTTTTCTCTTCGTCTAAAATAACTGGTATAAGCGAACCAGATAAATTAGGCCGACCTTGGTTAAGTTTGATAAGACAATTAGTAAAAGGTAGATATAATATGTTTAGTTGTGATTATAGATTTCAAATAGAAGGTAACAATACTGTTATAAGAACAAAAAAATATTTATTTCAAAAAATAAATTAATGCGTTTAATTAAATTTATGATTTAAAGATAACTTTTCTTTAATTTATAAAAGTTGCGTCCAATTCGTAAAATTAAAATCTTTCTAATATTATAAAAACAGAAATGGAAAAAGAAAATGAACCACCTGACAAAGAAAAAGACAATTCGTCTTATTACAAATGTATCAAAACTTCCTTGAAAAGTATTGTTAAACACGACTTTGTCATTGATAAGCTTATTCATACTTCTAATATGTCTAATAAAGTTATTATTCATACTTTACAACTAATTAAACTGTATTTTATACATTTATACGATACAAACCAAAAAATACCCACTATTAATAGGCAATTTATCACTTCTGTTATGAAAACTGTATGTGTTTCACCTACACAAGGACGTGTTCCAAGTGAAACTACAAAAGAAATTAAAGATAATCTTAAAGATTTCTATGACATTCATTACAAAAACATTCAAGGTGAAACATTAAATTATAGACATATGAGTACTGTTTTAGATTATCTTGCTATTGATATTTTAACAATGTATGAAAACAACATTAAACAACACTTTATTGAATACATTGAAAGATTTGTAAATGTTGTTTGGAGAAAAAAAGCCATAGTTAAATTGATTAAGAAAAAATTTAAAACACCTAAATCAAGAAGTGAAGCAGTTAATAAATTATGTAATCAATTAAGACGTATCAAAAATGACTTGCTAAATGGAGACAAGCCAAAAACATCATTACCTATATATCATTCTTGGATTGACAAAGAACAAAAAAATATTTTACCAAACAGAAAGTATAAGAAGGATAATGTTCATTATGATTTACTTTGCTCACCACAAGAATATTTACCTTTTATGTTTTATATAATGAAAAGAGTAGAAAGTTATGGTGAAAGTGTTAATAATATATGTCCTTTGAGAAGTGATATTATTCCTAAATACTTTCGTTTAGATACCACTTCATTAATACATCTACTTTTTACAAAAAAACAAGGCAAAAAAAGCTTCTATTTAACAAATGGTAATTTAGTAAAATATCAAGAAAAGATATGGAATTTCTTTTTCAAAACTAATTTAAAGTGTTTTCACAGTGATGACGACTACAAATATAAATTTCATTGTATGATTGAAACTGACGGGGTTGGTGTTAGTATATTATTAATACGTAAAGATCTTGAAGGAAAAAGATTGAAAAGTCCAAAAGTAACATTAAACAGTGAGAAATATATTAATGAATTAACAGAAGATGAATATACTCATTTACAAAAAAAGAATGTGGTAGCAATAGACCCAAATATGTCAGATTTACTTTTTTGTATTGATGAAGATGGTCAAAAATTTAGATATACACAAAACCAAAGACGTAAAGAAACCAAGCAAAAGAAATATAGAAATATTTTACAAGAAAACAAATTAGAAACAAAGATAAATGATAAGAATATAGTTGAATGGGAAACTGAATTAAGTCATTATAACAAGAAAACCTTGGATTTTGACAAATTTAAGGATTACATCAAACAGAAAAACATAATGAATATAGCATTACAAGCATTTTATGAAAAAAATATTTATAGAAAGCTAAAATTGAGTTCATTTATAAATCGTAAGAGAAGTGAAAGTAAAATGCTTAACAATTTTTATAAATTGTATGGTAATCCAAAAGAAACAATTATAGGATTTGGTGATTTCAAACAATACCAACATCGTAAATTCAAAGAACCTGTGAAAGGAAAAGGATTTAGAACTTTGTTTAGAAAAGCAGGATATAAAGTGTATCTTGTGGATGAATTTAAAACAAGTTGTAGATGTAGTCATTGTGAAAGTGATTATGGAATATGTAAAACATTTAGGGAATGTGAAAACCCAAAACCTTGGAGAAATAGTCGTATTTTAAGGCACGGACTTGTCAAGTGTAAGACTTGCTCAGGGCTATGGAATAGAGATACAAATGCTTCAAGGAATATATTGAAAATAATATTAGGTGAGATAAACAGGTTAGGAAGACCTAATTATCTAAAACGAAGCCAGATGCTTACTCAGTGATACTGCATCGGTATTACAAAACCAAAATTTACACGGTATGAAAAGACCAAACCTCGTGGATTACAAAGGTGAAAACCGGTGTTTTAAATCTTCAAGGGTGTAAAAGTCTTAGTCGACCAATTGATAGAAAGAAATTAGGTCTAAAAATGAAATTTGAAAGTGAAACTAGTAGTGAAGATGAAAGTAATACAAGTTCTTTTACACAAATTAATTCTGAAGATGAAGATGTCTCAAGAATGAAACATTATATTGACTTATGGTGGAATGCCAATACAATTATTGGTAAAATTTTTAGATTTGTATACAATAGCGAAGTTGGTGTTTCTTCTGAAGAATTGAAAAATTATATTATAGAAATTAAAGCAGGTATATCATGGAATACAGATATTATAACAAATAATAAAGATAAAAATTATTCATTGATATTTTATAAAACAAATAATGATATTATCAAACTAAAAGAAGTAGTTTTGCAATATGTCAAAGAAAAATATGAAAACTAATTACTAAAAAATAATTTGTATATAATGCAAAAATCCCTGAGAAAGTTCTCAGGGTTTTTTGCGTTTAAGATAATAAAGTACATCTAAAAATTTCTTTAAAAATAACTTTAAGTACATTTATACTCATACTATTACCTATTTGTTTATACATTTGGATATTACTTATTATTACTTTAAAATTTTTAGGAAATCCTTGTAAAGATAAACATTCTTGAATAGTAATTTTTCTATTAAATGGATATATAAAAAAACTGCCACATTGAGTTGTTAAAGTTGGTGATACTGGAAAAATAGGATTATAATAAGAATTATGTGTAACAATACCAATATTTTTTGGAAATTTTATTGAAAATTTTACTAAATTTTTTTTAGATATTATCATATTAGTACTTAATTCATAAACTTTTTTATCTATTATAAAGTCTTCTAAAGGTTTCATTGGTATTTTTGGAGGTATTTTAAAAGTATCTACAAGTATCCAATTAGTAATACCTATAATATAAAGTCTTTCACGATTTTGAGGAATACCGTAATCTTTTGTATTGTAAA